>Ga0129316_1000896_pt1 | contig 13677 bp, 14 predicted proteins | sample Cm1ome_2_FD_94429 | JGI IMG/M metagenome (GOLD analysis project Ga0129316, IMG submission 94429) | Eastern black-and-white colobus group fecal microbial communities from Wisconsin, USA - Cm1022B metagenome | ecosystem: Host-associated > Mammals > Digestive system > Large intestine > Fecal...
CCACCGCATCCTCAGAAGCCCTGTAGTTGTCGGTTTCCGCATAGCGGACGTAATAGGTGCCAGCCGCCAGATGTTCGAGGGTTCCGTCAGTCTGGACTTTTGTGTAGGTCTGCGAATTCTTTGCACGGTACTCCATGGCGGTAGTCAGGCCGGAGATGGTGCCGTCAGCCTTGCCCCGGATGGTTTCATTCGTATGGGTGACAGCGGGGGCGGTCTGGTCAGCTCTGTTGATGGTTGCATAGGCCGTATAGGTACTATTCTCCAGCGTGTAGTTGGAATTGAGCAGCGTAACGCTCACGTTAACGGCTTTGTTTTCGCCTGCGTTGGCATTGGCAAATACACCTGTCACCGTGTAGTTCGCTCCCATGGTCAGGCTTTCACCGTTTACAAGGCCGCTGAATTCTACATCGGTAACGGTGCTTTCTGCGGTGCCGTCATAGGTCTTGTTGGCGACGGTGGCACCCGTGATGGTCAGCGGCGCCGGGTCGATGTTTACAGTGCAGGTACCTGTCACCTCGTTGAAGTTTTCTGCACCAGCCTTGTTGCGACTCTTGTAGTAGATCGTGTGTTCTCCGGCATCGGTGAAGCCGGGAATCGTGGTGGTATAGGGGCCGTCCTTGCCGGCACTGTAGGTCATTTCTACGAACATAGCAATAGGTCCATTAAAACCCGTATACTCAGGCGCAACCCTGATTTGTTGTTCCTTACCAGTGTAGGTAGGAATGTTCCCCATCTGTTTCATGCTAACGACCGTAAAAGTAGCCTTTTCAATCTTCCAAGCCACACTCTTGGAACCTATAAAGTTGGTAGAATCCTCATTCGCCGTCACGACTACCTGATAAGTCCCGGCGTTCTGCATTGTGTCAACTGGGTTGCCTTTGCTGTCCTTGTAGGAAACGGTGTAGTCAGTATCTGGTACTGTCACACCCCCGGCCTTGACTTCGGTGATGGTGGGTGTTTGACTTGCCTGGAATTTGAACACCGTGGAAGTGGGGTCAAGGGTAACAGAATCAATGGGGGCTTTTTCGATTTTCCACCTTACCGTGGCCTGTCCATCGTAACTGCCCTTGCCCTGAATGGTCAGGGTGTAGTTCCCAGCGTTTGTATCCTTATTGCCAGAAACGATTTCATAGTCCGTTCCCTCCACCAGAGTTTCGCCGTCCAGTGTGACGGAGGTAATCGTGATGGTCTGTTCACTACCGGAGTAGGTGGGATTCTCTCCGAGGGTGATGGTTGCACCGGCAATAGGGGTAGCGGGCTTTTTGACATCCTTGCCGCAGAATTTATCGCCCGTATAACCCTCTGGCACACTGATCGTAAGATCACTCGAACAATCCTTAAATACATTCTCTGTGGGCGCATCCGGGTCAGATAAGCCTTCATAGGTAACATTGGTCAGCTTGGTACAGCCGGCAAAGGCATAACTGCTAATTGACGCAACAGAGTCGGGAATGGTAACAGAGGTCAGGCTGGTACAGCCGTTAAATGCATACTTGCCAATCTTGGTAATTCCACTATCGATAGTCACAGTTTTGATTTGCTTCCGGACAGAATACCAAGGAACACTTGTGGAGCTGCTATAATCCGTCATGGCTCCACTGCCGGAAATGGTCAGCGTTCCAGTGTCAGGATCAAAATTCCAATTCACATCACTGCCCACGGCACCGCACTCACCACTGTATTCATCCAGCGTCTGGGTCTGCCCATTGTACCAGTCCATCAGGGCAGCCAGCCGGGTGGCATCCACCTGAGCCATCTGCTCGGCGGTCAGGGCTTCGTAGGCATCATAAGCCGCCTGCGCCGCATCATAGGCGGAGGCCAGCTCGTCCTCGGTGGCCGTTTCCACATCCGGCAGGGCATCGATCATGGACTGAACAGCAGCAACTGCCTCGTCAACCGTTTCCTCCACCACGTCCTCCGTGGGTGCAGTGGTTTCTTCGGTAGATTCCGTGGAGATTTCCGTAGGGACAGCCGGTTCCGTCGTTTCCGCAGGAGCTTCCGTCTCCCCAACGGTTTCCGTTGGCACAGTAGTTTCCACCTGCTCCGATTCCTGCGTGTGGCTATGCTGGGCGCAGTTTTCCAAATCAGCACCCTCCACGCCGCACACCGGGCAGTCTGTGTCGATGCTTTCTTCTGTGCAGGCCGTGGTGCAGATACAAGCCGTTTCCGCAGCATGAGCCGCAGCGGGCAAGTAGCTCACCATCATGCACAGACAAAGCAGCATACTAAAGATTCTTTTCAGTCTGTCATGTTTCATATTGGTTTCCTCCTCATGGAGAGATGATTTTGAAAGAATCAGCCCTCAAAATTTGCGATTTTTATGGGAGCAAGCTCCCATAAGTCAGGGGCGCGCCCCTGACTTAATGATGTATTGAACAGGTTTATTATCATGGTATGGTCACATACCATGATAGAGGGGTACCCCTCTATCCGATCTTCGGAGTGTCTGCCGCTCGCGCAGCAGACACTCTAAAAGACCACTATGTTTAATTGCGTGTAATTTTGATGGTTGCGCTGTAGGCGCCGGATGCATTCTTGCCCACGCTCACGATCTGGATCGTATAGTCAAAGTCGCTGCCATCATCCATCTTTCCGTCGGTCAGGAACTCGGAATAATCTTCTGCTGTGAACACGTCCCCGACCCTGAACAGATCATCGGCACAGAGGTTGGTGCATTCAACATCTTTATCCGTAAAGGTGTTCATGCCGCCCGCCTGAATGACCTCCAGCAGATATCTGCCATTCGCCTTATAATTGTTGCCGATATGAATGGTCCCAATGGGATAATCCACGCCGTCCGAGCCGGTCAGCGTCCGTTTTTCCATGTTGGAATTGACGTGGGAGATACGCACACCAGCAACGCCGTCCAAGCCAAAGGCTGCTGCATCGTAAGTATTGACACCCTCGTCCGTCAGCAGGTCGAGAAGAATATATTCGCTGAACGGGCCGTCAAAATCCGAACCCGCCGCTGGAATGACGATGGCATCGCCGCTTTCCGCAAGGGACCCGATAGTAAGCTCCACGGATTCTCCGGATGCCAGCCCTGTCACCACGTCCGGCTCAATCCAGCCAACCGCATATTTGGAGTAGGCGTTCCAGTCACCGTAGCTGCCCGACTGCATATCGTAGCCGCCAACAGCATCGATACCGGAATAGGTCACGTCATAATAGTCCACCAGACCAAAGCCGTGGGCATATTCGTGGATCAGTGTGCTGCCGCCAAGGAAAGATGCATTCATCTGGATATGATTTTTGAATGTTGGCATTTCCTGCGTTCCGGCGCCCTCACCGGTGTAGCCGGTGGAGATCATGGCGGCGTAGCTGTATGTCGCCATCATGGTCTCGTCATCCTCTTCGACACCGGCATTGACAATGATAACGGAATCGAAGAACCCGTCGCCGTCAGCGTCAAATCGGCTCCAATCCATGTCCGGATAGGTTTCCATGAGCCAGCTATACAATTCATCCATCAGAACCCCGTTGGATGCGTCCTGATCCTCCATTTCGCCGATGAAGTTATAAGGTGCGGCATACCAATCCGTCACAAAAGAGGTAATGCTGTGCTTGCCATAGGAGGCAATGTCATAATATTCACTCAGCGAGTAATGGTCGGTCAGGGCATCGGAGTAATCGGTAACTGCTCCGTTTGAATCCATAACCCGGCCAAGGTCAGCATAGAGTTTGTTCAGAAGCTCGTCCGTAGCGTTCTCCGGCTGGTCCTGCCAGTATACGGGAATTACCAGCGCCGTGACCTTGCCCTGCGCGCTAGCATTATTATAGGGCGTCAGCTCATGAAGCGTCTGGACTCCGGCGTACCGCTCAAGCACAGGAAGCTGCACATCCATGGTATACTTGCCCAGGGTGACTTCCACGGTGCAGCCCTCGGCAAGCTGTGCGTTCTCCTTATTCAGCACCTTGCCGTCCGCATCCTTCAGATTGCCGATGGTGAACTTGCTGCCGTCGATGCTCACAAGACTCCGGTGAGAGATCATGTCATTGAGTATGTCGGGGGCATAGACCGCAAGCTCGTCGGCAACATCTGGGACAACCTGCAAGCTGAAATCGTAAATATGCTCACTCAGACTATATACTTCTCTGGCAGAATCGTATTTTTCTCCCTCCAGATAAGTACCATATTGATCCATATCCAGTGCCACCAGGCGAATGCCTGTGTTGAACGTGGTTTCGTCGTAATAAATTGTCAGCTCGGAAAGCGTGAAGCTGTCCTCGTTGAGATCCGCCGCGCCAAAGCGAATGAAGTTCGGCTGGTAGATCATGCAGGGCAGTTTTTCCGGATCATTGCCGGTCAGCTCTGCGGCGGTATTGCCGAAGCCCCAGATGAAGTAAAGCGAATCGAGAGATTCCACGCTGACCGCATCGCTGAAGGTATAGGCACCGCTGGCCCGTATGCAGTTATTTTCGCTTCCGGGGTCAGACACCCAGGGCTGAATGGCGCAGATCCGGCCAATGGCGTCCAGCGCGGTAATCGTGCCGCCCGGCGCAAAGGCGATGGAGCCTTCGTTTACGGTCACATCCGTTCCGATGAACCGCATCGTACCGCCGTTGATGTCTGCTTCAAAATACACGCTGCCGTCACTGCGGCGCTCGATAGAGCCGGTGTCGATATGGGAAATCACGTCATAAGTCTGAAGGTCATCCCATTTCACATCAAAGGAGGAATCAACACGCTTTTCAAGTTCTTCGGGTGAAATCACGGTGACTGAGCCGCTATAATTGGATACTTGCCAGTCACCGAACTCTCCGTCTTCAAAAACAGGGCACACATGGATGCAGTAGCCCTCCGGAACCTGCATAGAGGTTTCTGTAGTAAACAGCTCTCCGTCCGTGCTATTGGTTGCATCTACAAATGCGTATTTGTATTTGACAGCACCTTCCACCGGCTCCCAGTTTGCAATCCCGTTTTCGTCCAGGATGATGTCATAGTGGGCCATGTTTTCTCCGCCTGTTTCAGTTGCTTCGCCTGTGCCGTTGGCGGAGCAGGCCGTCAGGCAAAGGAGAACAGCCAGAAGGAGACAGAACACCTTCATTTTCATGTTCTTCATAATAGTTCCTTTCTGGGGGACCTGATCGTTGGAGAACAGGCGCCCTGGTTATTTTACTTTTTTACGGGCTTTGTGCTCCCAAAATCAAGGGGATTACCCTCCGTTTTCCATATCTAAATCGATACATCATTATAGACCTCTTTGGATTTTAATCATTTCCCGCCCGTCAGCTTTTCCAGCTTTGCAAGCATTGTGTTGATCGTAACCTGCGCTATTTTCGGGTAGTCGAACTGTGACACCAACTCAATCGCTTCAGCGATTTTGTCCTTTGGCACTTCATAGACCAAAAACGTGGTTTTCAGGAAGCGGCTGACTTTTCTGTCCATTGTAAAGTACATATCGCAGGGCATTGACAGAAAGCCCCGCATGATACCGCCCGATGCGATTTCCAGTTCGTAGAAATCCTTTGTTTCGCAGTTGGGTAAATGCTCCTTGAAAATGACCTGCAATTTCTCGGTTATGGTACGCTGAATGTAGTCGGTACATTTCGGCAGAGAGTACGCCGCTGCATACAACTCGCGGATATTCTCATTGACCTCGGCCAAATAGAGCTGCAGAGTGGTTTCTACGGCATAATACAAAATCTTGTCATCCGTTTTGCCCGCTATCATTTCTGCCGCCGTCGAAAACTGTTCCTGCAGCACGAATTTGACAAGCTCGGACAATATTTTATCCTTATCCTTGAAATCATAATATATCGCGTTCACAGGCAGCCCAGCAGCTTTGGCAATATCTTTGACCTTTGTTTGGGAAAAGCCTTTGGATAAGAACAGTTTTGCGGCTTCAAGCACGATTTTTCTGCGTGTAGCTTCTATTTCTTCTGGTGTGCGGAAATTCGCCATGCTCGTACTCCTTCCTATTTGATATGGAAGTTGATAGTAAAGTAACTTTGTTTTGATTAGTATAGCACGGCGCAACCCGAACATCAATATGCTTTTTCACAAAACTAAATTATTTCAGAAATTCATCCGTTGAAGATTTGGAAAGTCCCTTCGTTGTAAAAACACGTATCATGTGTTATACTATGCAAAAGGGGGGCGTGATACACGATGACTTTTGCGAATTCGATCATTCAGCTTCGCAGCGAACTGCGTATTTCCCAGAAAGAACTTGCGGAACAGCTGAATATAAGTGTTGCCACCGTTAATCGTTGGGAAAATGGCAGAACCGAGCCAAACAAGATGACTTTGTTTGTGATTCGGGATTTCTGCAAATCCAAGAATATTACGTTTGCATTCGATACACCAGAAGGTGCTAAGGATGGTGATTATAATGCCTGAAAGCAAAGACCGTATTCAAATCAGAAACAGTACAGTAGACTTCCTTGTGTTTACAAAGGATGCACAGGAGGACGGTATCGAAGTCCGTGTGCAGGATCACGATGTGTGGCTGACACAGAAAGCAATCGCTCAGCTTTTTGATGTTGACAGAAGTGTTGTCACGAAACACTTAAAAAATGTTTTTGAAAATGGTGAATTATCCGAAGATTCAGTTTGTGCAAAATTTGCACAAACTGCTGACGACGGTAAGACTTATCAATATAAGTTCTACTCTCTGTCTGCCATTATCGCTGTCGGCTATCGTATCAATTCTGGCAGAGCAACGCAGTTCCGGCAGTGGGCAACCAAGGTGCTTGACACCTTTACCAAGCAGGGATATGTTCTGGATAAGAGCAGGCTCATCAACGGTCAGATTTTCGACGAAGACTATTTTGAGCATCTGATTTCCGAGATTCAGGAGATTCGTGCCAGCGAGCGTCGGTTCTATCAGAAAATCACGGATATCTACGCTACTGCTGTGGATTACTCTTTTGACAGTCAGATCACAAAAGATTTCTTCGCAACAGTACAGAACAAGATGCACTATGCTGTTCACGGCAACACCGCCGCAGAGGTCATTATGGCACGGGCAGACCACACGAAGGATCATATGGGATTGGCCTCGTGGCGCAATGCTCCCGACGGCAAAATCGTGAAAGCGGATGTGGTGATAGCCAAGAACTACTTATCCAAGAGCGAAATACAGGAGCTGAATGAGATTGTTACCATGTATCTGGACTACGCAACAAGACAGGCGCGGCGGCATATTCCCATGACAATGGCAGACTGGGCATCCAAGCTGGATGCGTTTCTGCAATTCAACGATGCGGAGATTTTGCAAAACAAAGGGAAAGTCACAGCCGCAATCGCAAAAGCCTTTGCTGAAAGTGAATTTGAACAATACCGCATCATCCAAGACCGCTTGTATCAGAGCGACTTTGACCGGCTTGTTGCCAGCACAGAGGAAAACAACGGATGAACGCAGGAACTGGCTGTTATCATCCATATAGCCGATACTGCGCTTTGGCATGGGATTGAAGCGTTTTGCTGATGTCTGCGATGCTACGGAATGTCATTGACGATCACTGCGGTTACAGCAGCATAAAGCATTTCACAGAAAAGTTTTGAAGTCTATGTTGGTGAGTAGGCAGCTGTTTATAACAATCCGAGACAGCGGTATGTGGCAGCCAGTAAAAATATGAGGGGAAAGACAATGAACAAAGAAATTTATACCTGTGACGCCTGTCACTATACTTTCAGAGCGGAGACTGGATGTAACCAGTGCCCGGATTGCGGCAAAAAGCGAGTCCGTCCTGCAGACAAGCAAGAAACAAAGGAATATCTGGAGCGGCAAAAGCACGCGGATAATTGGAACTAAATCAACATGGCAGCAGGTCACAGTTTGTAGCTGTGGCCTGTTTTCTGTTCTCCATCGATAAAACCGCTAAAGAACTAAAACTTCAAAATCGCATGCCGCATCATTTTCTTCCGGTATCTCCGTTGTGCTGATACAGAAATCCCCGTTGATCCGCTCTACCCGGAAGTAGAAGGGATTCTGCTTGGCCCATTCGGGGTCTTTCTCTGCCTGCACAGCGTAACGCCGGTAGGCTTCCAGAAAGCCGTTATGCAGAAGCTCCTCCGCATCCAGTCTTGCAGCAACGGCTTCGGCCATGGTGTCAAAGGTCCCCAGATGATACCGCCTGCTCTGCAGGCCGATCATGGCTTTCCATTTGCCAGTTTTCGTCTCATTGACGCCCCGGAACCCGCTGGTGTTGTCGATCCGGTTCTTCCGGCTTTTCAGCCAGTCGATACAGGTCCCATCCACAAAGGTAAGCTGCTCCGGAATGGACTCCTGGATCTCCTGCTTCCTACACCCGCAGCTCACATAGTTCCCGTGCACCAGAGCGTCCTCGGAGATTTCCAATTCCGTGCCGCAGTCACAGCGGCAGTGCCAGATCACAGAGCCCTTATAATCCCGGTCCTCTGTGGCATAGAGCGCAGTCAGGCGCCCGAACCGCATCCCCTGAATATCAGTCTTTCTCTGCTGGAGCGAATAGGTTCTGTGGCAGCCGCAGCTTCTGGTCTTTCCGGCTTTCAGCTCATGGGCAGACACGATGCAGGTATTCCCACAGTCACACTTACACAGCCACTTGGTCCGGCCCTTTTTGCTTTCCTCGCGGCGCAATGCCACCAGCTTGCCGAACTGGCGTCCGGTCAGATCCTCTGCAATGGTGCCGTGACACGCATTGGTTTTGGGAATGCAGCCGCAGTTCGTAATGGTTCCGCGCAGGAGCCGTTTGGTATTTACAATGATCTCGCCGCCGCAATCACATTTGCAGCGCCAGGTTGCATAGCGATCTTCTTTTTCGGGCAGTTTCTCTGCAACCACAAGTCTGCCGAAGCGTTTGTTTATCAGGTCCTGCCTTTTGGGCATCTCTCTTTCTCACCTCAATCTATCGGTCAGCGTACCTCCTGACGGCAATTCCACGGTGCCTGAATAAGCTGTGCTTTCAGTGCATCGGGGTCTGTTTCTTCTGTTTGAATATCTGCAAGGTAATCCAGGGCGTCCTGCCATTCTCTGGCAGCAAACTGGTCTGCCGTGATCTCCTCGACACGCCGTTTCAGCATACAGCACTGGGCGCTGTCCAGCGTGCGCAGGTCGCTCAAATACATGCACCCGGCCTTGTACGAGAGGTAATCCAGAAGGGAAATCAGCTGATTGGTACTCATAAATTGTCATGCTCCTTTTCTTCATTCTTTGTGTCCGGTTTCTTCTTTTTGTGTTCTGTGTAATACCATTCCAGAAAGTCGTCGTGCATTTCCTCACCGCGCTTTCTGGCTTTTACCGCGTCCTCCAGCTTTTCATAGGCGCCGAGATAATAGGTCTTGCCCTTGAAGGTGATCTGTGCCTGCCATTTGCTGCTCTTTGCGGACCGGTACACGCCGGTATAACCGCTGGTATTGGAGGAAAGGGTACGGCGTTTGGATGCCTCTAATTTCGCCACCGATGTGCCATCGCAGAGCTTCAAGTTTTCGAGGATGCTGCTGGCCTGCAGGCAGCCGCAGCTTTTGGTTTTTCCGGTCTGCAAAAGGGTCTGACCCACAACGGTTTCCCTGCCGCAGTCGCACCGGCATTTCCAGCGGTGCATCCCGGCCCGTTTCCCGGCATAGGAGAGAACCGTGAGCTGGCCGAATTGCTTTCCAATAAAGTCCTTCAGGGGCGGATGTCCCCAGCAGCCGCAGCTTTTCTTATAGCCGTGAGTGAGTTGGGTACTGACCGCAAGGCAGGTATTGCCGCAATCGCACTGGCACCGCCAGACGGTGCCGCCGCTTTTGCCGCGCCGGTCTGTCGGCTCCAGACAAACGAGCCTTCCGAACCGCTGTCCAGTCAGATCCTTCATCCCCGGCTTTAATTTGCTGCAGCCGCAGTCCCGGATAGCGCCCCGCTGCAGGGCACGGGTATCCAATAAAATGGAGCCGCCGCAGTCACAGCGGCACTCCCAGACGGTATATCCGTTCTTTCTGTTTTCCGTGGCAGCCTGAACGGTGAGCTGCCCGACACGGAAGCCTATCTCAATGCCCGAATGGGCCTTGCCGCTCATCTGCCACACCCCCCTAAATCATTTGCTTTCCGGTTCTAACGATAATGCGTTATTAAACCGGGTTCTCTCTGTCATTTGCTCCACTGGATTTGTCGTAGGATTCCAGGAAGGTGCCATACAGTTCTTCCTCCGCCCGCCGGCGGGCTTTGATGGCATCTTCCTTCTTCTTATATGTGCCGAGATAGTAGCGCTTGCGCTGGAACCGGATCTACGCGCGCCAGCGGTCATATTTACCTTCGTAATACACGCCCCGGCAGCCGCTGGTATTGGCCGCACTCGGCGTCATATCCCGGATCTTGGCAAGCTGTGTACCTTCCACAAATCCGGCGGCAGCACGAGCCTTTTCTGATGCGTATTTGGCAGCGCAGGCCACGCACATACTCAGCTCCGGATTTGTCAGGGTATCCGTGGCCTTGTAAGTGATTGCACCGCATTCACAGCGGCATTCCCACTGGGGCGTAGTCCTTGCACCTCTGGGATTGCGTTTCTCCGAGCGGCCCAGCACAGTCAGCTTTCCAAAGACTTTCCCGGTCAAGTCCGGGGACTTCTTGCAGCCGCAATTCGTGGTTCTGCCGCTATTCAGATTTCCGGTGGTGGAAATGCAGGTCCCGCCGCAGTCGCATTGGCACAGCCAACGCCGCTGTCCGCTGGTACTGGATGCTTCCTGCTTTACAACCACGAGCTTTCCGAACCGCTTTCCAATCAGACTTTCATACTCCCGCATGACGTTACTTTTCCTCTCTGTTGGTCATGGCCTTTGTGTTCTGTATCTCAAGGTTTCTATTTATGCTCTGTTCCGGGGAAGGGCAGAACCTCACATACTCTTGCTGCTCCGGCATCCCTCTCATAAATGGGAAGTTCATAGGCAAATCCATCCCTCCAAGCCGCCTTTTCTTCGACTATGTTCTGTGCCGCACACCGGGGACAGAGCTGACCGGCGCCTGGGAGGTAATCGCGGCGTGGTTTTCTTGAACCGGGTCTTTGCCCCGCACACGACGCAGGAATCATATTCATCTTCGTTATTCATTCTTTTCAGCATGTGTAATTTCATCTTTCTGTTGTGTTGTTATGGGCTTTACCATTTTATGTTGCGGCCCTGAGTCCTACCGGCGCAGACCGGACAGCCGGTTTCCTGAACGCCGGCACGGGAATAGACCACGGTTTTCCAGCGATGGCCCAGCGGACATCTCCACCAGACCTTCTGGCTGCTGCCGGTTGTCACCATCTGCGGCGTCAGCGTCCCGTTCAGCTCCTGATCCCACTGCATGGCAAGGTGGGGCTTGACCGTAGCAAGGTCGTTGAATCCGGGAAGGACCTTTTTATTGGTGCAGTAGGGGCATCCGGATCGGTAGCGGACCCTGTGCGCAATCGACGCGCAGAATGAGTGCCCCAGCTCGCAGCGCCACCAGACACGCCGGTTGGACGATGCTGTAACCGACTCCGGTGTGCAGCCGATGTTTTTCTCGTGATCCCACTGTGCCGCGATTTCCGGGAACAGCGTCTGCAGGTCGTTTTCCCCGGCCAGAACCGCTTGTCCGGAACAGATGGGACAACTGCTGCCGCCGCTTGTTCGGGAGGAAACATTGGTTCTGTAGCTGTGTCCCTTCCTGCATATCCACCAGAAGCGGCGCGAGGTTCCCGGCAAGACCTGCTCCGGCGTCACCGGCGCATTCTTCTCATAATCCCATTCCTGGGCAATCTGGGGAAACCGGTCTGCCAGTGTATTTTCTCCCACAACGGGGATGCGATTGGAGCAGACCGGACAGCCGTCCCCCTGGGTTCGGGCGTGGATGGTCGCCTGCCATTCGTGGCCACGTGCACATCGCCACCAGACCTTTCTATGGGTGTGCGGTGCGACATTCGCAGGCGTTAAAGGGGCGTTCTTCACAGCGTCCCACTCCTTTGCCACTTCCGGATAGCAGGTAGCAAGGTCATTGTCACCGATCTGGATCGCTTTCCCGGCACAGTAGGGACAGCCGGAGCCGCCGGAACGGGTATATACCGCAGCCTGCCAGGAATGGCCCTCTTTACAGCGCCACCACAGTTTCTTTTTGCTGCCGTAGCTGACAGTTTGGGGCGTCAGCGGCGCATTGCGCTCGTCCCACTGGCCGAGCAGTTCTGTATTTCCGGTACGAATACAGCGGTCATAGAACGATTCTCGCACGGCGGTTAATTTCCTTTCGTTTGTCACACAAATTTCTGTTTTCTATCACAGTTTTTTCTCAGATATGGGGCGAATAGGAGACGGTCAGCCGTCCCTCCGCATCCCTGGATACCTGAATTTCCACCGGGTTTTCATCGGCCCATTCAGGATCCTGTGCGGCTTTTTCTTTCCACCACCTGATAAATTCCACCGTCTCTCCGAAAAGGAGCTGCTCTGCTTCCTTGCGTGCTTCAGCAGCGTCCTCGATCTTCTCGTATGTACCGAGGAAGTATTGCTTCTTTTGAAAGACGATCTTAGCCAGGTATTTTCCTTTTACCAGATAAACGCCTTTATACCCGGTGGTATTATCCGAGGGGAGCTTCTGGCTCTGAATGGCGTCCAGGCTCGTCCCGCCCACATGGGTCAGGAAGGTGCTCAGCTTCTGGTCGTGTTCTTTCTTCTGGCAGCCGCAGCTTTTCACATTGGAGTACATCAGGTCGTTGTAGGACAAATCTACCTCTTTGCCGCAGTCACACCGGCAATGCCAGACAACCGAGCCGCCTCTTCCAACCTGATCCTTGACCCGGTAAAGAGCCGTCAGCCGGTGAAACTTCTGCCCGGTAATATCCACAAAGGCGTAGTTCGTCACGCTCTGGCAGCCGCAGTGGGTTTTCTTTCCCGTTACCAGATCCGTTGCGGTGGCCTCGCAGGTGTAGCCGCACTTGCACAGGCAGGTCCAGTATCCGCCCCGTTTGGTGCGCTTTTTGCTTCTGCCTACCACGGTCAAATCCCCGAAGGTCTGCCCCAGCAGGTCGTAGGCGTTGGCGTGATAGGCCCGTTCTCTTGTGAGGCATCCACAGCTTTGGGAGCCGCCATATTTCAGGCTCCGCTCCAGCACATAGCGCTCCGTACCGCAGTCGCAGCGGCAGCGCCACTTTTTCTCGCCCTTCGGCGTTGTGATAAAATAATCCAGTACGATCCAACGTCCGAAGCGGCTACCTGCCATACCGGCGGCAGCCTCATGTTCCGGGCGGCCTTCTGCTTTAGTTTCCTTCATTGTCACCGCCGCCTTTCATTTCATCCAGGCTGGGCCAGGTATCATGGTCAGCACCGGACAGGCGGATCACAATAGAAGAAACAAAGACAAACGGAATCGCCGCGATCATTAAAAATGTATCTTTCAGTTTCTCTATGGCTTTCATTGCTGTTTCCTCGTTTTAGCGCATCGAGCAGGGCATATCCTCAAAAGGACATTCCATCCTGCCGCTTTCGGCCTGGTACTTTTCATTCTCCGCCATGATCTGTGCGATCATCTCCGGGGAGCCGGTCAGCTCTCCGGTTTCAAAATTCTCCATCACGATCATGGGCTTCACATAAGGTTTCTTCTGTTTCGTTTCCATAGTTCAATCCTCGCTGTTTGAAAAAATAAGGCGAAAACGCCAATGACCGGAACCCCTGTTCATCATGAACCGGATTCCGGTCAAAGAACGCCGTATTGTCATTACGCATTTTCGCCTTTTTTGCGGCGGTACCAGAGCAGCAGCACGATC
>Ga0129316_1000897_pt1 | contig 13673 bp, 13 predicted proteins | sample Cm1ome_2_FD_94429 | JGI IMG/M metagenome (GOLD analysis project Ga0129316, IMG submission 94429) | Eastern black-and-white colobus group fecal microbial communities from Wisconsin, USA - Cm1022B metagenome | ecosystem: Host-associated > Mammals > Digestive system > Large intestine > Fecal...
ACCCTCACCGACGAGCAGCTCTGCGAGATCATTCGCGACAACCCCGCCGGTCAGGACGACCAGTGCACCCCGTTCATTCTGATCCGCAAGAAACAGTGACCCTTTTTTCGTTCCCTGCCAGGCGCAGCGAGCGTGAGAAAGAGGGCGATCCTCTCACATGAGAGAATCGCCCTCTTTTTTTATGAAATTCTCAGTCCAATCCCGTATCGAGCCAGCCGGGACGCTCCATTTCAACAATGGGCGGCTCCGTCGTGGCGCCGGGGTCGGTCACACCGGGATCGGTGGTCGTGCCGGGATCAATCGGCGCTGTTGTACCGGGATCAATCGGCGCTGTCGTACCGGGATCGACCGGCGTCACGGTCGAGGACTTGCCGACGTACACGATGCGGTTGCGCGCCTTGTAGTTGCTGTTCGCCTCAAAGGTCGAGGAGATGAGCTTGCCGTCGCCGGAGTAGACATTGCGGTAGGTCTTTACCTTGTAGCCGGTGTAGGCGGTCTGCTCGACCTTGCGCTCGCCGGGAGCCAGCTCGTCCGTTTCGATGATCTCCTCCGTAAACGGAATGGTCTCAAGCACGTCGGCGCGGATCTTCACATAGGTGTCGTCCACCTTGGTGCCGAGAATGGTGATCTTGAGATAATTCTTGTTGCCGCTCGTCGTATACTCGGCGCAGACCTTGATGGGATAATTGGTATTGTTGCGGAACTCAAACTCAGGGCCGCCCTCGGCGACCGTCGCGTCAAGGCCGAGGCCGATGTAGTCGGAGGCAAAGCCGTGGTTCGTGCGCTGCACGATCTCAAGGTTGGCGTAGAGCGCGGCGGCATAGAGCGTAGAGCTCGCCTGGCACGCGCCGCCGCCGACCATGTCAACGGTCTTGCCCTGCAAGTAGCCCGGCGCGGGGCTGTAGCCGTTCGCCGCGGTAAAGGGCGTGACGAGCGGGCCGTATTTCATCGTTTCGCCGGCGTTCATAATGTAGCCGTTGATGCGCGAGGCGGTGAGCTTGACGTTCGCGCGGCGGCCGGGTGCGCCGCCGACCTTCGTGGTGTACGAGCTGAGCTCGTCGCGGAAGATCACCTGCTCAAGCTGCTCGGTCGTCACGTCCGGCAGCTCGACCGCGGCGTTCGGCACATCGACGGTCTCCCCCGCCGCAGCTTTGTCATAGGCGGCTTGCAGGTCAGAGAGTGCAAAATCCACCCCCGCGTGTCCCGGCACGATGGTGCTGCTTTCCTTATCAAAGGACGCGTTGACCTTCTGCCCGATGATCGCCTCGCGCTGCGCGGCAAGATCGACCTCCTGCGCGGAGATCACATCGTAAACGCCGCCCTCCGCATCGCTCTTCAGCACGATCTCAGACGGCTTGCCGCCGCTGAGGTACGCGCCGCCAAGATACATACTGAGCTGCTCTTTCGCGGTGTCGGTCGCGGCGCGGCCGTCCATCGGCTTCGTAACGCTGACCTTACCGTCCTCGGTCACGTGAATGGCAAATTCCACCGGATCGCAGGTTATGTCATCGCACAGCGTGTCGACCAGACTGCCAAGCTGATTGGGAGAATAATATAATCCCACCGTCGTTGCAGCGTCCTGCGGCTTGACAAGCGCGCGCAGATACTTTGCTCCCGCTGTCAAAATGCTGTCGTTGCAGCCATAGACAATGTAGATCTGCTTGGCAAGACCGTCAAAGTCGACGTGCTCCGGCATCTCGTTGAGCGCCACGTGCGCGACCTCTGTGCCGTCGGGCAGAACGAAGTCGACGCCCGCGCCCCTCGCCTGCGCCACGCTCTCTTTGAGCTGCTGCGCGGCCTGCTGCTCGCTCATGCCGCCGTAGTTGACCTCGCCGAGCATCACGTTGGGGTAAATGCACTGCCCCGCCGACACCCATGCGCCAAAGCCCAAATAGGCCGCCGCCAGCACGGCGGCGACAATGGCGATGACCTTGCCCGCCTTCCCTGATGTTTCACGTGGAACGCGCGGCGGCGTCTCGCCGCAGGACTCCGCAGACGCTCTGACGGCCTTCTCCGGCTTCATCAGGCGCTTGCCGCCCTTTTTCCTTTTCTTTTCCTCAAAGGCGCCGATGTTTTCTTCCATCTCTGGCTCCTCCCTGTTTCTTCCGTTCTTTGCGGTGGGGCTTTCCCCGCCGACTGCATCAGTATATCACAGAACAGGAGAAAAAGAATCACAAAAGGGTGACAATTTCAACTTTTTTCTCAGCGCTTTGCACATTTCGGGATCCGAATGGTCAAAAGAATGTTCTCCTCCGTGTCCTCGCGCTGCATATCGGCCTCCACGCCCGCCCGCTGCATTAGGCCGAGAGAATGGCGGATCGTGTTGAGGAAAATACGCACATCTTTGACAACATAGGTCGGCAGGCGCGGCGATGTTTGCTTTCTCTTCAGCATTTCCTCGATGAGCGCTTCGCTCTGGGCAACATTGTAGCCGCGGCGGATAATGGTCTGCAAGGCATGCAGGCGATCCTCCTCATCGGCAAGGCGCAGCAGCGCCCGGGCGTGCCGCTCGGAAAGGTCATGCGCGCACAGCAGGCGCGTGCAGTCCGGTGACAGGCGCAGCAGACGCAGCTTGTTGGCAACGGCGGACTGGGATTTCCCCAGCTTTTCCGCCGCCTGCTCCTGCGAAAGGCCGTAGGACGAGATGAGCCGCGCGATGGCGGCCGCCTCTTCAAGATAATGCAGGTCGCGGCGCTGCAAATTTTCCACAAGCGCAAGCAGCGCGCTCTCCTCCTCGCTCGAGCGGGCAAGCAGACACGGCACCTCGCGCAGCCCCGCAAGCTTTGCCGCGCGCAGCCGCCGCTCCCCGGCGATGAGCTCATAGCCTTCGTCCGTGCGGCGGACGGTCAGCGGCTGCAAGATCCCGTAGCGGCGAATGCTGTCGCTCAGCGCGCGCAGGGAATCCTCGTCGAACTCCACGCGCGGCTGGTTGGGATTGGGGCGCAGCGCGTCAACGCTCAGCTCGAGCACGCGGCGCGGGAACAGCTGCTTTTTTGCGGACATTTCCATGGATTTCCCCTCCTTTTTCTCCACTTTTAGCACAAATTGTGTGCAAAACGCGGCGAATCCGGGCGAAGAGGGCAAAAAAGATCCGCGTTTGTGAAAACGCGGATCTTTTTTCTCTTTATTTCCCGTCGCGCTTGACGTGCATGCGGCTCACGGCGCGGGCGATGCGCGCGCGGGCAAGCGCCTGCTCCTGCTCGCTATGCCTGGCGTCAAGCTCGGCGCGCGAAGCGGCGGCCATCTCCTCGGCGCGGCGCAGGTCGATCTCCTCCGGCCGCTCGATCGTGTCCACCAGCAGCAGCGCTTCCCCGTTTTCCATCTTGAGAAGTCCCTCGGATACGGCGGCGATCTGCTCATCGCCGTCCTGTCCCCGCAGCGTCAGCTTGCCGGGGACGATCGCGATCACAACGTCCTCATGCTGCGCCATCACGCCGTACATGCCGTCGATCGTCGGCACGGTGAGCGAGGCGCAGGCGCCGTCAAAAAATGTACGCTCCGGCGCAAGAATACGAAGGTGAAACGTGTTCATCACACTTCCCCGCTTTCCATCTTCTTCGCCTTGGCAAGCGCATCGTCGAGCGTGCCGACATTGTAAAATGCCATTTCGGGATAACCGTCCATCTCGCCGGAGAGGATCGCTTCAAAGCCGCGCAGCGTTTCCTCCAGCGGCACATATACGCCCGGAAGGCCGGTGAACTTTTCGGCAACAAAGGTCGGCTGGGCAAGGAAGCGCTGAATCTTGCGCGCGCGGTTGACCGTGAGCTTGTCTGCGTCGCTCAGCTCGTCCATGCCGAGAATGGCGATGATATCCTGCAATTCGCGGTATTTTTGCAGCGTGGCCTGCACGCTGCGGGCAATGCGGTAATGCCGCTCGCCCACAATATCCTCCTCGAGAATGCGGGAGGACGATTCCAGCGGGTCGACCGCGGGATAAAGTCCCTGCTCGGCAATCTTACGGCTCAGGACCGTCGTCGCGTCGAGATGGGTAAATGTCGTGGCGGGGGCGGGGTCGGTCAGATCGTCCGCCGGAACATAGACCGCCTGCACGGACGTGATCGAGCCGCTTTTTGTGGAGGTGATGCGCTCTTGCAGCTCGCCCATTTCGTTGGCAAGCGTCGGCTGATAGCCGACGGCGGAGGGCATGCGCCCGAGCAGGGTAGAAACCTCGCTGCCCGCCTGCACAAAGCGGAAGATATTGTCGATAAACAGCAGCACGTCGCGCTGCTCCTCGTCGCGGAAGTATTCCGCCATCGTAAGACCCGTGAGTGCCACGCGCATGCGAACGCCCGGCGCTTCGTTCATCTGGCCAAAGACGAGGGCGGTCTTGTCGATGACGCCGCTCTCGTGCATCTCGTTCCAGAGGTCGTTTCCCTCGCGGCTGCGCTCGCCGACGCCCGTGAAGATCGAGTAGCCGCCGTGCTCCACGGCGATGTTGTGGATCAGCTCCTGAATGAGCACCGTCTTGCCGACGCCCGCGCCGCCGAAAAGGCCGATCTTGCCGCCGCGCGGATAAGGCTCCAAGAGGTCGATGACCTTGATACCCGTCTCCAGGATCTCAACGCCGGGGTTCTGCTCGGCAAAAGCCGGCGGCTTTCTGTGGATGCTGCGGCGCGGCTCGTCCGCGCCGATGGGCGCACCGTCGTCGATGACGTCTCCGAAGACGTTGAACAGCCGCCCAAGCGTACATTTGCCGACGGGCACGCGCAGTCCGCTGCCCTCGCCCGTCACGTCCATGCCGCGCGCAAGGCCCTCGCTGCCCGAAAGCATGATGCAGCGCACCGTATCGCTGCTCAGGTGCTGCGCGACCTCCATCACGCGACGCGCGCCGTCCACCTCAACGGACAAAGCCTCGCGAATGCGCGGCAGGCCGCCTTGCGGAAAGCGCACGTCCACCACGCTGCCCGATACCTGAATGATCTTACCCGTGCGCATGCTGCTGCGCCTCCTTCCTCATGCGGTTCTGCCTGCTGCGCGCGCCGGCCGAGACCTCGGTGATCTCGCTTGTGATGGCGCTCTGCCGCTCGTGGTTGTACTCGAATTGCAGCTCCCGCAGCATGTCGTCCTCGTTCCGGTTGGCAGCGTCCATCGCGGAGGCGCGCGCGTTCTGCTCAGCGCAGAAGCTGTGTACCATCGCCGAATAGAGGAAGCCCGTGATATACGCCGGAACGATCTTGGCGAGCACCTCCTCGGCCGAGGGTTCAAATCTGATATGCGGCAGAGGCGCGCCGCCCTCAAACTCTCCGCTCTCCAGCGGCAGGAGCCTTGTGGTGTGTACGCTCATCTCCATGCCGTTTTCAAAGTCCGTATAAACCATATAGAGTTTGGAGATCTCCCCGCGGTCAAAAAGGTCGAGGAGCTTTGCCGTGATCTCGCGGGCGCGGCGCAGCGTGGGGCTCTGCGCGGTGTACTGAAAGTTCTTTTCCATCGGTACGCCGTGGCTTGCAAAAAACTGCCGGCCGTTGTCACCCACCACGAAAACGCGGCTGTCGGAATGGCTTTTGATCCGCCCCAGCGTTTCCTGAATGACATTCTGGTTGTAAGCGCCCGCAAGGCCGCGGTCCGCCGTGACGACCAGATAGGCGTATGTGCCGGACTGATCGGAATCGTCCGCATCGCCGCAGAACACATAGGGGCTTCTGATCTCGCCCCCGCGCTGGAAAATGCGCTCGATCTCCCCCGTCAGCGCATCAAAAAACGGGCGCGTTTTTTCAAGATCTTCCTTCGCCCGCCGCATTTTGGTCGAGGCGATGAGGTACATCGCGTTCGTCACCTTCTGCGTGCTTTTGATGCTTTCAATGTGTCCGCGGATCTCCTTCATGCCCGCCATGTCCTCTCACCTCACTTGCTCAACTTTGAAAATTTTCTTTGACAAACGCCTTGGCGATCTCAACGATCTGCGCCTGCTGCTCGTCGCTGAGAAGGCCCGTCTGCTCGATGGCGCGGCACAGCGCGCCCTGCGTATCGGCAAAGTGCCGCAGCAGGAGCGGCAAAAAGCCGTCGAGCTTTTCCGCCGGGATCTCCGCAAACGTGTGGCTCAGCCCCGCAACGAGCAGAATGACCTGCTCATACTGCTTGTAGGGGCGGAATTGCTTCTGTCGCAGCATGCGCGTCAGCCCCTGCCCGTAGGCAAGCAGCTTTTTGGTCGATTCGTCAAGGTCGCTGGCAAACTGCGTGAACGACTCCATCTCGCGGTACTGCGAGAGGTCAAGGCGGATCGTCTTGGCCGCCTTTTTCATCGCCTTGGTCTGCGCGTCGCCGCCCACGCGGGACACGGACAGGCCCACATTCACCGCCGGACGCTGGCCGGAGAAGAACAGGCGCGATTCCAGAATAAGCTGACCATCGGTAATAGAAATGACGTTCGTCGGGATATAGGCCGACACGTCGCCCGACTGTGTCTCGATGATCGGCAGCGCCGTGATGCTGCCGCCGCCCTTTTCATCGCTCAGATGTGCCGCGCGCTCAAGCAGGCGGGAGTGCAGATAGAATACGTCGCCGGGGTAGGCCTCGCGGCCGGGCGAACGCTCCAGCAGCAGGCTCATCGCGCGGTAGGCGACGGCGTGCTTGGAAAGATCGTCGTAGACGATCAGCACGTCGCGTCCCTTGTGCATAAAGTACTCGCCCATGGCGCAGCCCGCGTAGGGCGCAACATATTGCAGCGGCGCGGCATCGCTCGCCGAGGCGTTGACGATGATCGTATAGTCCATCGCGCCGTGCGATTCCAGCGTCTTTCTGAGCTGGGCGACGGAGCTCGCCTTCTGTCCGATGGCAACATAGATGCAGATGACGCCCTTGCCCTTCTGGTTGACGATGGTATCAAGGGCGATGGCGGTCTTGCCGGTCTGGCGGTCGCCGATGATGAGCTCGCGCTGGCCGCGGCCGATGGGAAACATCGAGTCGACGCAGAGAATGCCCGTTTCAAGCGGCGTGTCGACGCTCTTACGGTCGATGATGCCGGGGGCGGGACTTTCCACAGCGCGGTAACCGTCGGCGCGAATCTCTCCGCCGCCGTCGATGGGTACGCCGAGCGCGTTTACCACGCGGCCGAGGAATCCCTCGCCCACGGGGACGCCTGCCGTGCGCCCGGTGCGGCGCACCGTGCTGCCCGCACAGATGCTCGCGTCGTCGTCAAAGAGGATACAGCCGACGCTCTCCTCCGAAAGATCCTGCACCATGCCGCGCACGCCGCCGTCGAAAAGCAGCCCCTCGCCGTAGGCCGCGCCGGAAAGTCCGTCCACGCGGGCGATGCCGTCGCCCACGGTCAAAACCGTGCCAACCTCCTGGGCAAGCACATCCGGCGTCCACGAGAGCACCGTTTCCTTCAAAAGCGGGATCACATCGCCCTGCGCGGCAGCAAGCTTTTCCAGCGCGCTCTTGAACTGGCTCAGTCTGCCGCCCGCGCTCCAGTCGTAGACCTCCGCGCCCGCCTCGAGGCGAAAGCCGCCGGGATAGGCGTCGCTCTTCTGCCAGACGAGCGTCGTTCCCTCGCCGTACTTTTCGGCAAGAAAGGCCAAAAATCGTTTCTCCTGCGCCGGTGTCGGGCGCTCGGCAGAACGAAGAACGGCCTCAAGATGCTCCGTGCGCTCAGCCATTGTTCTTGCGCTCCTCCGCCGTGTCCAGGAACTTGTCGTAAGCGTCCGACGTGCTGGAAAGCACCAGCTTTTCCGCTGCGGCGCTCATCAGTTCGGCGATCTCGCCCCTGGCCTGCTCCATCACGCGCTCGTGCTCGCTCGCGGCGGCATCGTGCGCCTTTTTGATGATCTCTTCCGCCTGCTGCTCGGCCTGCGCGCGGCGCTCGTCCACCGCATGCTGCAAAGCGTCGTTCGCCTCGCGCTGGCGGCGCGCGATCTCCTCGTCCGCGCCTTTCAGCTGCGCGGCGAAGTCCTCCTTCGTCTTTTCCGCCTGCGCAAGCGCAGCCTTGGCATCTGCGTCCATCTTCTCATAGTGCGCCTTGCGGCTGTCCATGAAATCTCTCACAGGCTTGTAGAGAAGGAAATACAGCGCGCCGAAGAGAATGACAAAGTTCAGCGCGTGCAGCAGGATCTGCTGCAAATTGATATTAAGCGGCATGCAAAAGCCCCTCCTTCTTGGGCGTTTTCTTCATCAAAGGACGAAGATGATGAGGATCGCCACGATCAGTGCGTAAATGATGACCGTTTCGATGAACACAAGACCCATCATCATCGACGTGCGGATCTGCCCCGTCGCCTCAGGCTGGCGGGCAATGGCCTCGCTCGATCTGGCCACGGCGATGCCCATGGCCAGCGCGCCGCCGAGGCACGCAATGCCGATCATCAGGCCCGAGCCCATGGCCTTGGCAGAGGTCACGTCGTTTTCGCCGCTCTCGTCCGCCACCGCTTCGGTCGCGTTTTTGGCAGCATCGCTTTCGCCGGCAGCGAAGGCCGGAATGGTGCAGATCATCAGCGCGCAGAGCAGCATCATCAGCGCTGCAAATCTTTTCATGTTTTTCATGGCAAATTTACCTCTTTCTTCACGCAGCCGTTTTGCTGCGGGATTTTTTGACCTTTCCGGATTTTGGTGCTTTCGCGTGCTTCTCGGTGGATTCCCCATAGAACGTAGAGACCAGCATCGTCAGAACATATGCCTGGATCAGCGCGTGCAGCAGCGTGAAGAGCACGCCGACGATCACCGGCAGCACATAGGAAAGCGCCGCATAATAATACACCAGCTCCGTCACGAGTGCGCCGGAGAGCAGCGCGCCGAAGAGTCGGAAGCTCATTGAAATGGGCAGCGAAAAATCCTTGAGCGCGTGCAGGAAGCCGCCCGGCCCCGCAGCGATCAACCCGCCCAAGAGGATCACGCCGTAGCTTATGCAGCCCATGGCGATCGCCCCGTTGATATCGGACAGCGGCGCGGGAAGGCTGATCGTCAGCCCGGACGTGGTCACCGCCTGCACGCCGAGCAGCTCAAAGAGCGTGCCGACAAAGATGTAGACGCCCGCCGAGAAAATATATCCCCGCAGGAATTTGTTCCGGTGCGGGCTGCTCCCCTCGGCAAGGCCGTCGAACATGCCGACGAGCTGCTCCAAAAGGAGCTGGAACTTTCCCGGCACGTATTGGAACCTGGGGATCACAAAGAACCGGCAGATCAAACCAAACACGATCAGAATGCCCGTCACGATGTAGGCGGAAATAAGCCCCGGATTCACCTCGGTCAAACCGAAGAGGCTCACCTTGTTCTGCTCGTGCAGCACCGCGTCGCGCATGACCTCCTGGATCGACTCACTCTCCCCGCCGCCTGACGGCGCGAGCAGGCAGCCCGCCAAAAGCGCCAGCACAAGACCTGCGAACACGATCAGCTCCCGCGTTCGCTTTTTCTTATCCACGCATCTTACCCCCTTTGTCTCACTCGCCCAGTTTTCATCTTAAAAGGCAGCCTTATTTATACCACTCGCACGAACAAAATGCAAGGCTTCCTGCAAAATGTGCGTTCTCTTTTTGCGGCTTCTTTGCATTTTCTTAACGCAAATTTCATTCCCGTCCGTTCTGGTGGAAAAAGCGCAGCGGAAGAGGGGTTCTTCGCCCTCTCCCGCCTTTGGTTTTCTTCTGTTATTTTCTGCGATTTACAGCACAAAAATGATGAGGATCGCCACGATCAGCGCATAGATGATGACCGTTTCGATGAACACAAGGCCCATCATCATCGACGTGCGGATCTGCCCCGACGCCTCGGGCTGCTCGGCGATATTTTCCGCCGCCTTTGCAACGGCGTGCGCCATGCCGAGCGCGCCAGCGAAGCACGTCACGCCGATCAGCCCCGCGACCGCCCAGATCTTGCGGATCTTCGAGCTGTTCTCCTCCGACTCGTCGGCTCCTTCCACCTCGCTCAGCGTCTGCACCGACGTCTCGCTGCTCGTTTCGCCGCCTGCAGCGGCCATGGCCGGGATCGTCAGCGCGCACAGCAGCGCCAACAGGGCGCACAGTGACCAGATTCGTTTCATTGTTCCGCTCCTTCCCGCAAAACGCAATTTCTTTATAAAATCTTTATATCCTATATGATGACTATATCCCCTCCGCGCAGCAAAGGCAAGTTCTTTTTTCCGAAAGCGCAAAAAAGAGCCGCCCTGCCGAAAGGCAAGAGCGGCCGATTTTTTTATTTTCTCTTCTGCCGGCGGATATCCTCGCCGAAAAAGAGGAGGATCTGATACTCGCCCTGCAAACGCGAGAGCACCGGCGCGCCGTAGCGCCGTCCGAGCTCGTCAGGGCTCAGATTCGTGGAGATAACGGTCTTTTTCCCCGTGATGAGGCGGGTGTTGACGATCTGATACATCGCGCTGTGGACAAAGCTCGTCATCAGCTCGGTGCCGAGATCGTCGAGGATCAGCAGGTCGCAGCCGAGCGCACGGCTCACGGCGCTGTCGGCCTCCCCGTCGTCGCGGCCGAACTTCTGCGCTTCAAAGCGAGAAAAGATATGCCCCGCCGTGTCGTACACGACGCTGTGTCCGCTCGCGCTCACCACGCGCGCGATGGACGCAGAGAGAAAGGTTTTCCCCAGCCCCGTGCCGCCGGTGAGCAGAAGGCTGCCGCTCCTGGGCGAAAATTCGTGCGCATAGTCCTGGCAGATATCATACACGCGCTCCATGTTCGTGCGCGGCGACACGCCAAGCTCCGCATCCGGCAGCGGAGAATAGTAGTCGAAGTTAAAATTCTCAAAGCACTGCGAGCCGAGATCCAAAAGCCCCGAAAGCTCCTTGTTCTGCTCGCTTGCGTAGTAGGCGCGCAGGCACGCGCAGACCTCGCTGCCGAGAAAGCCCGTGTCGCCGCAGCGCGGGCACTTGGGCTTTTCCTCCAGATAATCGCTCGGCAGCCCCATCTGCGTCAGGAGGAGGCGCTTTTCCTGCTGCAAATTGAGGTTTTCCTCCCGCAGCGCCTCGATCGCCGGGCGCGGGTCTGTGCCGCGGCGCAGCCCCGAGGCGATGATCTTCGCCATCGTGTGCGACAGCTCGCGGTCGATCTCCTCGATGCGCGGACATTTTGTGTAGACCGCGCGCTCGCGTGCGCGGAAGTTTTCCGCGCGGCGCTGCTTGTCCTCGTCAAAGCGCGCCAGCGCCTGACGCATCAGCCGCCCGTCATAAGACATCGTTCTTCCCCCGCTTTCGTTACTGGTTCAGGTATTCCTTCATCCAGGCGTTGCCGCCGTCGTTGGTGTTCTTCTTCGGCTTGCTCTGCTCCTTGGCGTTCTCAGCCTTCACTTCGGCGAGCGTGTGCAGGCCCTTTTCGTGCCAGCGCTTCAAAATGCCGTTGCAGTACGGCCAGCGGAACTCGTGGCAGTGCAGGATCGTACGGTCGTAGGCCTCGGCCACGGTTTCCGCCGGAAAGCCCATCTCCGCCCACGCGGAGAGATACTTTTCCTCGCTCGGCACGCTCGCGCGGCCCTGCATACGCAGCGCCGCCATGTACTCGGGATATTTCCCGCGCAGCGCCTGCTCGCGCTTCATGTACTCGCTGGCCTTTTCGATGGAAAAGAGCTCCTTGCGCGCCCAGACGTAGCCCTCTTTTTCGATCTCGCGCATGTTGGGAAGCCTTCCCTCGCCGAACTGCTGCTCCTTTTTGCCGATGCAGTAGTTCACCAGCGTGTAGACCACGTCCGCCGGCAGGCCGAGATTTTCGTAAAGCCCAAGGAGCTTTTTGACCGACGGCGTCGAAAGCGGGCCGAGCTTGTGCTCCACCTCGCGCAGAAGGCAGGCAAAGCGCCCGTCGCCCTCCAGCTTGCGCGCGATGTCCTCGCGCGTGTACTCGGGCGGTTCGTTGAGCTGCGGCGGAAGCGGCGCTTCCTCTTTTTTCTCCGGCGCGCCGACGAGTTTCATCTCGTAGAGCGCCTGTTCCGCCGCGCGCAGGCGGTTTTCGTCCCACTTGAGCTCGCGCGCAAGCTTTTCCGCGTCGGCTGCGCCGCGCGCGTGCAGGATGGCGAGGTACAAAAGCGCCGCGTCGCCGTTTCCACCCGCGATCAACCGCTTGACCGTTGCCGGAGAAAGCGTGATGTTTTCTTCCGTGTTCAGATGCAGCACATAGCCCGCCATGCGCCCCGCCTCCTTTCGTCCTGATTCGATTCTAACATTCTACATGAAATTTTCCCGTTCGTAAACATGAAATTTTTGCTGCCCCCTTTTCACATTTTCACTCTCGTGTTATACTATTAGGGATTATATGGGTGGAAATTGCCCTTTTTTGTGCAACGCCGAAGAAGAAAGGAGCACACAATCATGGAAAACCGCATTACCGTCTCTATTTGCGACGAGGAATACACCTTTGTCGCCGAGGAAGCCCCCTCTTACATGCAGAAGGTCGGCTCCTACGTCAACGACAAGATGAGCGAGCTGCTCAACTCTGCCAAGGTCGGCCGCACCGACGCCGCCGTGCTGACCGCCGTGAACATCACCGACGAACTTTTTAAGGAGCGCGAGGCCGGCGACGCGCTGCGCCGCCAGCTCAAGCAGTATCTCGACGAGGCGAGCCAGGCCAAAAACGAGGTCAGCGAACTCAAGCGCGAGATCTTCAAGCTCCAGCAGCAGAAAAAGTAAGCCTTGACGACTGAACTGTTGGCGCCCGCAGGCGGGCGGGAAGCGCTCGTCGCCGCCGTGCAGAGCGGCGCGGACGCAGTTTATATGGGTTTCGGCGCGTTCAACGCGCGCCGCAGCGCGAGGAACTTCTCCGACGAGGACTTCCGCACGGCGGTCTCTTATTGCCATTTGCGGGGCGTGAAGGTCTATCTGACGCTCAATACGCTCGTCACCGACCGCGAGCTGCCCCTGCTTGCCGACGCGGCGCGCGTTGCCTCGGCGTGCGGCGTGGACGCGATCCTGGTGCAGGATTGGGGCGTTCTGGCGACGCTGCAAAAAATCATTCCCGACGTGCCGCTGCACGCCTCCACGCAGATGAGCCTGCACACGCTCTCGGGCGTCAAAGAATCGGCTCGTCTCGGCATGACGCGCGCGGTGCTCGCGCGCGAGCTTTCGCGCGGCGAGATCAGCGAAATCTGCGCGAATAGCCCCATCGAGATCGAAACCTTCGTCCACGGCGCGCTGTGCATGTGCTACAGCGGCCAGTGCGAGATGTCTGCCGTCATCGGGCGGCGCAGCGGCAACCGCGGCGCCTGCGCCCAGCCCTGCCGGCTTCCCTACGGCTTTTCCGGCAAGGCAAACGCCCATCCGCTGAGCTTAAAAGACGCCTGCCTTGCCCCCTTTGTGCCGGAGATGATGGACATGGGCGTTGCCTGTCTCAAGATCGAAGGGCGCATGAAGCGCCCGGAATATGTCGCCGCCGTGACGGAGATCTACGCGCGCCTTCTGCGCGAGCATCGCGCACCGACGAAGGACGAGCAGAAAAAGCTCGCCCTCGCCTTCTCGCGCGACGGCTTCACCGAAGGGTATTACCTCGGCGCGCGCGGGCGCGAGATGTTCGGCACGCGGCCGGAAAACGCAAAATGGCCGGAGGACTGGTTTGGGGAGCTGCGCGCCCGCTATGAAAAGGAAGACCTGCGGCTCGTGCCACTCACTTTTGACTGTTTGATCCGCGCGGGAGAGCCGCTGCGCCTGACGGCGGAAGATGCGGACGGCCACCGCGTGACCGTCACCGGAAATGTGCCCGAGGCGGCGCGAAACCGCGCGCTCACGGCGGAGGAGGTCGAAACGCGCCTCAAAAAAACCGGCG
>Ga0129316_1000899_pt1 | contig 13649 bp, 13 predicted proteins | sample Cm1ome_2_FD_94429 | JGI IMG/M metagenome (GOLD analysis project Ga0129316, IMG submission 94429) | Eastern black-and-white colobus group fecal microbial communities from Wisconsin, USA - Cm1022B metagenome | ecosystem: Host-associated > Mammals > Digestive system > Large intestine > Fecal...
AGAGCAACAGAGGCAGCAACCTTGGTTTCCTTTTGCAGAGCTTCCAGTTTCTTTTTCTGCTTCGCCGTAGTAGCCTTGGCATCCTCCAAACTCTGCTCGGCCTGTGCCACCTGTCCGGTCACAGCTTCCAACCGCTGCTGTTCGGCCTGTACCTTGAACTGCGTCACCGTCAGATGTTCTTCGGTGCTGCCACGCTCTCCACGCTCCACATCGGCATAACCGGCGTTTCGCATGAATTGAAAAAAGTCATCCTGCAGCACACTGTAGGACGACTTCAAAATCTTTTTTCCTTTTGTGTTGAGCATGGGATTTCCGTCCTCGCCAAGCACCGGCTTAGACTCCCATTTCTTACTACGGCTGACCTGTGTGATGACCTCCTTGACGGTTCCCCGGAGGGCTTCGTCCTTGCACCGCTTCGACCAGAGGATCTGCTTTTCCACCACCGGGATATAAACCACATGAAGATGATAGTGGTACACATCCTCGCCCAGAGCTTCAGACATTGCCCGGTTTCGCTCGTCAGCGTGTATCACAGCAGAGAGAATATACTGCTCACCGCCTACGATCTCCACGGCAGCTTTGTAGGCATCAGCGTAGAACTGTTTTGCAAATTCATAGCCACCGTGATTGTAGAAATAAGCGGAGTTCACATCGAATACCAACTCGCCGTATTTGATGGCATCCGGTTTCAAACCTCTGGTGGAGATCACACCATCCTGTTCCATCTGCTCAAACATTTTCACATAATCATCCGTGGGAGCCTTGTAGTGGACGTTCAGTGGGGTGCGTTCCGGTACGATGTCCTGATTGCTGTAGCTGTCCTTTTCACGCTCATTGTGTTCCTGTACCTTTGCCACATCAGCCGGTGTTTCCAAGTCTTGATTCCGGGCTACGGTACGATCTATTCTGTCGTTTCTTGCCATTGGCGTTTCCTTTCTTTGAGATTCACAGACAACGGGAGGGCTGGGGAACGGCACTTTTTCAAAGTGTAATAACTCACTATTACACTTTCATCCATACTGGCTGCAAAGTGCCGTGGGTTCTCCGAAGGCTCTTCGTCGTCACAAACTCCATATCGTTCGCCATGCCACAGGCGGCATGGCTCATTCATTCCGTTGCTCCTCCTCGCCCCAAAAAGTCTACGACTTTCCGGGGACCCCATTGGGGAGTGCGGTCGCTGCGGCGACCTCTGCTGACCAAAGCGAAAATGTCTGCGACTTTTCTTATGGTCAGCCCGCCTGCACGAATCTGTTCTGCGTCAACATCCTCCTGCAGCCGGTGTCCACAGACCCTTTTTCCAAAAGTCCGTGGACATCGAAACAGCCCAAACAAGAGGGAATGTGCTGTTTCGATAACGAGCGTTTCACGCTCTTTTGCTGTGTACATACGTACCAGCAATGGGTTTTACTCGACCTGTCGCCATTCCTCAGGAATGTCATCCGGTACGTACGTACACGGCGAATCTCCGTAAAACCCATTTATATGAGGTCGTGCAATCGCTTCCACTCCCATGAATCCCCACACCCGCCGACCGGCAGAGTTGGTGATGTTGTTGCAATGCTCCAGATTGTATTTCCGGGCATTGGCAACCATGGCGTCGCTGAAGCTGCGGGCTTTCAGGGGTGCAAGAGAATTTTCTCTGCACCACATTTCGTAGATTTCATAAAAGAGCTTGGAACTGATGGATGCATCCGCTTTCAGTCGGATGTATCCATCAGACTCCATGAAATCAAAAATATTGTTATTGTCTCGCTTGACCGCTTCCCGGTTTTCACGGATGCGGTCACTCTCTGAAAACTTAAAGTTGTTGGCAACGAGCCGCTGCAATCCTTCAAATGCCCAGAGGAAGATACCCTCGGCTTCGGCCTTCATCTTCTCAGCAAGGTCGGGATCGTCGGCTCTGCCTACGGGCTTTTCCTTGGTAGTCAGCACAAGCTGTCTGCGGTAAAAGCCGTCGCTGCGGTCATACAGGGCTTGCAGATCGCCGTTGCTGAACGCCATCAACCGGGCGAACATCCAGCCCTGGTAGCTCTGTTTCCCTTTGCGTTCCAAGTCCATCTTGCCCTGTGCGGTGACGATGGATTTTACATAGTTGGTCTGGCGCAGAGCTTCCATCCGCATATCATCATCCACGCACAGCAGGATGTGTTCCAGATCGGCACGGGCGAAGCGGTTTTCGGAAATCTTACCGATGCTGCCGTCCTTCATATTCGTGCCGAAGATGGTGGACAACACCGCACCGATTTGGGATTTTCCCTCACCGCCGTTGCCCTTAATGGCCATCATGCGCTGTCCTTTGTTGGAGGGAATCAGACAGTAGCCGATGAACTCCTGCAAGGTGGGGATGTCCTCTGAATGGAGCAGACCATCCAGAAAGTTCAGCCAGATCACCGGCGCAGGAGTATTGGGTTTGTAGGCGACAGGCAGACGGCTTCGCACGATTGCCGGTCTGCCCTCAGTGAATGTGCCGTTCAACAGCAGCGTCCCGTTTGCAACATGGATGCGATCCTGCTCCGGAGGGAAGTCAGGTACATGGGCTTCCAGTTTCAGCACTTCCAGAATGTTGGTGATCTTCGGGGGATGTTGTTCACGGCGCAAAATTTCAGCTTGTCATAAATCTCTCCACGGAGAGGAAGATCATCCGTCACCCGACCATCGGGCGTGAAAAAAGCTCCGTTTGCGAAGATGATTCTGCGCTCCTGCAGAAATTCTTCACAAAACAGAGCTTCGTTGATGTTCTGCCCATCAAACCACATGGGCAAGTTCATATCAGGCGTTTTCCGGTTCTTCGCCACGGTGCGCCACCTCCTTTTTCTTTCGTGCGATGTACTCTTTCAGAAAAGCGATCTTTCCACTTTTCATCAGCTCGTCCACCAGAGCGACCCGTTCTTCCAGATCACCCATGGTCAGCACATCCGCCATATATTCGATATGGCAGTGCATCTGGCAGGCTTCCACAAACCGGTCATCGTAAGGCTCGTCCGGTGTCTTGGGTGCATACCGCACTTTCCAATCTTCCAGAAGATGCAGATAATCCATCAGCACACGGAAGCACATCATTTCATCCTCCCGGAACTGTCGGATATGGGGGCGTTTGGGCCTACAGGATGCCACAGCAGCTTGTCCCGGCTCGGTGCTGATACCGAAGTCAGCCGCCAACCTTTGCGCCGCCTCGTAGCCGCTGAGATCGAACAGCCTTGCCACAAGGTCGATCACATCTCCCTTGGCTCCGCAGCCGAAGCAGAAGAAATAGTCCTCGTTCAGCTTCAAACTCGGATGCCGGTCGTGGTGGAATGGGCAGCAAGCCATACCGTTGCGGTTCACTTTCAGCCCGTAGTGTTCGGCGGCTTGCTTTACGCTGATTGCCGCCTTGATGTTTTCGTACATGGTCATTTGCGTACCTCCTTTGAGTTTTTTGACGATTTTCTTTTCGTCTCACCCGAATATACGCAAAAAATTGCTTTCGATTGAAAAATCAGGCACTCGTGCAAGAAAACAAAAAAGCCGCCCCCGAAAATTGCAAAAATGCAATTTCAGGGACGGCGGTAGTGAGATGTGAATGATAGTGAAGTTTTCAATTGAATAAGTATTGACTTAATCAATTGTGGCAGTATAATTAAGTAAACACTAAATCAAAAGGAGGAAAAGCATGGAACTTGATCGTATGCTAAAAGCATTGGGCGAGCCGATGCGTTTGAAAATATATCAGGCTGTTTTGGAAAGAAAGCATTGTGTACGCTCTCTTTCTAAAAAGTTTGGTATCTCAGAATCTGCAATTTCACAGCACATGAAAGTAATGAAAGATGCAGACTTGGTATATGGAGAAAAATACGGCTATCACACACATTATCTTCCCTTGCAGGATGCCGTAGATTATCTTACCGAACAGTTTGAATTGATGAGAACTGCATCCCTTACCGTTGATCGAGATATGACGGTCTGCCAATGCGAATATCGGAAGGAGGGTGAGCAAAAATGAATATTTTGCTTGATTTATTCTTTACCTTCGCCAAGATAGGACTGTTTACCTTTGGCGGCGGCTATGCCATGATTGCCATGATCGAAAATAACTGTGTGGAAAGAAAAAAGTGGATTACCCATGACGAAATGATGAATATAACCGTCATTGCTGAATCCACTCCCGGCCCCATTGCCATCAACTGCGCCACCTTTACCGGATATAAGAAAGCGAGCTTTATTGGTGCATTGATCGCAACGCTTGGTATGATCGTTCCGTCCTTTGCGATTATCTATCTCATTTCGATGTTCCTGGATAACTTTTTGGAACTGACCATCATTGCCAATGCGTTCAAGGGCATCAAAATCGCAGTCGGTATCTTGATTCTGGACGTTGCATTCACCATGATTAAGAAAATGCACAAGAAAAAACTGCCCAGAGCGATTATGCTCTGCTCCGCTATTGTAATGCTCTGCATCAACATCTTCGCATGGAATTTCTCCTCTATCAGCCTTATGCTGATTGCGGCGGCTGTGAGCCTGACAATCTTTGTTTTGGGTGGCACACCCGATCAGAAAGGCGGTGCAAAGAAATGATTTATCTGGATTTGTTTCTTGGCTTCTTAAAAGTTGGATGCTTTGCCTTTGGCGGAGCTTACGGTGCAATTCCCCTCATCCGTGATGTGGTAATGTCCTACGGATGGCTGAGCGATGAAATGCTGACTTATATGATTGCTGTCAGCGAAAGCACACCCGGACCGATCATGGTAAACCTCGCCACATACATCGGCAGCAGACAAGCCTGTTTCTTAGGGGCAGTTATCGCAACATTGGCGGTTGTCCTCCCGTCGTTTTTGATTATTCTGTTGGTAACAGCATTACTCAAAACCGCATTGAAGAACAAGTATGTTCAGGCGGTTCTGCGTGGTCTGAAACCTTGTGTGATCGGAATTGTGTTGGCTACCGGCATTTACATGGTTTTGGGAAACTGCTTCGGATCAATTACAGCAATCAAAGCAAACATACAGGCGATCATCATTACCGCACTCTTAGTGGCTTCGATGTTTGGGTATAAGCATTTTACAAAGAAAAAACTGTCTCCGATCCTGCTAATTATCATTTCGGCGGCAGCGGGTATGGTCATATACGGAATATAATATTTGTTTACATAGCAGTCATGCACTACGGTGTATGGCTGCTTTTTGCAACAAAGAGGATGAATTGACAACCATTTTGTCACTTTCGAGAAAATAAATTTTTTCAGTTTTTGAAATCGGCATCTTGCATATACTGTTAGTAGCCAGTATAATAAGTACATCAATACGATTTCGAGAAATGAAATATTTTCAACTTTTGAAAGCGGGTGACTATATGAAAACAATTACAAGAACAAAATATCTCGATCGAATCATTGAACTGAACGGCACTCCCGACATCAAGATTATCACAGGCATCCGCCGATCCGGTAAATCCAAGTTGATGCAGGCGTATATTGAGTACCTGAAAAGCAATTTTGAAAACATCAATATTATCTTCATTGACTTCATGGATTTGGCCTATGAAGAAATCAAGGAATACCATGCGCTGCACGCCTATGTAGAAGGACGCTATCAAGCCGGTAAAACAAACTATCTGTTTGTGGATGAAGTGCAGATGTGCCCCAAGTTCGAGCTGGCAATCAACAGCCTTTACTCCAAGGGCAAGTATGATATTTATGTGACCGGTTCCAATGCTTTCCTGCTGAGCGCAGATCTGGCTACTCTGTTTACCGGACGCTACATTGAAATTCATGTGCTGCCTTTCAGTTTCCAGGAATATTGCCAGTATTTTGATGATATTAGCGACAAGGATAAGCTCTTTGATGATTATTCTATCAAGGGCGGTTTGGCAGGCTCCTACGCTTACAGAACCGAAAAAGACAGAACAAACTATATCAAAGAAGTCTATGAAACCATCGTCACCAGAGATTTGGTACAAAAATATGCTTTGCCCGATACTTTGGTATTGCAGCGGCTGAGTGAGTTCCTGATGGACAATATCAGCAATCTGACTTCTCCCAACAAGGTTAGCCAGCTGCTGACGGCAAACGATACCCCGACCAACCATGTAACCATCGGCAAGTATATCAAGTATTTGTGCAACGCCTTTGTGTTTTATGATGTTAAGCGATACGATATTCGTGGCAAGAAGTATCTTGAAAGCTCCGAAAAGTTCTATTTGTGCGACAGCGGCATCCGATATGCAATCCTCGGAAGCAGAAATATGGACTATGGCAGAGTCTATGAAAATATGGTCTGCATCGAACTTCTTCGCCGTGGATATGACGTTTATGTTGGTAAGCTCTATCAGAAAGAGATTGACTTTGTTGCGCAGAGGGGCAGCGAGAAAATTTATATTCAGGTAAGCGACAATATCTCGGGACAGGAAACCTTTGAGAGAGAATGTTCCCCGCTGCTGCAAATTCGAGATGCTTACCCGAAAATGATTATTGCCCGAACCAGACATCCGAAATACAGCTATGAAGGGATTGAGATTCACGACATAGCTGACTGGCTTTTGCAGGAATAAAACAGACACTACACCAACAGAGAGGAGGGCAGCTAATGTCCAACACCTATTTACCGGCAGATGTCCGCACCCGAATTATAGATCTAATGAAAGAGCGCAAGGCCACACAGAAGAAACTGTCACAGGTTATCGGTGTGCATGAAAGCACCCTCGGACGCTTTCTCAACGGAACAACCGAAAAACTGAGCGAAGAAAGCGTAATCCGCATTGCCAGAGCGTTCAATGTGTCCACGGATTTTATCTTGGGAACAACAGAGATCCCCGACAAAAAGAATTATGATATTTCTGAGTTGGGCTTGTCCGTGGAAGCTGCCAAGAACCTTTACACCGGAAAGGTCAAACCCGATGTTGTGAATCGTCTTTTAGAAAGCCCTCGGTTTGCAACTGTTACTTATATGATTGCACAGTATCTCGATGATACAACGGCTGCCGGTTTTGCCGCACAAAACCAGATGCTCGCATCTATTAGCTCTATGCTGTTGGCGGAGAACAAAACGCCTGCTGCAGTACAGGCGGCAAGAGACGCCAACGCCTGTAAAGTGCCAATGTATCAGGCAGATCTGACAAATATCCAGAACACCTTTTTAGCTGCGGTAAAAGAGGTAAAAAAGGAATATGGCAGTGATGTTGAAGCCAGCAAAGCCATCAGCAAAGAAATCGTTACAGATATGTTTGCCAAACTGACCAAGGGACAGGATATGCGAAACCCTTCCATTGTGCCGCAGCAATTTGCAGATGCAGTTACTGGTACTGTTTCCAATATGCACGGTGTTGATCAGGATGCACTGAACGAGTTAAATAAGGCTCTGGTTGGCTTTGCAGAGGCCGTGAAGGCGCAGGATGACAAGCCAGATGAGTAATGAGCAGCTCTGTACTGCCGCCCTGGACGGCGATACAGAAGCGAGAAATGCTCTTGTAGAGAACAATCTTCGCTTCATAAAAAGAACAGCCTATGAAATGTGGAGCGCACAGCAGGAGCTGAACGCCGCTCTTGGCATTGAGATCAACGATCTGGTGCAGGAGGGGTCTTTAGGGCTGTTGGATTGCATCGCCGGTTATCGACCGGACACCGGCAACAAGTTTCTGACCTATGCAGCACCGGCGATCCGCAACGCTATGGTGGACTACATCCGCAGATGGAATCCCACTTTTGAAGCGAAGAATCTGGGAAGCATTATCCGCTTGGATGAAGTTGCAAAAGACGAAAACAAAGGCAAGCATGAATTTATCGCTGACTCCAGAGCGAAAAATCCGGAACAGATATATATTGCCAAAGAAACCCACGAAGAAATCCATACCGCACTGCAGCGGATTGATCGGCGGGAACGGACATACCTCTGGTATCGCTTCGGCTTTGAGGATGATATGGAGCATCCGCTGAACGAAACCGCCAAGCACTTCCATCTGTCCGAAAGCAGAGCGAGATCTACAGAAGTACTCGCTCTGGATAACGTGTGGCTGGAGCTGCCGTGGTGGTATTAGGAGAATAGTGATCCATCGTTATGCTGGATCATGTAAGGGAGAACGAATATGAGCAAGTACAATGATATGCAATCTGAACCAGCTAAGATGCTTAGCGATCAGAATAAGGTTGTATCTTTGTTTCAGTTTATTAGAGAACTCAACAAACTGAAACAAAAGGCCATTCTAAATTTTTACGATTATCCATGGGCACGAACAGTGTCCAGCTTGCCTGATGATCCGGATAATATTTCTGTTTTTTATCGAGACAGAGTAGAAAATGAAGATTTAACGGAAGGCGGAAGCATTCTGCTGTCTGTACATAAACCGGAGTTCGAAAAATGTCCAGAACCGGATTCCATATTTGTCACATGGTTGAAGTCTGGGTGGGATTCGTTCCGTAATGATCCTCAATATATCGAATCCCGTCCTCGAAACGAGCAGGGGGCCGCTGCTGTGGCTGCTCATAATAACAATGCTCAGAATGAAGAACAGGTAGAATATGAATTTTTTGCAAATGACCCCAATCGCATCGAAGCTTATAACACCTGGCTTCGTGTGCGTTCTGAATGGGTAGAACGGCAGAAAATTATATTGCAAACTAGAAACTTGTTTGCAGATCTCTATCGTCTCTATTTTGAATTGCAAAGAGACTCTGAGACGATGGAACTGGTGGTTGCCAACGGAATTCTCTGCGATAAAAACAATTCTAACATTAGGCACCCTGTTCTTACAAAGCGGGTCAAAATCAACTACGATCCCGCCGTTAATACAGTTTTTGTCGAAGAAATTGATTCGCAACCAGAATTGTATTCTATCGCATTCCAAACTATGGATGACATCAATCTGCAGGCGATAAATCAGCTTCAAGCAGACCTTCAAAACAATGATTATCATCCGTTAGACCGAAACGACACACCGGCATTTCTGAAAGTATTGGTACATCAGCTTTCATCTGATAGCCGTTTTTCTGAAAATGGCATTCCCGAAAACTGGAAATCCAACAGTCGCCTTCTTTTATACATGGATCCTGTCTATATAATGAGAAAGCGCCTGGATGGAACATTAAAGGCGATTGAACAGATAATTGAAAATGTATCAGAAACCGGCTATATTCCGGAACCCATTAGGGAAATTGTAAGCGGAGGAAAGATAGAACTCCCCGAAGATAGCGATGAAGAAAGTCTGGAAGAACAGCTTGCAGCTGTGGGCGGCGAGAGTGTTGATGTTCTCTTGTCTAAGGAAGCTAATAAAGAGCAGCTTGAAATTGCAAAACGCATTGAAAGCTACAATGCCGTCTTAGTCCAAGGCCCTCCTGGTACCGGAAAGACACATACAATCGCAAACTTAATGGGACATTTTCTTGCACAAGGAAAGAGTGTTCTTGTTACAAGCCAAACGCCCAAGGCACTGAATGTTCTAAAGGACAAAGTTGCCCCAGGGCTTCAGAACCTGTGCGTATCGGTATTGGAAGATTCTAATATTGATATGGAACGCTCGGTTGATGGGATTACGGATTTCATGTCCCGAACAACTTCCCATGAAATCAAAAAGGATATGGATCGTATTGCACAGGAGCGTCGCCAGGTTATTTCTGAATTAGCTTCTGTTCGCCGCAAAATATTCCGTATCATAAATCAAGAGTGCAACTGTATTGTCTACAACGGCGAGGAACTCTCGCCTTCTAAGGCAGCGTCTTTTGTGTTAGAACATGCCGAAGATTTGTCGTATATTCCCGGCAGAGTTCGCTTAGATACTCCGTTGCCAATGTCGTTTGCTGAATTAGCGGAATTGTACCGTAGCAATGAACTTCTATCTGCAGAAGATGAAAGTGAACTGACAAAAGATATCCCCTGTCCGGAGGCGATTCTTTCTCCCGCAGAGTTTGCTCACGCCGTTGAAACGGCAAAAAACACAGAGAAAAAAATCAATGAGCTTGCGACCACTGCGCAATGGTCTTTCGACTGGAATCCGGCTGATGATACGATTACATTTAGAAAGGGTAATCGCAACTTTACCATTTCACGCCCTGAATTATCTGCTGTTTCTGATTTGAAATCGTACACTGCTTCTTTTGAAAAGTTCGAGCCGTGGATGACAGGCGCAGCCGTAGACGGCAAAAACGGTGGTGCGTTCAGAAAACGCTGGGATTTACTGATTGAGCAAATACTTAAAACCTGCGATTATGCAGAGAACTTGCTCGAAGAACAATTTGGTCAAACTGTTAGCTTTTTGACGGCGCATAACATGGATGCTTACATGTCTCCGCTCAGAAAGCTGAAAGATATTTTTGAGCAAAAAGGCAAACTTTCCAAGTTAACTCTCATGCTTAATAAGGATTGTGTGCCGGCGCTTGAAAATGTCATGGTTAATGGACATGCGGTTCAATCGAAAAAGGATTGCGAGCTTGCACTTCACGTCCTTGAGCTCAATAGTCACCGGACATTATGTGCGGGATATTGGAATGATCTTCTTTCGGGTTATGGTGTTCCCGGCTTTTTTGAGCTTTCCCAACAAAATCCGGAACGAATTGCCAAAAACTGGATTCCACACATTCAGAAATATCTTGACTGGTATAAGAATGCATATACAACCTTGCTGGAAAAACTCGAAGCTGTTGGAATCCCTGCAAACATCTTGTTTGATTACGATACATTAGATTCCGATGCGGTTGCTACCGAGAAAAAAATTGCAACGGCTTCTGGTGTGCTTCCGGAAATGTGTGATGTTTGCTGCTACATTTTGGATCAAAAACATAACATTAGTGTTCTCGATGCAAATGTCCATACTTTGGAAAAAGGTAGTCGTGCAGAAAGTAGTATTTGCCACAGCGTTGTTAAGGCTATTGAAAGCAGAAACATCGATGCATACGCAGATGCATTTTCTGATTTGGGTCAGATGTATCGGAAGTACGAATTGCAACAACACCGAAGAGAAATGCTTCTCAGGCTGGAGCCTGTCGCACCACAATGGGCAGCGGCGATTAAGGATCGTGACCGAATCCATGGCTTAAATGTTGTGCCTGACACAATTGAAATGGCATGGAAGTGGAAGCAACTTTCTGGAATCATCGAAGATCTTACAGCGCAGCCGTTCAGCGATCTTCAGAACAAAAGTGTCCAGCTCAGCAAGGCTTACCGCAAAATCACTGCACAGTACGCCGAAAAGAGCGCATGGTATCATCTGTTAAGAAAAACCGAAGGCGATATTGATATGCGCCATGCACTACAGGGCTGGAAGCAAACCGTAAAAAAGATTGGTAAAGGAACTGGCAAGAACGCTCCCGCACTAAAAGCCAAAGCCAGAGAGCTGATGAGCAAGTGCCAGGTTGCCGTTCCGAGTTGGATTATGCCGATTAATCAAGCATTAGAAAGTCTGAACCCCAAAGAGAACTGCTTTGATATTATCATCATTGATGAGGCCAGCCAATCCGATGTATCTTCCTTGGCAATACTCTATATGGGTAAAAAATTGATTATTGTTGGTGATGATAAACAGGTTAGTCCTATGGCTGTCGGCGTGGAAATCGATAAAATGAGCTCTTTGCAGCAAATGTACATTCAGGATAAAATCCCGAATTCTCATTTGTATGATGCAAAAACCTCCATTTACGATATAGCTAAAACAACTTTCCAACCTCTGATGCTTCGTGAACACTTCCGCTGTGTTCCGGAAATCATAGGATTTAGCAACATGCTGTCGTATGATTATAAAATCAAGCCATTAAGAGATGCCAGCAATAGCACCATCTTACCTGCGGTCGTAAATTATCGAGTTGCTGACGGACAACGGTTAAATAACAAAACCAATCCCAATGAAGCAAAAGCAATCGTAGCTTTGATGCAGGCATGTATTCAGCAGCCTGAGTATGCGGGAAAGACATTTGGCGCTATTTCTCTGCTGGGTGATGAACAGGTGAGGGTAATGCAACGCCTCATCGAAGAAAAAATCGATCATAAGGACTTGGTAGAGCGCAATATTCTGTGCGGCAACGCCTCTCACTTCCAAGGTGATGAACGAGACATCATTTTCTTGAGTGTCGTTGACAGTGTTACTGCAGATAGTCCAAGCCCTATTCGCCTTCAAAACTTCGGTCCTGACGACTCCATTAGGAAGCGCTATAATGTTGCTGCCAGTCGTGCGAGAGACCAGCTTTGGGTTGTCGATTCTTTGGATTCGGCCACTGAGTTAAAGCCTGGCGATATCCGAAAGACTCTCATTGATTACTCGCTCAATCCTGGTGCTGCTGAGCTTCGCCATGCAGAAATCGAGGAAAAAGCAGATTCGCCTTTTGAGGTCGGAGTGGCACAAGCATTGGTTGACCGTGGATATCGACTTGTTCAACAATGGAAAGTCGGCGCATACCGCCTCGATATGGTGGCCGTGTGTGGCAAAAAGACAGTTGCCATCGAATGTGATGGTGAGCGGTATCACAGCGGTGAGGCAAAGGTTCGTGAGGATATGGAACGGCAAACCATTCTTGAAAGACTGGGCTGGAGATTCATTCGTATTCGAGGAAGTGAATATTTCCGCAATCCGGAAAAAACCATCGAACGTGTCGTTTCGGAACTGTCTATGCACGGCATTATGCCCGACGGCAATGAAATGCTGCCAGAAAACACAAGCAAAAATTACGAACTACTGGGACGTGTAAAATACTGTGCGGCAAGAATAATGTCGGATGCACAAGAAGAACCGACGGTTGATCTCGATACAATTACAGCAGCATTAGATCCTAAGAACGCCATTCCAAAAACTGAATTCAAGCCATTGAATGCTTCTGCTGACAAGAGAAAAGATGCCCCATCACAATCTATGTCTGGTGAAAGTCTTTATAAATCCGTTTCATCCTCTAAAAAAATGGATACCCCTATTCAAACGGCTAAAGTTACGACAAAGAAAGCGGCTGCCCCAAAATCTGCACAGAAACCTCAAATGCCAGAACAGCAGGTGATACCTGGAATGGAGTCTTTGCCAAATGCCAATATGGATGTGGTAGAATTTCTTCGACAAAAGGGCGTTTCGTGTATCGATAAGCGCAGTAGTAGTGGTGCACTATGGATTCTTGGCGGGAAAGAGCTATCTGATGTAGTCAAACAATGTCGGAATCTTGGTGTTCATTTCACTTTCAAAGAAGATGGCGGAAAAGCAACCAAGGGGAAGCCTGGATGGTGGGCAAAATAATATCTACAACGGAGGCAAAATGGCTAATCGCTTATCTGAAGCTGTAAATGCAGAAATCAGCAAGTATTTTCAAGAGCAGTCCTACTCATCAAAAAAAGATATGATACACCGCACCCGAAATCAAATTGAAGAAATGCTGTCAGACAGCGGGTTTGTATATGTTTCTGAAACAGGAAATGTAATTCATTCAAAAAAATTTTGTGGAAATGCCTATGGTGATCCTGTCCATATAGAGCAGGCAGTAAAACACGGCTATCGCACGCTTTGCAAAAAATGTGCAATAGGAACACATCTCGAATATCTTGTTGAACGGTTACAAGATCGCAAGTAATACAACAGCGCCCACCGGTCATCGGGGGTCTGTCCCCAATTTTGTGTAAACACTGCCGGGCAGTGCAAAATAGAGCAAAAATTTTTCAAGGCGGGAGCGGCGCCAGCTGCTGCCGCCTTGCCTACAAAATAACAGCAGTCTGAGGGCA
>Ga0129316_1000905_pt1 | contig 13532 bp, 10 predicted proteins | sample Cm1ome_2_FD_94429 | JGI IMG/M metagenome (GOLD analysis project Ga0129316, IMG submission 94429) | Eastern black-and-white colobus group fecal microbial communities from Wisconsin, USA - Cm1022B metagenome | ecosystem: Host-associated > Mammals > Digestive system > Large intestine > Fecal...
AGGCCTGATAAGACGCGGACAGCGTCGCATCAGGCATCTTGTGCAAATGTCGGATGCGGCGTGAACGCCTTATCCGACCTACAGACGCTTAAGCTTCGCAATTACCGGTTCATTGGCTGGCGGAAAATCATCGGCATTAAGACCGACTAGCGACATCCACTCACCGGGTTGCCCTTCTTTACCCCACGGCTCCCCTTCCCAGCTTTCGACCAGCCAGAACCACAGAGTTATATGCCTGTCCGGGAATTCATATTCCAGTTTTTCAAATAGCGAAAAATGTTGTGGGGTAATCCCGACTTCTTCCTGAAGTTCACGCACCACCGCCTGTTCCGGCGTTTCGCCCATTTCAATTTTACCGCCGGGAAACTCCAGTTTATTCGCCATGTGCGCATCTGCTGCGCGACGCGTTATAAAGATTTCATTGTTCTCGTTGCGAATAATACCTACCGCAATTTGCAGCTTTTTCATTGTCTTAAACCTATAAAAAAGGCGCAGAATCCTGCGCCTTTTACTTCAACTGTTAGCTTTTATTGCAGGCGACCATGGCACTGCTTGTATTTTTTACCAGAACCGCACGGGCAAGGATCGTTACGTCCTACTTTGCGCTCACCGGTTTGCGCCGCCAGTGCAGCTGCGGCTGCAGAGTCGTCATCCTGATGGCTAAGCTGCTGCATTTGCGCTAAACGCTCGGCTTCCATACGACGCTGTTGTTCCAGCTCCTCAACCTCTTCAGGCATACGTACCTGGACTTTGCTCAGCGTGCTGATAACTTCATATTTTAACGACTCCAGCATCGCTGCAAACATGGAGAACGATTCACGTTTGTATTCCTGCTTCGGATCTTTCTGTGCATAGCCACGCAGGTGGATACCCTGACGCAGATAGTCCATCGCTGCCAGGTGCTCTTTCCACAGGGAGTCAAGCGTTTGCAGCATGACGCCTTTCTCGAAGTGACGCATCATCTCAGCACCAACCACTTCTTCTTTACGCTGATACACTTCGATGGACTGCGCCAGAATGCGCTCACGCAGCGTCTCTTCATGCAGTTCTGGTTCTTTATCCAGCCACTCGGCAATTGGTAAATCGAGGTCGAAATCGTTCTTCAGACGTTCCTGCAGCCCCGGAATATCCCACATTTCTTCCAGCGACTGTGGCGGAATGTAGGCATCAATGGTGGCTTTGAACACATCTTCACGAATGCTGTTGATGGTTTCGCTCACATCGCTGACATCCAGCAGTTCGTTACGCTGGGAGTAAATGGCGCGACGCTGATCGTTAGCCACGTCATCATATTCCAGCAGTTGCTTACGAATGTCGAAGTTACGGCTTTCAACTTTACGCTGGGCGTTGGCAATCGCTTTAGTCACCCACGGGTGTTCAATGGCTTCGCCTGGCTTCATACCCAGTTTACGCATCATGCCGGATACTCGGTCGGAAGCAAAAATACGCATCAGCGCATCTTCCATCGACAGGTAGAAACGGGAAGAACCAGCATCCCCCTGACGACCAGAACGACCGCGCAACTGGTTATCGATACGACGGGATTCGTGACGCTCGGTACCGATGATATGCAGGCCACCTGCTTCCAGTACCGCATCGTGACGTACCTGCCAGTCGGCTTTAATTTTTTCAATTTGCTCTGCGGTCGGATTTTCCAGCGCGGCAACTTCTGCCTGCCAGCTACCACCGAGCACAATATCTGTACCACGACCCGCCATATTGGTCGCGATAGTCACCGCAGCCGGATAACCTGCCTGAGCAACAATCGCCGCTTCGTTGGCGTGGAATTTGGCGTTCAGGACGTTGTGCTTAATACCGGCTTTGGTCAGTTCGTTTGACACCAGCTCCGATTTTTCGATGGAGATAGTACCCACCAGCACCGGCTGGCCTTTCGCAGTACGTTCTTTGATATCTTCAATGATCGCCTGAATTTTTTCCGCTTCAGTCATGTAGACCAGGTCCGGCAGATCTTTACGAATCATTGGACGGTTGGTCGGAACAACGACGGTATCCAGCTTGTAGATGGAGCTAAATTCGAAAGCTTCGGTATCAGCAGTACCGGTCATCCCCGCCAGTTTTTCATACAGACGGAAGTAGTTCTGGAAGGTGATCGAAGCCAGCGTTTGGTTTTCGTTCTGGATCTGCACACCTTCTTTCGCTTCCACAGCCTGGTGCAGACCATCGGACCAGCGACGGCCCTGCATGGTACGACCGGTGTGTTCGTCAACGATGATAACTTCACCATCTTTAACGATGTAGTCGACGTCGCGGGTAAACAGCGCATGAGCGCGCAGCGCCGCCGTTACGTGGTGCATCAGCATGATGTTGGCCGGAGAGTACAGAGACTCCCCTTCATCCATGATGCCCTCTTTCACCAGCAGTTCTTCAATCAGCACCAGACCACGTTCGGTCAGGTTCACCTGGCGAGATTTTTCGTCCACCGAGAAGTGGCCTTCGCCCTGGAAGGTTTCGGAGTCTTCTTTTTCCTGACGGATCAGGTGCGGAATAATTTTATTCACGCGTTTATACATTTCCGAGCTGTCTTCTGCCGGGCCGGAAATGATCAGCGGTGTACGCGCTTCATCGATCAGGATGGAGTCCACTTCGTCCACCAGCGCATAGTGCAGTTTACGCTGTACACGTTCTTCAGGGCTGAACGCCATATTGTCGCGCAGGTAGTCAAAGCCGTATTCGTTGTTCGTACCGTAAGTGATGTCAGCTGCGTAAGCTTCGCGCTTTGCCGGTGCTGGCATGCCCGGCAGGTTGATACCGACAGTCAGGCCAAGGAATTCAAACAGCGGACGGTTGTTTTCGGCGTCACGTTGCGCCAGGTAGTCGTTGACGGTAACTACGTGCACGCCTTTACCGGTTAGTGCGTTCAGGTAAGCAGGCAGCGTTGCGGTCAGGGTTTTACCTTCACCGGTACGCATTTCGGCGATGCAGCGTTCGTTAAGAACCATACCGCCGAGTAACTGAACGTCGAAGTGACGCATACCAAAGACGCGCTTACTTGCCTCACGTACCACGGCGAAAGCTTCCGGGATCAGATTTTCCAGCACTTCGCCTTTTTCCAGACGTGCACGAAACTCTGCGGTTTTCCCTTTCAGTTCTTCGTCGGAGAGTTTTTCCATCTCCGGTTCCATGGCATTGATGATGTTGACCACTTTGCGCATCCGGCGCAGGGTGCGATCGTTACGACTACCGAAAACTTTAGTTAACAATTTGATTAGCATAATAAAATCTCAAACGCCCCGCGTTGCGGAGTTAATAAAATGAAGTAAAGGTTTATTGTTGTTAGGTGAGGCGTTGAGGGCCAGCACGGATGCCTTGCGCCTGGCTTATCCAGACGGGCGTGCTGAATTTTGCTTGTGGGGTAAAATGCGCATAATCAATGCGATAACCCTTTTCAGACGGCGTGCCTTCCTGGGTCAGCAGCGCGCTGAGCGTATCCAGTAATGCAAGATGTTGCGCCTGAAGAGGCAAAGATTCTTCAGCAACGGGCAGTGTTTGCGGTGCCATTGCGAAAGAAAGATGACGGATTACCGTGCGAATGGCATGTTGATGCCAGTAATCAACGGAATAGTTCGAATTCGGGCGGCGTGTGTTCGCTTCCAGCAAGGCCAATTGACCAAAGTTAACTTTGGCTGAAGGCTCGTGGTTGCGGGTTGTCGCTTTTGCGGGCGCGTTTGGTTCGGCGGCGTTGCTGAGCGCAGGCAAACCTAAACTCGCCGCAACCATCCCTAATAAGAGATGCGGCCAGAAGTAGCGTTTACCAAACTGTCGCCAGCGCGTCAGTATTCCACTCACGTTATTGCCATCCCGATCGTATTCAAACGTATTTAGCGCACAAATCTTATCATTAAAGCCTGCAGTCCACAGCACGAATGAAGATAAGTTGTGCGGAAAAGTGCTTAAGAAAACAGCGTTCGCACCGTTTTTTATAGCTCTTATAAAATTCAAAAAAAACGACTGGTTCACCTGGCCGGAGAGAGTGCCAGATTTGCCAGTCGAATTTTATACGACAGTATAAATGTCGTTATGCCAGTACAGCTGAAGGCGCTTTGAAGGCCAACGGCAGTTCTGCGTCGTCCTGGAAGGTCACATATTCCCAGGCTTCCTGTTTCGCCAGGACAGCCTGCAGCAGTTTGTTATTCAGTGCATGACCGGATTTATAAGCGGTAAATGCACCAATAATATTGTGACCACACATGAACAAGTCACCGATCGCATCGAGCATTTTGTGACGCACAAATTCGTCTTCAAAACGCAGGCCGTCTTCGTTCAGTACGCGATAATCGTCAACAACGATGGCACAATCGAAGCTGCCGCCCAGGCACAAACCACGGGACTGCAGATATTCGATATCACGCATGAAACCGAACGTACGCGCACGGCTGATCTGGCGCATAAACGCATCAGCGGAGAAGTTCATCGCATAGCGCTGGTTGCTGGAATCAATAGCCGGATGGTTAAAATCGATGGTGAAATCCAGCGAAAAACCATTGTACGGCTTAAATTCAGCCCACTTATCGCCATCTTCGACACGAACAATCTCTTTGATGCGAACAAATTTTTTGGCGCAGTTCAACTCGTCGATACCGGCGTCAAGCAGCAGGTATACAAACGGAGCGGCGCTGCCGTCCATGATCGGGATTTCCGGCGCGTTAACTTCGATAACAATGTTATCGATGCCCAAGCCCGCGAGAGCAGCATTGAGGTGCTCTACGGTTGAAATCCGTACATCATGCTCGTTGACCAGACACGTACAGAGCATGGTATCACGCACAGATTTGGCATCGGCCGGGAAATCTACCGGTGGATTCAAGTCGGTGCGACGATAGATGACCCCGGTGTTGGCCGGCGCAGGGCGTAACGTCAGGGTGACTTTCTTGCCGGTATGTAAACCGACACCCGTCGCCTGAACGATACGTTTAAGTGTCCTTTGTTTGATCATCGTATTATCTCGCCAAATTACCTATCCAACCGAAGTGTACTATACATTCGGCGGGCCAGTTTAGCACAAAGAGCCTCGAAACCCAAATTCCAGTCAATTCTTAATCAGCTTGCTTACGCAGGAATGCTGGGATATCCAGATAATCCGGCTCTTTCGCAGTTTGCGGCGCATTGTCATTCACGACTTTAGCAACCGGCTTCTGCTCCTGGGTCAGCGGAGCCATCCCATGCTGCTGGTAGCGATCCATCACTGGCTGCTGAACCTGCTTATTGGTCACCAGAGTGATTTCAGGACGTTTGTCCATGCCGATACCTGTCGCAACAACGGTTACGCGCAGCTCGTCATTCATATCCGGGTCAAGAGAAGTACCGATAACCACAGTCGCGTTGTCGGAAGCAAATGCACGGATGGTGTTACCTACCGTTTCGAACTCATCCAGACGCAGGTCGAAGCCCGCCGTGATGTTAACCAGCACGCCGCGCGCGCCAGACAGGTCGATATCTTCCAGCAGCGGAGAAGAGATAGCCATTTCAGCAGCTTCTTCCGCACGGTCTTCACCGCTCGCCACGCCAGAACCCATCATTGCGTAGCCCATCTCAGACATTACGGTGCGTACGTCTGCAAAGTCCACGTTCATCAAACCCGGACGAGTAATCAGTTCAGCGATACCTTGCACAGCGCCTTTCAGTACATCGTTCGCTGCGCCAAACGCATCCAGCAGGGAGATACCGCGGCCCAGAACTTTCAGCAGTTTGTCGTTCGGGATAGTGATCAGAGAGTCCACATGCTTGGACAGTTCAGTGATCCCCTGCTCCGCGAATGCCATACGCTTCTTGCCTTCAAAGTTGAAAGGCTTAGTGACGACAGCAACGGTCAGGATACCCAAATCTTTTGCCACTTCAGCGACGACTGGTGCTGCACCTGTACCGGTACCACCACCCATACCCGCAGCAATAAAGACCATGTCTGCACCTTCCAGCGCCGCACGCAATGCATCGCGATCCTCATCAGCCGCATTGCGGCCAACTTCTGGATTAGCGCCAGCGCCCAGTCCTTTGGTGATACCGCTACCGATTTGAATCGTCTGTCCAACCGCTGTTTTACGCAGCGCTTGTGCATCGGTATTTACCGCGAAGAATTCAACACCTTCAATGCGCTCGCGCACCATGTGTTCAACAGCATTACCGCCGCCGCCGCCGACGCCGATGACTTTAATCACCGCGTCATTGGTAAGTTCCATTGGTTCAAACATAGTTTCTCTCCGATTTGTGCCTGTCGCCTGAGGCCGTAATCATCGTCGGCCTCATAAAAATTAAAACTCTTTTCGCAGCCAACTATTGAGTCGCTTGATCCACGAGCCAACTGATGCTGTAACACGTTTTTCTACTTCAGCTTCACCGTTAAGATGTGACTCTTTCCCATAGTGAAGCAATCCCACCGCCGTCGAATAATACGGCTCCTGAGCATAATCCGTTAAACCGGTAATGTTCAGCGGCGCGCCGATACGCACTTGCGTATGAAACACGCGCTGAGCACAGGCTGCAAGACCTTCGATCTGCGCTGCGCCACCGGTTAATACAATGCCTGCCGCCAGGTGATGTTTAACCCCTTGTTGGCGAAGCTTTTCCTGCAACTGCAATATCTCTTCGTTGACCAGGTTGAGCAGCTCGGTATAGCGCGGCTCGATCACCTCTGCCAGGGTCTGACGTTGCAGACTCCGCGGCGGACGACCACCTACGCTCGGCACTTCCACGCTCTCATCTTTTCCAACGATGGAACCCAGCGCACAACCGTGGCGAACTTTAATCGCTTCGGCGTCGCTTGGCGGCGTGCCAAAGGCGTAAGCGATATCACTGGTCACGACATTGCCAGCATAAGGAATTACCTTAGTGTGGCGCAATGCCCCACCGGTATAAACGGCGATATCCATTGTACCACCACCGATATCGACGACGCAGACACCCAGTTCACGTTCATCTTCCGTCAATACCGAATAACTTGATGCCAGTCCGGCAAATATCAGTTGGTCAACTTTCAGCCCACAACGTTCAACCGCTTTGACGATGTTTTTCGCCATATCGTTGTGACATGTGATCAGGTGCACTTTTGCCTGCATCCGCACGCCCGAAAGTCCTACCGGATTCTTGATCCCTTCCTGATAGTCAATCGCATACTCTTGCGGGATCACATGCAGCACACGATGTTCATCGCGCACACGCACCGATTTCGCGGTATGGACGACGTTTTCCACATCTTCTTGCGTCACTTCTTCTTCAGAAATAGGCACCATACCAATTTCATTCTGGCAGCTGATGTGCTTACCAGAAAGCGCCAGATATACCGAAGAGATCTGACAATCTGCCATCAATTCTGCCTGGTCAATGGCGCGTTGTACGCACTTGACCACGGATTCGAGGTCGTTCACCCCGCCTTTATCCATACCACGTGACGGGCAGCTGCCCACGCCAATGATATTGACCATACCGTCGGGCAGAACTTCCCCTACTAAAGCGGCAACCTTCGCGGTACCAATCTCCAGTCCTACTACCAGTTTTCTGTCCGTCGCCTTGATCATTGTTGTTCTGCCTGTGCCTGATTTTGTTGCTGAGTAGATTCCTCTGGCGGCAAGGGCGCCCAGCCTACTGCCGCTCCAGAGTCATAACGCAAATCAACGTAGCTAATCCGTTTGCCATCGGTTTGCGCCTGCTGCTGTAAAACCGGATAAAGTTCTACAAAGCGAGCCAAACGTTTCATCGTATCGCCCCGGCCAAGATTGAGCTTAATATCGTTATTCAGCGTCAACTGCCAGGAACGCCGCGCGGTCATCGCCGCTTCCTTCAGAGTAAATCTGTCCTTTGCCAGCATCTGCCCCATTTCGCGATAGCCCTGCAACACTTCATTGGCGCTGCCTTCCGGGCCATACAGCATTGGAAGCACCTGCTTGCTGGTGCGATCTGGCGGCACGCTGAAGGTGTTTCCTTCCGCGTCTACCATGTGTTGATCATTCCACCGCGCAATCGGCACATATTCAACCAGATGAATCTTCAATTCATCAGGCCACTGCTTTCTGACGCTCACCTGCTTAATCCACGGCAGGCGTTGTTCTATTTGCGTCTGGATGATGTTGACATCCTGGGTCATAAAGGTACCCGGCTCACCCAATGCCAGGATCGATTGCCGGATATCGTCATTACGCGTGTAATGGCGTTCACCGGTCAACACCAGCTTTGAGAGCGGCAGGCGTTGCGCATCTTCCATCCAGCCCAACACGACCCAGCCGCTCACCAACACTGTCGTTAAAACGGTCAGCAGGAAAAGGATCCCCGCCAGACGCGTTCCATTATTGCGGCGAGAAGAAACCTCTTCTTCGCTGTTTCGCGTGTTCAGAGCAGCCTGCGACATATTAGTCCGCCAGTTCCAGAATTCGTACTACCAACTGCGAGAAGCTCATACCTGCCTGACGTGCCGCCATCGGCACCAGGCTGTGGCTGGTCATACCCGGTGAGGTATTGGCTTCCAGCAGATAAAACTGTCCATCGCTGTCCAGCATAACGTCAATACGTCCCCATCCTTTGCAACCTAACGTCGTCCATGCTTTCAGCACTAATTCCTGCAAATTGGCCTCTTGTGACGCTTCCAGACCTGCGGGGCAGAAATACTGTGTCTCATCAGAGAGATACTTCGCCTCATAATCATAGAAGGTTCCGGACGGTTGAATACGTATTGACGGTAAAATTTCTTCACCGAGTATCGCAACCGTGAACTCCGGCCCACTTAGCCATTTTTCAATCAATACTTCTTCATCGTGCTGAAATGCCAATCTTAATGCATCTTGTAGAGCATTTTCTGCTACTACTTTTGACATTCCCACACTGGAACCTTCGCGGCTCGGCTTAACGATAACCGGCAAACCCAGAGCAGAAATTTCTGCTAACTGCTTATCGCTCAGGCCTTTTTCAAACTCTGCGCGGGTTAACGCTACCCACGGCGCGACCGGTAAACCGGCACCTTGCCACAGCAGTTTGCTGCGTAGTTTATCCATTGAAAGCGCAGATGCCATCACTCCGCTGCCGGTATAAGGCAAGCCCATCAGCTCGAGCATGCCCTGCAGCGTACCATCTTCACCGCCGCGACCGTGTAGCGCGATAAACACTTTCTGAAAACCCATCGACTTCAGTTGCGTCACGTCGACTTCTTTCGGGTCGACAGGATACGCATCAATACCGCCTTCACGCAGCCCGGCTAACACCGCTGCGCCAGAATTCAGAGAAACTTCCCGCTCAGCGGAAGTCCCGCCCAACAGGACCGCGATTTTATCAGTCATGTTGTTCTTCCTCCGGAGTTTGCGGCTTCAGTTTGATTTCAGCTAAAGAACGGGCAATTTTTCCGATATTACCAGCCCCCTGAACGAGAATCAGGTCGTTACCGGTTAATACCGGTGCCAGCATCTCGGCTACCTGCGCAGGGTCCGGCACCAGAATGGGATCAATTTTCCCACGTCCACGAATTGTGCGACACAGCGAACGGCTGTCCGCTCCCGGAATTGGCGCTTCGCCAGCCGGATACACTTCCAGCATCAACAGGGTATCAACCTGCGTCAGCACATTGGCGAAATCATCATACAGGTCGCGCGTACGGGTAAAACGGTGCGGCTGAAACAGCATTACCAGGTTTTTATCCGGCCAGCCTGCGCGCGCCGCTTTAATGGTGGCGTCAACTTCCGTCGGGTGGTGGCCGTAGTCATCGACCAGCATTGCCGTACCGCTTTTACCATTCACTGGCTCCAGCGGGAATTCACCGAGGAAATCAAAACGGCGCCCAGTCCCCTGGAAGCTCTCCAGCGCACGTAAAATAGCCTCGTCATCAATTCCCTCTTCCGTAGCAACCGCAACCGCAGCTGCGGCGTTCAGCGCGTTATGACGACCTGGCGCATTCAGGGTGACGCGCATCGGCTCTTTGTCCTGGCGCAGCAGCGTAAAGTGCCCCTGCGGGCCAATCTGCTGATAATCTTCTACACGCACGTCGGCATCTTCGCTGAAGCCGTAAGTCGTGGTCTGACGTCCCACTCGCGGTAACAATTCGCGGATCACCGGATCATCAACACACATCACCGCACGACCGTAAAACGGCAGGTTGTGCAGAAAATTAATAAAAGTCTGTTTTAAATTCTCAAAGTCGCCCTGGTAGGTATCCATGTGGTCGGCTTCGATATTGGTGACAATCGCCACCATCGGTTGCAGATGCAGGAACGATGCATCACTCTCATCTGCTTCGGCAATCAGGTACCGACCATGCCCCAAACGCGCATGAACCCCCGCCGCTTTTACCAGCCCGCCGTTAACGAAGGTTGGGTCGAGCCCCGCTTCTGCGTAGATGCTGGAAACCATCGCGGTGGTTGTCGTTTTGCCGTGCGTTCCTGCAATGGCGATGCCATGACGAAAACGCATTAACTCAGCCAGCATTTCGGCACGACGGATCACCGGAATACGCGCTTCATGAGCTGCGACAATTTCCGGGTTATCGGCAGAAATGGCGCTGGAAACAACGACCACGCTGGCATCACGTACGTTTTCCGGGCGATGGTTGAAATAAATCGTCGCTCCCAGATTCATTAACTGCTGCGTGACCGGATTTGGCGCTAAATCGGAACCACTGATCTGATAACCTTCATTGGCCAGAACTTCGGCAATACCGCCCATACCGGCACCACCGATGCCGACAAAATGTATGTGCCGAACGCGACGCATTTCGGGCACGATGGAACGCAGTTTTGCCAATTGTTGTGTATTCATTCTTTACGCCATTAACTTCTTAAATTCATACGATGCAAAAGGCATCGCTACAATTACGCCCGGGCAGCCCGGCTCACTTCATTTGCCACTCGCTCGGTGGCATCCGGAATGGATGCAGCGCGGGCGCGTTCTGCCATGGTTAATAAGGTTTCTCGCGACCACCCGGCCAGGGTGTTGGCGACAGCATCCACGCTAAGCTGTGGCTGCTCGATAATTTTGGCTGCGCCCGCTTTTTCCAGCGGTAGCGCATTCCAGTATTGCTGGCGGTCTTTATGTTGAAACGGCACAAACAACGCCGGTAGTCCTGCCGCGGCGATTTCACTCACCGTTAAAGCACCGGAGCGGCAAACGACGACATCCGCCCACGCATACGCCGCCGCCATATCATCAATAAATTCCGTCACTTTATGCTGCGGTTGCCCCGCTTCGGCATACGCCTGTTCAACGGATTGTTGCGAACCTTTACCGCTCTGATGCCAGATAGTGACTGAATCACCCAGTTTCGCAGCAACCTGCGGCATTGTCTGGTTAAGAATGCGTGCGCCCTGGGAACCACCCACTACCAGCACACGAACCGGACCTTCACGTCCAGCCAAACGTTGCTGCGGCAACGGCAGCGCCAGCACATCGGTACGCACCGGGTTACCCACCACTTCCGCATTAGGGAAAGCGCCTGGAAACGCCTGCATCACTTTGGTGGCAATCTTCGCCAGCCATTTATTGGTTAAGCCCGCAATACCGTTTTGTTCATGAAGTACAACCGGAATGCCTAACGACCACGCGGCCAGACCACCTGGACCTGATACATAGCCGCCCATACCGAGTACCACGTCAGGTTTGTACGCTTTCATAATCGCCCGCGCCTGACGCCAGGCGTTGAAGATACGCAGCGGCGCAGCTATCAGTGCTTTTATACCTTTTCCACGCAGACCAGAGATACGAATGAAATCAATTTCGATGCCATGTTTTGGCACTAAGTCCGCTTCCATACGGTCGGCAGTCCCCAGCCAGCGAACTTGCCAACCCTGAGCCATTAGATGGTGCGCAACCGCCAGTCCCGGGAATACATGTCCACCGGTTCCGCCTGCCATCACCATTAATCGCTTTCCTTGACCACTCATCGTGAACCTCGTACAAACGCCTGCGCTTTCTCCAGACGCGTTTCATAATCAATACGCAACAGCATCATGATGGCTGTCGACATAATCAGTAAGCTCGAACCACCGTAACTGATCAGCGGCAATGTCAGACCTTTGGTCGGTAACATCCCCGCCGCCGCGCCTACGTTAACCAGCGCCTGGAAGCTAAACCAGATGCCAATAGAACAGGCGAGAAAACCGGAAAAACGGTGGTCAATTTCTAACGCTTTGCGGCCAATCGACATCGCGCGAAAAGCGACGAAGAATACCATTAAAAGTGCCAGCACCACACCGACATACCCCAGTTCTTCGCCGATAATGGCGAAAATAAAGTCAGTGTGCGCTTCCGGCAGATACTCCAGTTTTTGTACCGAGTTACCTAAACCTTGTCCCCAAAGTTCGCCGCGACCAAACGCCATCAGCGATTGCGTTAACTGATAGCCGCTGCCAAAGGGATCTTCCCACGGGTTCCAGAATGCGGTAACACGGCGGATACGGTACGGTTCGGCGAGTATCAGCAACACAACCGCTGAAATGCCCATACCGATAATGGCAATGAACTGCCACAATTTCGCTCCCGCCAGGAACAACATCGCCAGCGTAGTCACAAACAACACCACCACCGTACCAAGGTCTGGCTGTGCCAGCAGTAACACTGCCAACACCAGAATCACGCCCATCGGTTTCAGGAAGCCGCGCAGGTTATTACGTACTTCGTCGCCTTTACGCACCAGATAGTTGGCGATATAACAAAACAGCGACAGTTTTGTCAGCTCCGCAGGTTGAATACGCAGCAAACCGAGATCGATCCAACGCGATGCCCCTTTAACAGAGCTACCCACTACCAGCACGATCATCAGCAGGATGATAGATCCGAGCAGCATCGTGGCACTGTAGCGTTGCCAGAACTCCATCGGCAGACGCAGCGTAATGATCGCCAGAATAAACGCCAAAATCAGATAGACGCCATCACGCTTCGCGAAGAAGAACGGATCGTTGGTTAAGCGTTGCCCTATGGGCATTGACGCCGAGGTCACCATGATAAAGCCAATCGCCGCAAGGCCGAAGGTCAGCCACAGTAAGGTGCGATCGTACATGATCAGGCTGTCGGTATCTTTTTCCCGCGAGCCCATCACCCAGCCTTTTAGCGCCGTGGAGATCCAGACCAGGATACTGAATCCTGGCAGGCGCGGCATTTTCAGGCGAGGGAGAGATAAACGCATCAACCTAACTCCTTCGCCAGACGGGCAAACTCATTGCCTCGTTGTTCAAAGTTCTTGAACTGATCAAGGCTGGCACAGGCCGGGGAGAGCAGAACCATATCGCCCGGCTGAACACGCGGAGCCAGCAAGCGCATCGCTTGTTCCATGGTTTCGGTTTGTTCTGCCACTTCCGGGCGTAGCGCCGCCAGCTGCGCACCGTCACGACCAAAACAGTACAAACGCACGTTGTCGCCATTCAGATAGCGCGCCAGTGGACTGAAGTCCGCCGATTTACCATCGCCGCCCAGCAACAAATGCAGCGTGCCGTCTACCTGCAAGCCATTCAACGCCGCTTCCGTACTGCCGACGTTAGTGGCTTTCGAATCGTTAATCCAGCGTACGCCATTGTGCTCCAGCACCACTTCAAAGCGATGCGGCAGACCGG
>Ga0129316_1000913_pt1 | contig 13412 bp, 8 predicted proteins | sample Cm1ome_2_FD_94429 | JGI IMG/M metagenome (GOLD analysis project Ga0129316, IMG submission 94429) | Eastern black-and-white colobus group fecal microbial communities from Wisconsin, USA - Cm1022B metagenome | ecosystem: Host-associated > Mammals > Digestive system > Large intestine > Fecal...
AAGACCATACAGCCCGTAAGCCTATAAAGACCTACGGGCTGTATTATCAATAATCAATGGCAATAACGCATGAATCGACATAACGCTGAAACAAGACACTTCCGTATGCTGACTTCCATAGGCTATCTACTGATAGCTTTGCTGGTAGGCGGCATCATGCACACATGGCTTGGCGAATGGCGAGACATGGAGGGACTGGAAGCCAAAAACCGAGAGATCGATGAATTTCGAAAAGAGGTAAACAATATTCATATTCATTTGATAGAGTTTTCTTTATTAGGTGAAACGATATTGGAATGGGATGATGAAGATTTAGGACTTTACCATGCTCGGCGTATGACAATGGACAGTATGCTTTGTCGGTTCAAAGCTACCTATCCGGCAGAGCGTATCGACAGTGTGCGCCATCTTCTCAAAGATAAGGAACGACAAATGCGTCAAATCGTACAGGTACTTGAACAGCAACAAGCCATCAACGATAAGATAACTCGTCAAATACCCGTAATCGCGCAGAAAAGTGTGCAAGAACAGCCCAAGAAACCTAAACGAAAAGGATTCTTGGGCATCTTCGGTAAAAAAGAGGAAGCGAAACCAACTGCGACTACTACGATGCTCCGTTCCCTTAATCGGAATATGATAGCTGAACAACAGGCACAAAGCCGCCGTTTGTCAGAACACGCCGATAGTCTTGCTGCACGAAATGCGGAACTCAACAGACAACTGCAAGGACTGGTAGTTCAAATAGACGAGAAAGTTCAAGCAGACTTACAGAAACGGGAAGCGGAAATAGCCGCCATGCGTGAAAGGTCTTTTATTCAGATAGGTGGATTGACAGGATTCGTTGTCATGTTATTGATAATCTCTTACATAATTATCCACCGAAATATCACCCGTATCAAACGATACAAACGAGAAACTGCGGATTTAATAGAACAGTTGAAACAGTCTGTTGAACAGAACGAGGCACTGATAGCCTCCCGCAAGAAAGCCGTGCATACCATTACACATGAACTGCGTACACCGCTGACGGCAATAACGGGTTATGCCGGACTGATGCGGAAAGACTGCAATACGGATAAAACCGGGATGTATATCCAAAATATTCAGCAATCCTCCGACCGTATGCGTGAAATGCTTAATACTCTGCTGAGTTTCTTCCGTCTGGACAACGGCAAGGAACAGCCTAATTTCTCCGCATGTAGGATTTCCGCAATTACACATACGCTCGAAACGGAGTTTATGCCAATCGCCATAAATAAAGGACTGACTCTGACAATACATTGCCACAAGGATGCCTTTGTATGTACAGATAAGGAACGCATCCTGCAAATCGGAAATAATCTATTGTCAAACGCCATCAAATTCACGGAGAATGGTAGCGTTTCTCTGACAATGGGATATGATAACGGTATGTTGAAACTTATCGTCAAAGATACGGGTACGGGCATGACCGAAGAGGAACAGCAACGTGTGTTCGGTGCGTTTGAACGTTTGTCAAACGCTGCCGCAAAGGACGGCTTCGGATTAGGTCTTTCCATTGTTCAGCGTATTGTGACAATGCTCGGCGGCATAATCCGGCTGGAGAGCGATAAAGGCAAAGGTAGCCGTTTCACGGTGGAAATCCCCATGCAGACAGCCGAGGAACTGCCGGAACAGATAAATAAAACACAAGTTCACCATAACAGTACATTCCATGAGGTAATTGCCATCGATAATGACGAAGTTTTGCTTCTGATGCTGAAAGAAATGTATGCACAGGAAGGGATACACTGCGACACTTGCAACGATGCGGCAGAACTTATGGAAATGGTAAGGAAAAAGGAATACAGTCTGTTGCTTACGGATCTGAACATGCCGGATATAAACGGCTTTGAGTTATTGGAATTGTTACGTGCTTCCAACGTGGGAAATTCAAGAACCATTCCGGTGGTCGTGACAACCGCTTCGAGCAGTTGCAGCAAGGAGGAACTTATAGAACGTGGATTTGCCGGATGCCTGCTCAAACCGTTCTCCATATCGGAACTGATGGAGATTTCTGACAAGTGCGCCATAAAAGGCAAACAGAATGAAAAGCCGGATTTCACCTCTCTGCTGTCATACGGCAATGAAGCCGTCATGCTGGAGAAATTGATAACGGAAACCGAAAAGGAAATGCAGTCGCTCAGGTATGCGGAACAACGGAAAGACCTTTCGGAACTGGACGCCCTAACACACCACCTGCGCAGCTCTTGGGAGATACTCCGTGCCGACAGACCGTTGAGGGAACTTTATAAACTGACTCATCACAATGGCACACCTGACGACAAAGCAATAGGCAATGCCGTAAGAGCCGTGCTGGATAAGGGTTCGGAGATAATCCGGCTGGCAAAAGAAGAAAGGAAGAAATACAACAATGGATAAGACAAAAATCATCGTGGTGGAGGACAACATCGTGTATTGCGAGTTTGTCTGCAACCTGCTGGTACGTGAGGGATTCCGTACCGTGCAGGCTTTCCACCTCTCGACAGCAAGGAAACTTCTGCAACAAGCCGCTGACGGGGACATAGTGGTTTCCGACCTGCGCTTACCCGATGGTGACGGCATCGACCTGTTGCGTTGGATGCGCAAGGAGGGTATGACGCAGCCGTTCATCATCATGACCGACTATGCCGAAGTGCATACGGCAGTTGAAAGCATGAAACTCGGTTCGCTGGACTACATACCCAAACAACTCGTGGAGGACAAACTCGTGCCTCTGCTCCGTACCATACTGAAAGAACGGAATATCGGGCGAAGCCGTATGCCCGTGTTTGCCCGTGACGGTTCCGCCTTTCAGAAAATCATGCACCGGATAAGGCTGGTAGCCCCTACCGACATGAGCGTACTGATATTCGGAGAGAACGGCACGGGCAAGGAGCATATCGCCCACCATCTGCATGATAAAAGCAAACGTTCCGGCAAGCCATTCGTGGCTGTGGACTGCGGTTCACTCACCAAAGAGCTTGCGCCGTCGGCATTCTTCGGACACGTCAAAGGGGCGTTCACTGGTGCGGACAGTGCCAAGAAAGGTTATTTCCATGAGGCGGAAGGCGGTACGCTGTTTTTGGACGAAGTGGGTAATCTCGCACCGGAAACCCAACAGATGCTTCTGCGTGCCATACAAGAACGGCGATACCGCCCGATAGGAGACAGAGCGGATAAGAGTTTCAATATCCGTATCATTGCCGCTACCAACGAGAATCTGGAAAAGGCGGTCAATGAGAAGCGTTTTCGTCAGGACTTGCTGTACCGTCTGCATGATTTTGAGATAACCGTTCCGCCATTGCGTGACTGTCAGGAGGACATCATGCCGCTGGCGGAGTTTTTTCGTGAGATTGCGAACAATGAACTGGAATGTAATATTATCGGTTTTGACGGGGAAGCCCGGAAGACATTGCTGACCCATGCTTGGCCGGGAAATGTCCGTGAGCTTCGGCAGAAAATCATGGGTGCGGTGTTGCAGGCACAGACAGGACTTGTCACGAAAGAACATCTGGAACTTGCCGTAACAAAACCTAACTCACCTGTCAGCTTCGCACTGCGCAATGACACAGAGGATAAGGAACGGATTTTACGTGCGTTAAAGCAGGCAAACGGGAACCGCAAGGTTGCCGCTGAATTGCTCGGAATAGGACGTACAACACTGTACAGCAAACTGGAAGAATATGGATTGAAATATAAATTTCAGCAACCATAGCCGGCAATTCGCTGAAAATAGCTATCTTTGCATGATTTTAGAGAATAAACGGCGATTGGCAAAGCCTTTCGCCGCTAATATATAACATAAGACCGCAAGGTGTTTCTAATGGAAATCTGGAAAATGGACATTGGCAGAAACTATTGCGTGATTGCTTATGCTATGCCTACGCATAGCGTGCATTCACCTATTTCTGTCAAGGGCATTCCAGAGCCTCCATTAGTGATAGCGTGGATTGCACGCTACTTTTTTACCCTTGCTTAATAAAAGAAAAATAGTATGGGTAAAGTTCAGATTCTTGCCGTCCTATCTATGGACGGGTGTCATATTTCCGAATTATATTGCAAGGCGTATAAAGAACTGCACCTTGACAAATGTGGCATCAACGAAATAAGGAAGCATGCCCTTTATCATATCACACCCGACTATTCCATTTCTATGCTCGACGAATGGCGTAAGGATAATACAAGAATCTGCTATCTGGCAGAAGTCACTCCTGAAAAGGCTGACTATATCAACGGGCTGCTGCGTATGCGTGTGGTGGATGAAATCATCCTCTATACCGTGCCATTCATCGCAGGAACGGGGCGGCACTTTTTCCAGTCCGTCCTGCCCGAAACACAATGGATATTAACCTCGCAGAAAAGCTATCCCAACGGTGTATGCCGCAGCATCTACACGCGGATGGAAGCCACGAGATAATCGGAATGTTCCGCTTTCATACATTTTTAGACTTCTTTAATCAAAACAATGTACTGATAACAAACATTTTAAGAAAGTTATAATTCACATCCGATAAAAAATATCATATTTTATCATACTGAAATCCAGCACCTTGCAGAGAGCGTACTGGATTTTTTGTTTTATGGACACGCTTTTTGCCAATCATATTCATGTGCGCATACCGAAAAACAGAGTGTAAAATTTCAAAATTGACAGGACATGAATTATTTCTTATTGGCGGAAACCGAGTTTTTCCGCCGTATAAACGAAGCCGGGGACTGCAATATGGAAACGGCATACACGGCTTTCGCCACGCAAGTGATCGAACTATGCAGCGGCAATGTGGACTCCAACCGCACCATCATCGCGCTGGCTTACATTGAAATCGAGTTGCAGCACCATCCCGTGCGCAATCTTCTCGAAGAAAAGAGGGAGGTTGCAGCCTACATCAGCAAGGCACTCTCTTTTGTTAGGAAGATGCAGAAGTTCCTTGCCACTCCCCAAGTGCCACCACTAATCCCCATCCGTACATCCTCCGACAACACAACCGAAAATCCCTCCTCACCCCTGCAATGGACGGGCAACGCCATCGACCTCGTGGAACTTATCTACGGCATCAACGAGATGGGCTGCATCAACAACGGCAACATGCCGCTCAAACAGCTGGCCCCGCTTCTCTACAAGATTTTCGGGGTCGAATCAAAGGACTGCTACCGCTTCTATATAGACATCAAACGCCGGAAGAACGAAAGCCGCACCTATTTCCTTGACAGGATGCAGGAGAAACTGAACGAGAGAATGCTCCGCGACGAAGAAATGGAGCGCATGAGAAGATAAAAAATATCCATTATAACTAAAAAGACAGGATGCATGTATTCCTGTCTTTTTAGTTTATATTTGATTACATACTAATTAGTTCTATATGAAACCTTTCAATCCGATAAAGATAAACTGCAAAACATTATGTCTGGGAAATAATAGAACAATTAGTGCTATTAGCATTTATAATTACTACGAACGATGAAACAACTACTTTAAGACTGAATCCATAAAAATCGCCACTTTGCAGCTTGTTTTTTGTATAAAATTCGCCAATTAAAAAAATTATGATTATCTTTGCACTATAATTCATAAAGGTATGGAAACAGTAAATAGAATACTTCAAGAGAAGATTACTGCACGAATCGCGCCCAATAAAGCAGTATTAATTTTTGGTGCTCGCCGTGTTGGTAAAACGGTAATGATGCGTAAAATTGTGGACAACTATTCAGGTAGGACGATGATGCTTAACGGCGAAGACTACGATACATTAGCACTTTTGGAGAATCGCTCAATTGCCAATTATCGACATTTGCTGGATGGTATTGATTTGCTGGCTATTGATGAGGCACAGAACATACCACAAATCGGTAGTATTCTGAAGTTGATAGTTGATGAAATACCGGGAATAAGCGTCTTGGCAAGTGGTTCTTCGTCATTCGATTTACTGAATAAGACTGGTGAACCGTTGGTTGGTCGCAGTACGCAATTTTTACTTACTCCTTTTTCGCAACGGGAAATAGTACAAATAGAAACCTCTTTTGAAACTCGTCAGAATCTTGAAGCCCGTTTAATTTACGGTTCATATCCTGAAGTAGTAATGATGGAAAACTATGAACGTAAAACAGACTATCTACGCGATATTGTAGGAGCATACCTGCTTAAAGATATTTTAGCAATTGACGGCTTAAAAAATTCGAGTAAGATGCGCGATCTGCTTCGATTGATAGCTTTTCAGTTGGGCAGTGAAGTTTCTTACGATGAGTTAGGTAAACAGCTCAGCATGAGCAAAACAACAGTTGAAAAATATCTTGACCTCTTGGAGAAAGTATTCGTTATATATCGTCTTGGGGCTTACTCGCGCAATCTTCGCAAGGAGGTGACGAAAGCTGGGAAGTGGTATTTCTATGATAATGGCATTCGAAATGCTATTATAGGTGCTTTTTCACCATTGGCTATTCGGCAGGATGTTGGTGCATTGTGGGAGAACTATATCATCGGAGAGCGTCGTAAGGCGAATTTCAACGAAGGACTGCATAAGGAGTTCTATTTTTGGCGTACTTACGATAAGCAAGAGATTGATCTTATCGAAGAGAATCCTAATAATCTGACCGCATTGGAATTTAAATGGGGGAACAAGATGCCTACTGTTCCAAAAGTATTTCAAGAAGCATATCCGCACGCAGAGTTTCATGTGGTGAACAGGGAAAATTATTTAGAATTTGTGTAATGTAAAAAATTATAAGAGTATGTATTTAAGCCGGTTGCATATTAGTAAGTTTAGGGTATTCGATGATATCACCTTGTATTTCAAGAATGGTATAAATATACTGATTGGAGAAAACAATTCGGGAAAAACCGCAATTATAGATGCTCTGCGCATATGTCTCGGATGCGGTAAACCGGATAACTTTATTTATGTGCAAGACGGAGATTTACATGTTAATCCGGAAAATTCTTCAGAAATCAACACAGTCATACAATTTGACTTGATATTTGAATTTGGAGATGCGTCAATTGAAAGGGAATGTTTTTATGATTTCATATCACAAGATAAAGACAACCCTGACAAGCAAACGATACAGTTGCATTTGAAATTCATCCAAGAAAATAATGGGAAGAAAAAATATTTCAAACGAATAATATGGGGTGGAGACAATGAAGGGCAGCAAGTACCTTACGAATCTTTGCAAGAAATCTTTTATACCTATTTAAGTCCACTAAGAGATGCCGTAAGTTGTCTGCGACCTTATTCATATGACAATAAAACATCGCAGTTATTCAACCAACTTACAAAATATGACAAAGGCGACGAAAGCATACCTCTGAATGAAGAAAAGAAAAAATCACTTGCAAAAAATCTATACCAAATCTTCGAGGATGATGCTTATGATTGGAAACATATTTTAACTACGGGAAAGAGCAAAGTTAATGAGCATCTTGAAGGTACAGGAATAACTCTAAAACATCCTGATATAGAAATGCGCTATGTAGGCAGAGAGTTCTCGGATGTTGTACGTGGTATCGAATTAAAATGTCCGGTTTATAAAACAGTCGAAGCCGGACAAGAACAGAAATACTTTACTCTATCTCAAAATGGGTTAGGTGAAAACAATCTTATTTTCACATCCGTTGTCTTAGGAGATCTTATCAACAGATGCGAAGACCATGCTTTGGAGATCTACAACGCTTTACTTGTGGAAGAGCCCGAAGCACACTTGCATCCACAGTATCAGAATACTTTCTTCGAGTATCTAAATGAATTACAAAGCAAAGGACTTCAAGTATTTGTAACATCGCACTCACCGACAATTACGGCTAAATCGGATGTCAATAATATTTCCATTTTGCAACGTAAACAAAGTATTATACAGTCATTTTCATTTGATGAATTATCGGAAGATGATTATCCGAAAGAAAGTAAACGGCATTTGCGAAAATTCTTGGACACGACAAAAGCCCAATTGTTTTTTGCTAATGGTGTATTGTTAGTGGAAGGTGTCGCAGAAGCGATTATTATACCGATTCTCGCAAAGAAATTCTTGACTGAAAAAATCGACTTGTGTAAAAGTGGCATTGAATTAGTTAATATCGGAGGGGTCGCATTCAATCATTTTGGGTTATTATTCAACAATGATGATGAGAGAAAGCGACTATTGTCAAAATGTGCGATTATTACAGACAGCGATCCCGAAGAAGATAAAGACAAATCCGACAGAGCGCAAAAAGCAAAGGATTTAGAGAAACATAACCTGAAAGTATGTTTGGCTACACACACTCTTGAGCATGATTTATTCGAACAATCTGAGCGTAACAAAGCTATAATGAGAGATGTATATCGGAAAATGCACGCTCAAACAGATGATTTAAGAGGTACTTTTAATGCCTCTACTTTAATGAAAAAGCTCAAATCCAATAAAGATAAAGCGGAATTTGCATTACAACTCTGTGATAGATTAGAAACTGAAGTAGCGTTCGATGTACCTGATTATATAAAGGATGCTATTTTGTTCGTAGCACCCTCAGAATAAAAGTATGGATATTCAATTATCAGCACAACAACAAGCTGTTGTAGATTGCAACGAGCCGAGAATTGTCGTGAAAGCCTGCCCGGGAAGTGGAAAGACTTTCTCTGTAGCTGCACGGATGTCAAAACTTTTGCGAGATAATAAATTGTCACGACACCAAGGAATCGCAGTCATATCTTTTACCAACACCGCATGTGAGGTTATACAAAAAGAACTTAAAGAAACATTCGATTGTCGGAATATAGGTTATCCTTCATTTATTGGAACAATCGATAGTTTTATAAATACGTACATATTTCTGCCTTATGCCCATTTAGTTATGGGATGTGATTGTCGTCCTGAAATAGTAGGGACAGAGTTCAATAAATGGTATGATTATGATGCTTCAAAAAGGGGATATAAAGGAAAAATCACCGATCCTAATTATTTTATAGATAAAGTTTCTTTCGACATAAATGGGGAACCTATCTCATTAGTTCCAGAAAAAGAATTTAATTTCTCATGGCGCAAAATGAGAAATAAAAACGGACAATATAGGAAAGATGTTGCAGGGATTATTGAGGCTAAACGTATTCATTTTGCACAAGGAAAGGCTAATCAGGCTGATGCAACATATTTTGCGTTCAGAATATTGGATGAATATCCCTCAGTAGCACAAAATATTGTTCGTCGGTTTCCGATATTGATAATTGATGAAGCTCAAGACACAACAGAGTTGCAAATGGCTATAATTGATAAATTATCTCAATATGAAGCGGAATCTATTATGTTGATTGGGGATCCTGACCAAGCTATTTTTGAATGGAATACTGCCAATCCACATTTATTTATGAAGAAATACAATAGTTCGGATTGGCATTCATTGGATTTGTCGGAAAATAGACGTAGCTCCGAAAAAATATGTCAATTAGCTAATCGTTTCTCAGGAAATGAAATGTGTTCAATAGCAAGCGACAAGGATTACATAGACGAGCCATGTATTAAAGGGCATCTCGACACGCCGGAATCTGTCAATCAAATTACGAATCATTTCATCGAAAAATGCAATGAGATGGGATTGGATGAATCTGAATATGCAGTTGTATTTCGAGGACAAAGTTTTGGGGCGACATACTTTGGGTTAGCAAATAATGATAATTCAGATGCTGTAAGACAAAATAGTCCGTGGAAGAATGGATACTATAGTGTTCGAGATATTGTGTATGGGAAATACCTGATTGATCAGGGGAAATATTCGGATGGATTGGCTCTTATTGAAAAAGGCTGTTACAAAACAAAAAAGCAAGTACGATATGTTTCTGCAAGTACAATACGAAGTAGAATAGCAGAAATAGGCTTTAGAACTCATAGAGAAAATTTATTAAAATTTATTCAAAAACTACCTCCAACGAACAAAACGTTGTCAGAGTGGATTACAGAACTCCAACAAAAGGGAATAAATCTAACAGTTGAGCTGGATAAAGCCAATGTTAGTATCGAACTGCTTTTTAGGACATCGAATAATCAATTACAACGAGTACGCCCCTATCTGAAAACAATTCATTCGGTAAAAGGCATGACATTGGAGGCTATTTTAGTATTTCTATCTAAAAAAGCTGTCAGCACGAACTATGCAACGATTTTGAATAATCCTGCAAAGTATTCTGTTAACAATAATGAAGAACTACGCATTGTGTATGTTGCATGTACACGACCTAAAAAATTGTTATGGATAGCCGTTCCATCAGACGATATCGATTGTTGGAGAAATAAATTGTTCTAAGCAAAAACAGATGATGCGATATTGTTTGCCATCATCTGTTTTTGCTTTATATTTAACTACTTGGTAATAATATGCTTATAACGTGGCAGAACAAGGTATCAAACTTGCCCGCCCCGTTTTTGTTGCCGCCTGCCGGCTATCTCTGCTGCAACAGATGTTTCAGATTATCGTCGTTGGCAATACGCTCCAGCTCGTCAGCGACAATCTGCTTCACCTCCTCCTTGATGCGCCTGTAATTCGCCTGCACCGTTTCCTTCATGCAGTCTTTGCCATCCTCGTCCGTGAAGTCGGTAATGATGGGTATCGGCTGGTAGGCTTTCTCCTCGCGTTTCACCTTCTCGGCATCCACGACAATCTCACAGTGGAAAATCTTCTGCTCGATACGCTCGTTGAAGTTGTCGGACACCGAACCGACAAACATGCCCTGCGTCAATCCGGAAATCTTGCTCGGCGGGATAAGCGCGTCCATCTGCGTGTTGATGGAGGTGGAAACGTCCTGCCGGTTGATGGAGATGGACTGCCGCTTCTGCAACACCTTTCCGAACCTTTCTGAAAGTGTCTTAGCGGTTTCGCCCACCACCTGACCGGAGAAAATATTTCCGACAGTATTCATCACGACTTTGGCTTCCTTATCGCCATAGTCGCGTACCAACTGACTGAAATCCTGAAAGCCCAGACACACGGCAACCTTGTTGCTTCGCGCAGTGGCGATAAGGTTGTCCAGCCCCTTGAAGTATATCGTCGGAAGCTCGTCTATGATGACCGACGACTTCAACATCCCTTTCTTGTTGATGAGCTTCACGATACGGGAGTTATACAGACCGAGAGCCGCACCGTAGATATTCTGGCGGTCGGGATTGTTGCCCACGCAGAGGATTTTCGGCTCTTCGGGATTGTTGATGTCCAGCGTGAACTCGCTGTCCGACATCACCCAATAGAGCTGCGGGGAAATCATGCGTGACAGCGGGATTTTTGCCGAAGCGATCTGCCCCATTAACTGCTCGGCAGCCCCTCCGAGCCATGCGTCCATAAACGGTGAGAGATAGTTCTCCAATTCCGGGTAAGAGGTCAGTATCGGAAAAATATCCTCGTAACGGCGGTTCAGGAACTCGATGGCATGGGGGAACGTGCAATACCTGCCGTTCTTAAAAATTTTGAGATACCAGATGATAGCCGCGAAGAGGATAATGGGCGATTCCACAAAGAAGTCGCCCTGCTTCTGCACCCACGACTTATTTAAGTTGAGCATGATGGTGTACGCGCTCTCGTAAGCGTCCGTAATATCCTCCATGAAGTCCGGGTGAATGGGATTGCAACGGTGCGAGCGTCGCGGGTCATCGAAGTTTATCACGTAGAACTTCGGCTTCACCTTGTATCCTTCCGGGTGGTTGAGCAGATGGTTATAGGCAATCGTGGACAAGTCACTGAATTTGAAATCATAGACATACATCGAGAAGCCCTTTTCAATCTGCTGCTTGATGAAACTGTTTACCACCGCGTATGACTTTCCGCTGCCCGGCGTACCCAGCACGATGGAGGCACGGAACGGGTTCACGACATTGATCCAGCCGTTGTTCCAACGTTTCCTGTAATAAAAGCGTGTGGGCAGATTGACCGAATACTCGCTTTCGATGAGCCGTGTTTCCTGCATGAAGCTCTCGTTCTCGTTGTTGAACACGTCATCCATCAGGTTATGCTTCAACAGGCGGCTCATCCACAGACCGCCCATCAGCAAACAAACATAGCCCGTGCCTACGGTCAGCACGTAAAGCCCCGTCACCGCTTCAACCGGTAGCGGCAATGCCAGTATCCACCAGTTCAGGAAAAACAGCACGAACCCTGCGGCAAGAGCCGTCCAGATTCTACCCCAAGTGATTTTTTCTCCCTTGACGCCCTTCGTCCCCAGACAGGACAGGGCAAGCAGGAGAACGGCGAACAGTTTCGTGTAAAGGATGGAGCGGAACAGCCCCGCCGTGCGGTTGAAGTTCATCAGGATTCTGTCCACCACGCCGATGTCCACGCCCCAAAGCCGTATGGCTTCATAGCAGAACCAGTACACGTTCATGACCACTAAAATAATACTCACGGCACGCAGAAAATCCATGATTTTCGCCAATGCCCTCAAATCGTCTTCTTGTTGTGACATAGATTGATAAATATTTATTGTTGATACTTCCGGTTACATTCCCAAGCCCTTGCGCCTTTTCTTTTTCCTCTTGCGCTGCATCGCCCGGATAAAGGCTTCCTCCTCGGCATCCACAGCCGGACCTTCGGGAGTGAGCAGACCGACACTGCCCGCTGTGTCCTCGTGGTCGGATGCGGTCTGTCCGCGCATATCCTCTCCTGTTTCCACCGGAACGGACAGCGGAATCGGCGGCAGTCCGGCATAAGGCAGCGTGAAGTGTTCCTGCAAGGCGTTGGCGGAAAGTTCCTTGCCCATGCGCGAGCCGTTCAGCACGCAGCCCGTGCGGTGGTCGATGAACGTGGCTCCGTAGATGCGCCCGTCCTCCGTGTAGCGCAGCACGGTGTCGATGCCTTTCTCCCTGAGGCGCGAAACGAACTTCTCTTTGTCATACGTGCCTTCAAGCACGGAAAGGACGGTGCGTTTCGTCATGTCGGCGAGTTTCCGGTCCTTAATCTCCTGCTTGGAACGTGCAAACTTCTTCTGCACGGCTTCATAGCCTGCGGACTTCCCGAAAAGCGAGGACTTGAACGGGTTGCCCGTCTTGGTCCCGGCATCATCGGTGACGGAATAGACCAGCCCGTGATACTCGCGTCCGCGCACGTTTCCCCGCGCTTCCTCCACCGTCATATTATATAAGGAAAGAAGCGCACGGTATTCGCCCATCGTCTGGAAACGGTACTGTCCGTTCAGAGCCTTGACGGTATTCCCGACCTGCCTCTTCACGTCGCCCGCCGAAGCGTCCACCTTGCGCAGAGGGTTCTCTATCCGTTGATTCTTACGCTCTGCTGGGTGCAGCCCGTACTTCCGTTCCAGTTCCCTGCGGATGCGGTCGCTGCGGCGGAAGAGGAAATCCTGATTGAGCCGCCTGCCTTTCTCGTCCACATTGATTGTCACGATATGCAGGTGGTGGCGGTCTATGTCCTCATGCTTTACAATAAGATACGGCTGGTTCCCGTAGCC
>Ga0129316_1000915_pt1 | contig 13397 bp, 13 predicted proteins | sample Cm1ome_2_FD_94429 | JGI IMG/M metagenome (GOLD analysis project Ga0129316, IMG submission 94429) | Eastern black-and-white colobus group fecal microbial communities from Wisconsin, USA - Cm1022B metagenome | ecosystem: Host-associated > Mammals > Digestive system > Large intestine > Fecal...
ATCCGCGTGTCGTTGGTTCGATTCCGACCGAAGGCACCATTTCCGCGGGTTTAGCTCATCTGGTAGAGCGCCACCTTGCCAAGGTGGAGGTAGCGAGTTCGAGCCTCGTAACCCGCTCCAGAAAAAATCCTCAAGAATCGCCTGTTGGTGCGGTTTTTGAGGATTTTTCTTTTGCTGAAATATTTTTGCGGAAATTAGAAATTCACGATGCTTTATGATTAATTCCGAGCATAAGTGTGCAAATAAGTGTGCAAATTAATAAAAATAAGTGTGCATAAGTGTGCAAGTATAAAATAAAAAAGGAGCTACTTAAAGCCCCTTTTTTGCCTCTCTTTGCAGAAAATCCAGATTCACCACATCATCATATTTGTCAACGCTTGTCACATAATTGGTGTGTCCTACGATCTTTGCCGGAGCTTCTCAGTCGCAGAAGTTACACAGCGGATGATCCAGTTTTTACCTTGCTTTCAGAGCTGCTGCGCTTCTTTCAGAGCTGCTGCGCTTTTTGAAATCTTTGCAATTCGCTGGCTTTTGGCATAAAAGCAGGTGTCTGGCGCGGAGGAAAATTGTATGCACTCCGTCGCTCCCTGTGCATCCTTTGCATCGACGTCCGCGTCAAGCGGTACCGGCGCATACGGGTGCCGTTTTCGCCGGTATCTTTGCCACGCGATTCAAACCGGGATGGCGGCGGCAGAAACAGAGCACTCGGACTTAGCAGGCAGAATCCGGTGCAAAGCGGCTGCATCGCAGCCGAAGAGGGCATTTAAAATCAGAACGGTGCGTCTGTGACAGGATTTGGAAGACAAAATCCGCAGAAGCGATTCTTCGCAGCCTCCGGCGACAGCCCGGCGGATTCCATCGGCGTAGGAGTCCCCCTCCAGAGGGACGGAGCGTTCGCAGGCTCCGCAGACGAGGCGGAGCATCTCTTCCAGAAAAGCACCGTCTCCCTTCAGCGGAGGACGGGCCTGTAATCCGCTTGCAAAAGCATAGGCGACAGCCGATTCGGCCTGGCGCGCATCCCCCAGCACATAGAGCGCAAAGCGGTAGAGCCTTTCCGCGCAGCGGTCATAGGATCGGGCATACTCTTCTGTTGACATGAGACAGGGCATTCGGGCACCTCCTTACAGGGGATGGATCTGCCTGAACTCAGACGGCAGGCACGCTTTCTGCAATTTTGAACAGCTCCTGGCGGGAGAGACCGTCGGCCGACAGCAGGTAGATGTAAACTTCATCGTGATAGAGCAGGGTGCGGTGAACACTGTCCTCGATCTGCTTCTCGACGTAGAGGGCTTCCATTCCGCTGACCTGAGTATTTTCGGTGTAAGCGTCCTCTGTATCCAGGCCGATCCCCGTTCCGTCGGCGAACATTTGCTGAAAGCTGATCCGCTGCTCGTTTCTTTCATAGACCATGAACGACAGGATGGTAAGCTGTTCCTCCTCGGTGCAGATAAAGCCCTCCGGAATATAGGAAGGACGCACCGGCGCGAATTCGTCGGCGGTGGGACCGGTGTTGATCTCCGATTCGGGTGCGGAAATATGGATTTCGGTGTGGGTGACGTATTGGCGGTAGACAAAGCTCCGAAGCTGCTGCCAGACAGCCGCCGCCTGAGTGGGGAAGGCCACGCTTCCGACGCAGGCTGCCAGTGCCAGACAGGCGGCCCATTGCAGCAAGAACCGCCCGCGGCCGCTGTGCCGCTTGGAATGCTTGGCTTTTTGCAGCAGGGACTGCATATCGGCGAGGTGCTCCGGAGAAGACTCGATTTCCGGCTCCCGTCCGAGCTGCTCAAAGAGTCGGTCCGCCTCGCGTTCCTGTTCCAGGGCAAGGCCTTGTGCGGCAGCGGTAAGGAGGGCCTCAAAACGGGGGTCCTGTTCCGCTGGGATTGTTCTCTTTCCCTTCACAGGCCCTCACCTCCTTTTAACAGCAGCACAATTTTCTGCTTGGCCCGCAGCAGGCGAACCGAGACGTTTTTTTCGCTGAGCCCGAACAGGGAGGCAAGCTCCCGATAGCGGTAGCCGTAGGCGTATTTTCCGATAAGAAGCTGGCGGTCGAGCTCGGAAAGCTTCAGCATCGCTTCCCGCAGAGCTTCGCCGTCCGCATTCTGTTCAATCTCCTCCCAGACGGTGTCCGGTCCGGCCAAATCCTCCCCAAGCTCAATCAGATGATCTTCCCTGCGGATATTGTAGAGCTTGTAGCACTCCCTTCTGGTAATAACAATCAGAAAAACGCGGGTTTTACTACAGTCAATTTCATCAATTTTATCTAAATTTCTAAGAATATTCAGAAATGCGTTCTGCACCGCATCCTCGGCCGCCTGCTGTTCCTTGAGAATGGAGCAGGCCAGTCTGAGAAGAATGCGGTGGTACCGTTCGTAGATGGCGGTAAACTTTTCGGCCTCACCGCTTTCGGCGGCAGCCGTCATCAGGATTGCCAGCATCGTTCATCCCCCCGTCCTCAGTCAAGTTCCATCATACTGTGAAATGTCCGAAAAGACAAGGCGGACGTATGGGAAAGAAAACAGCGGCTCTGAAAAAGAACCGCCGTTTTGTATCGTGCCGGTCAGATCAGCTCAGGCGCAGCCCATGGTAAAGCTCGGAAAGAATCTGCGCGGAATGCTCCAGCTTTTCCTGCTCACTGTGCTCGAGCGGAAGTCCGACCACGCCCGCGACTCCGCGCCTGCCGACGATGCAGGGAGTGCCGAGGTAGACCTGATTCAGGCGGTAATCCCCCCGCATCATGGTTGATACGGTCAGTACACTCTGTTCATCCCCGAGAATCGCGCGGGTGATCCGTACCATTGCCATGCCGATTCCATAATAGGTGGCCTTTTTGGCGAGGATGATTTTTTGAGCGGCATCCCGCACTTCAGTCTCAATTTGCAGCATTTGGCCGAGATTCAGAGAGCCGTTCTCCCCCCTGAAAAGGCCCACCGGTTTGGTTGCTACCATTGCCTGCGACCAGGGGACAAATTCACTCTCCCCATGTTCGCCCATCACATAGGCGTGGACATTGCGCGGATCGATGCGGAAGAAGTGACCGATCTGATAGCGCAGACGGGCGGTATCCAGAATGGTGCCGGTCCCGATGACCCGGCGGCTGTCGAAGCCGGAAAGGGTTTGCGCCACATGCGCCATGATATCGACGGGATTGGTGGCGATGAGCAGGATTCCGCCGAAACCAGAGGAAACAATGGGGCTGATAATCGCCCGGAACACCTCGGCGTTGCGGTGCAGCAGGGCGGTTCGCTCCTCGCCGGGCTTCTGCGCCGCCCCCGCACAGATCGCCACCAGATCGGCATCGGCGCAATCCTGATAATCTCCCGCGTAGATTTTCATGTGCGACCCGGAAAAGGGAAGCCCGTGGTTGAGGTCCATGGCTTCACCCTGCGCGCGCTGCCGGTCGATATCGATGAGAACAAGTTCGTCGCAAACGTTCTGGTTGAGCATCGCGTAGGCGTAGCTCATCCCGACAAATCCGGTGCCGACCAGAACCACCTTTCGTGTTTTCAGTTCCATTGCCATCTCTCCTATCCTGTAGTTTCGCTTAGTATGTCCCGGACGGCAAAAAACAGACCTGGGTTTTCGCATGGCTTGACAAAGCTTTTGAAGGGGGAGTATCATAAAATTTATGACATACCGGAGGACTGAATATGATACAGGATATTGCACCGCACCATTTTGCCAATGAATACCGCCCGTCCCCGCCGGAGAAGGAAAGCTTTCTGCTTTTTTACCGGGGCAGGGATGTGCTGTTGACCGAGCGTGACGGAAAGCTTGATTTTCCGCGCTTTTCCGAGCTGGAGGGAGAGAATTCCTTCCTTTACGAGCGGTATACCTATCTGTTTTCGATTGATGAGGACCGCTTTTATCTTGCGCCGGACAATTTGCGCTTTGATTTGCTGGACGGTGCCCGCCTTGAGAACCGGGAGATTTTCCGCACAATGTCCCCGCGCCACCTCGCTTTCGCAGGGATCACCGGATTCCAGCTTTACGGCTGGTACCGCAGCCACCGCTTCTGCGGACGCTGCGGACAGGAGATGCAGCAGGACCACAAGGAACGGATGATGCTCTGTCCCTCCTGCGGGCAGATGGAGTACCCTAAAATCTGTCCGGCGGTCATTGTGGCGGTTCTGGATGGGGAGCGGATTCTGCTGACCAAATATGCGGGGCGCAGCTATACCCGTTATGCCCTGATTGCGGGATTTGCCGAAATTGGAGAGACGATCGAGCAGACGGTCCACCGCGAGGTGATGGAGGAGGTCGGTCTGCGGGTCAAAAATCTGCGTTTTTACAAAAGTCAGCCGTGGTCCTTCTCCGACACCCTGCTGATGGGTTTTTACTGCGACCTCGACGGAGAGGACCGCATTACTCTCGATCAGGATGAGCTGGCCGTTGCCGAGTGGTTCAACCGCGGACAGATCCCCGCGCCGGAGCTGGACATCAGCCTGACCAGTGAGATGATGATGCGTTTCCAAAACGGAGAATCCTGCTGAGAGGAAAAAGGCGCTCGCTGGTCTTTGCAGCGGGCGCTTTTGCCGCCGGGAAGAAATTCCGTCTATACGGCGGGGATCTGGATGGATATGGAATTCATGGGGACTTGCGCAAAGAGAGAGAAATGTTGTAAAATAAGAATCAATTGACGTGCCGGAGCAATTGCCTGCACGTCCGCACACAGGAACGAAAGGAGGATGGGCAGTGGAACAGATGCCGGGGCATCGGATACTGGGGGACCGTTATGAGATGACCCGCCGGATCGATCAATGCGGGGAAACCATCGTCTATCTCGGGCGGGACGCCGTTTCCGGGCGGATGGTGACAGTGCGGGAATTCTGCCCTTCACCGATCATGCGGCAGGATGCACGAGGACAGATTTTGGTCCAGCCCGGATGCGAGGTGCAGTACAAGTCCCTTTCCTCCGACTATGAGGAGCTTTGCCGCTACCTGATGGGTCTTCCGGCAGAGCTGCCCTTTGTTCGTCCCTTTGAGCTGATCCGGCAGAATGGCACCGTCTATTCGGTGGAATGGTACGCCGGCGCCGAAACGCTGGGGGATCATCTTGCGCGAATCGGCCGGCCGATCGGCTGGAATACCCTTAAAAAGATGCTGACGCCGATGGTCCGGGCGATGGATCGGATTCATACCGATGGAATTTATCACCGGGGGATCTCCGCCGAGACGCTGCTGATCACCGAGCGGGAGGAATTGCTCCTGTCCGGCTTCTGCATTCCGGCGGCCCGGACGGCCGACAGTGAAATTGCCGCCACCCTCTATTTCGGATACAGCGCTCCGGAACAGTATTCCTCCAATAGCTGGCAGGGGAGCTGGAGCGACGTCTATTCGCTGGCGGCGGTTTGTTACCTTGCCCTCACCGGGATCACGCCAATCGAATGGCGGCAGCGCGGGGAACGGCATCCTCTGATTCCCCCTGCCGAGGTGGCGCCGGAAATTCCGGCGCATGTGTCGGATGCGCTGCTGCGCGCGCTTTCGGTCGATTTGCGGACACGCTACCGCACGATCGATGAATTTTGGGTCGCCCTGCTCAATGAACCGGGCTCCGGGACAATGACCTACCCGCTGTCGGTGGTGAAGCGGAGCGATCCGCCCGACGGCCCGCTGCCCTCTCCGGCGGCTTCGATTGGAATCCGTTCTCTGGTGGTCGCACTGGTGCTTACCTCGCTGGTTGCCGTCATCGCCCTGGGCATTTCTTATCGGATTGTCGATACCCAATTCCCGGTTCCCCTGCCGGTGCAGGCCAGTGCCGGACTGGAACCATCCTCCTCGGAGGAGGACGATGACCCGCAGATTTATATTCCTGATCTGGTGGGCAGCAACATTGAAAAGGTGCTGCTGGACCCTCTTTACCGCAGCCTTTTTACCTTCCAGATCGAGCGGGTCTTTTCTGAAGCACAGCCTGCCGGCGAGATCCTTTCGCAGTCTCCGTTGGCCGGAACGCCCTCTCCGTCTGAAAGTCCGGCGCAGATTCGGCTTTGGGTCTGCAAGGGGAGTCAGCAGATTGCGATGCCGGATCTGGTCGGTATGTCCCTTGAACGTGCACAGGAGATGCTGGACAGCCTTGAAATTTCCTACACCTATGAGCCGGTGGAAGAGCCTGCGAGAAAGAACGGGGAGATTGCCGCCGTCAGTATTCCCGCCGGCGAAACGGTCTTTCGCATGACCGATACGGTGATCCTTTATGTGACGGAGAACCCGGAGCCGGAGGAGGACGCTTCCGGTACCGGGTCCTCCGGCGACAGCTCGGAATACGTCTACAACCGGAAGCAGGGAACCACCGAAACCCGGCCCTATTTCTACCAGCGTGATGAGGAATCATAGGAGCCGCGATGGTAAACGCAGCAGGAATCTCTCCGGTGAAGGCCGTCCTGTCCGAAGAAAGCGGGCAGGGCGGCCTTTTGCGCCTCCACCCGGCGGAAAATTTCCGCTGGTCTTGACATTTTGGAGATACGGCGTATACTGTATACAACGCTTAACAAAAAGGAGGCGGCGGCATGGCGCTGCAAGCGGTAAACAGGGGGGAATCCCTTTCAGATCGCGCTTACCGGATGCTGCGCAACGCAATTCTTTCCGGTGAGCTGGCTCCGGGAGAACCTCTGACCGAGGAATCTCTGGCGGAACGGCTCCAAATCAGCCGCACCCCCATCCGCACCGCACTGCACCGGCTGGTTTCCGAAGGGCTGGCTGAAACAGCCTGCGGCAAAGGAATTTCTGTGCGCGAAGTCGGCGACCGGGATGTGCGTCAGGTTGACGAGGTTCGTGCGGTCCTCGAACCTCTCTCCGCTTCCCTCTGTGCGGCGCGGGGACTTTCCGCCGGTGAGATCGAGGAACTGCGCGGATACTGCGAAGCCCAGCAGCAGGCGGCCGCACGGGGCGGGGTGCGGGATTATTTTCATTACGGAGATCTCTTTCATATTCGGCTGGCCGAATGCTCGGGCAACGATTTCCTGGCTGCGATGATTTCCCGCGCGACCCTGACAGCGGCGCGCTATCTTCTGAGCAGCCCCCACCCAGAGCGGCAGCTCGGCCGCTTCCCCGGAGAGCATCTGGAAGTGCTTTCTCTTGTTGCCGCACGCCGGACAGAAGAAGCGCGCGAGGCGATGCGCCGCCATATTGGGCATTCTTTGGTACAGACAGAGGAGCAGCTCTCCGCCCACCGGGGGGAGAGAAACCCGCCGCAACAGTAAGATTAGGCAGTGCGGCGCCGCACCGGCGGCCTGCCTTTTTCAAAACGGGCGGCCCGGGCACAGCTTTCCGGGCCCCATCAATCGGACGACAGAAAGGACCTGATGACCATGCCAAAGCTCAGCAATCGCGTACAGACCTTTACCGATTCGGTCATTCGCCGGATGACCCGAATTTCGGATGAATACGGAGCGATCAATCTCTCACAAGGCTTTCCGGATTTTCCTCCGCCCAAGGCGATCACCGACCGCCTCAAGGAGGTTGCCGGGGAAGGACCGCATCAGTATTCGGTGACCTTCGGGGCTGAAAATTTCCGGGAGGCATTGGCCGAAAAGGCCGCTCCCCGTCTTGGACATGAGGTCAACCCCGATGAGGAAGTACTGGTCACCTGCGGCGGTACCGAAGCTATGATGAGCGCCATGATGACCATCTGCAACCCTGGGGACCGGGTGATTGTTTTCTCGCCCTTCTACGAAAACTACGGGGCCGATGCGATCCTTTCGGGAGCCGAGCCGATTTTTGTGCCGCTTGTTCCGCCCGATTACCATTTTGATCCGGAACAGATCGAAGCAGGATTCCGTCAGGGGGCGAAGGCGATCATCGTCTGCAACCCGTCGAATCCCTGCGGCAAGGTCTTCACCCGAGATGAGCTTCTGACCATTGGGAAGCTTGCTTTGCAGTATGACGCTTATGTGGTGACCGATGAAGTCTATGAACATATGGTGTATGCCCCGAATGTCCATACCTGTATGGCTTCGCTGCCCGGCATGTGGGACCACACCATCACCTGTAATTCTCTTTCCAAGACCTATTCCATTACCGGCTGGAGGCTGGGATGGATGATCGGGCCGGCTGAGGTCATTGAGTGTGCCAAGAAGGTGCACGACTTTCTGACGGTCGGCGCTCCCGCCCCCCTGCAGGAAGCGGCAGTGGTTGGCCTGAAGTTCCCACAGTCCTATTACGACGGGCTGCTCGAAACCTACACCAAAAAACGCGACTACTTCTGCGGCGGCCTGACCAGGATCGGCGTTGAGCATAACGTGCCGCAGGGCACCTATTTTGTGATGGTGGATATCAGCCGCTATCTCGCTCTCGGACAGTTCGCGGGCTGGAGCGACCAGCAGTTCTGTGAATGGATGATCCGCGAACTGGGTGTAGCCGCAGTGCCGGGTTCGAGCTTTTTCCGCGAACCGGTGAATCACCTGATTCGGCTCCACTTCGCGCGGGAGCAGGCCACCCTTGACGAGGCGCTTCGCCGCCTGAGCCGCTTGGCGGACCTGCTGCGATAGATCAACTGACAGCAAAAGGGAGATGACGGTGTGCAGCTGGTGAATGTCAGACGGGCGCTGCGCGGAAGCGAGCCGCTCGGAGAGATTCCCCCACAAAGTGAATTGATCCGCAATTCAGTCTCGATGGCCTGGCCCTCGATTGTGGAATCCTTTTTGATTGCCTTCGTCGGCATGGTTGACACCATGATGGTTGGAAGTTTAGGCTCCCATGCCATCACGGCAGTGGGACTCTGCACCCAGCCGAAGTTCATCATGCTGGCCTTCTTTATGGCGCTTGGCGTGGCGGTTTCGGCTACGGTCGCCCGGCGCCGGGGCGAGGCGGATCAAGAGGGAGCCAACCGGGTTTTGATGCAGGCATTGGCGATCTCGGCCGCCGTCACCGCATTGATCAGTTTTGCCGCATTTTTCTTTGCCGACCCGATTGTCCGCTTTACCGGGTCGGCGCCCGATACCCACGCGGAGGCGGTCGGCTATTTTCGGATTTTATCGGTGGGGCTTTGCTTTACCAGTCTTACCCTGATCATCAATGCCGCCCAGCGCGGAGCGGGGAATACCCGCATTGCCATGCAGACCAATATGGTGTCCAATCTGGTCAACGTCTTTTTCAATTATCTCCTGATCGGCGGGAATTTTGGCTTTCCGCGTCTGGGGGTGCGGGGTGCAGCGTTTGCCACCGTGATCGGCACCGTCTGCGGATTTTTGATGAGCCTTCGTTCCGTTTCGAACCCTCATGGTTTTCTCTATCTCTTTGATCTGCATCATATGCGCTTTGATTTGCGCACGCTGCGTGGACTCGTTTCGGTCGGCGCCAGCACGCTGGCCGAGCAGGTTTTCATGCGGTTCGGCTTTCTGACCTATGCCAGGATTGTCGCCGGACTGGGAACTACCGCTTTCGCTGCGCATCAGATCGGCATTAACCTTCTTTCCCTCTCTTTTTCCTTCGGGGACGGCCTTTCTGCCGCGTCGATCGCACTAGTCGGCAGAAGCCTGGGAGAGCAGCGGCCCGACCTTGCCAAGATCTACGGCAGCGCCTGCCAGCATATCGGCTTTGCCTTCTCAGTAATGCTTTCGGTGGTATTCCTGTTGGGCAATGTGCGGATTTTTGAGCTTTTTAATGATGAGCCGGAGGTGCTGCAATACAGCTGGATGATTATCGTGATCCTCTGCTTCACCGTTTTCGCTCAAATTTCGAATGTCATCTTCACCGGATGCCTTCGTGCGGGCGGGGATACCTTCTATGCTGCGATCGTCGCACTTGTCTCGATCGCTGTGATTCGTCCGCTGGCAGGATGGTTTTTCTGTTATCCGGTCGGATGGGGCCTGACCGGCGCGTGGGTTGGCTTGTTGTTCGATCAGGCGTCGAGAATCGCGTTGAGCTATCCTCGGTTCCGGGGCGGCCGTTGGACGAAAATTTCATTATGATCAAAGCTGCGCATGGAACCCGTGGCCTGCACAGCCCTAAAAGATCATAATGCCGGCCTGCCTCTCGAGAAGGCGCCTAAATATCTTCATCTGCATCCACGTCGCCTATCGCGCAGAGGGCGGGTGCAGGCGTTTTTCCGCCTGCACCCGCCCTCTTTGTCGCCGAATAGGCAAGATAGAAACCGCGTTGGACGCCGATCAGCGTCCAACGCGGTTTCTTAAAAAAGAATGCTCAAACCTGAGAGGATCAGCAGGATGTTTGCAAGCATGGCAAAACGTTCCCGGCTGATCCGGTTGTGCAGAAGATTCCCAAAGTATACGCCGAGCAGCGAGACCGCCATGCCCGGCAGAATCAGCTTCAGACGTACAGGGGTAATCTGGCCCCCAAAAAGGTGTCCGGCCAAAATCAGAGAATTGAGAAAGACCCACACTGCGGTCAGTGTTGCGCGGAATACCGACTTGTCGGGAAACCTCTGTCGGGCGTAGATGACCAGCAGGGCCCCGCCCGAGAGAAAGAGACCATGCAGAATTCCTGCAGCAACCAGCAGGAAAGGGATCGCCGGACCGGAAAGATTGACCTCGCGGCAGCCCATGAGTCCGCGTACCGCAATGATAATAATCAGCAGCCCATAGACCACAAGCAAAAATTCCAGTCGGATGCGGCCGGAAATTCCCTGTGCGAGCAGCATCCCCAGCGACATGGCGGCAATGATTCGAAAAAACTCGCGGTATTCGATGGACCGGTAGTTTTGAAAGGCCATCACAATGCAGCAGAACAGTCCCACCGTATTAAGAATGATCTTGGCGTCTGTGATGCCGACCAGAAGGATCGACACAGGCATTGCAAGCATCGTGCCCGCGAAGCCGGAGATCGTCTGGACCATATTGGTAAAGAGAATAACAAAAAGCAGACAAAGCTTATCCAAGGAGAGATCCCTCCGTTTTGGTTGCAGCGGCAATTTTGAAATAACGCCCGGTTCAGAAAAGGGGGAGGCGGGCCGCCCTGTTGAACGGCCCGCTCCTAATGAGGGGAATTAGAGGAATTCTTTTGTCAGCTTCCGGCAGCTCTCTCTCGCTTTAATCTGGTAGGGAAGCTCAAGCCTGACCGGGAGGCGATGTCCTTTATTGATCCGGTCAAGCAGAATCTTGACCGCCATCTTTCCCATCTCTTCTTTGGGAATGCTGATGGTGGAGAGCATCGGCGTAACATAGGAGGCCATTTCAATGTCATCAATGCTCAGCAGAGAAACATCCTGTGGAATTTCGAGCCCCATCTCTTTGATGGATTTGATCGCGCCGACCGCTGTGATATCGTTGCAGCAAAAAATTGCGGTCGGCAGCCCTCCGTTTTCCTTCAGGCGCCGGGCGCCATGATATCCGCCCTCCATGGACAGGTTAACATCGGCGATCCACTCCTTGGGCATCGGAAGGCCGAGGGCCTCCATCTCATCCCGATAACCTTTATAGCGGATCTCATTTTCGATTTCACCGATGTATCCGATGGAAGTATGGCCCTGTGAGTTCAGGTAGTTGACGGCGGTACGTGCGACCTGATAGCCGTCGCAGATGATTTGATCGATGACAGGATTGATGGCATTGAGGCAGACATAGACGAGATTGCGGAACTCGTTGCGCAGAAGCTGAAGATGTTCCGCTTTGCAGCGTCCGAGAATAACAATTCCGTCAATGTTTGCCGTTTTCAGCAGGTCAAGGCTGTAAGAGGAAACGAGCTGCGGAAAGGAAAGGGAATATTTGATAAAATACCCGTTTCGAAACGCTTCCTTCTCAACCGCCCGATAGATGCTGTTGAAGAAAGGATCGTTGTTGATATCCCCTGAACGGGCAAAGATGCAGGCGAGATTCTTTTCCGGAGTCGCCTGCATCGAGTCTTCCTGACCGGAGGCCGCCAGCTTCAGCCTCTGGGCATGCTGATTCGGCACATAGCCGCTCGCGGTAACCGCGTCCCAGATTTTTTCCCGGACCGGCTGACTGGCACATTTGGTGTCATTTTTGTTGATTACCCGTGAGACGGTCGAGGTGGATACCCCAACCTGTTCAGCAATTTCCTTGAGGGTCATAAGCGGCCTCCTTTCTGTCTGTGTTAGCCGAGGTAGGTACGGATAATCTCGATGAAGCCATCCGGATAGAAGCCGATCTCTCCGGTGAAGCGGGTCAGGCCCACCAGTCCGCCGTCCACCTCTTCGATCGAGGCGAGCATTCCGGCGTTGTCGGTTTTCAGCCCGCCGCCGTAAATAAAGGGCACCTGCGGGAACAGCTCCTTCGAAAGGCAGGCAACCTTGCGGATATCCTCGCGCCCGGGAACCGGACGTCCGGGACCGATTGCCCAGATAGGCTCATAAGCGATGCGGAGCTTTGCGGGATCGATTCCTTCCAGTCCGACCGTGAGCTGCCGGCGGATTACCTCGTCCCAACGATCCTGCTCTTCAGCGCGCTCACCGATGGCGTATAGGACGGTCATTCCGGCGTCAACTGCGCAGCGGATTTCGGCATTGAGCAGGCGGCTGATCGCTGTTTCATCGCACCCGCCCGCGGCAGCCATGATTTCGCGCTTATCGGCGCGTTCCTCACAATGGCCGATAACGGTATAGTCGCAGCCGAGCGCCATCATCGATTTGGCAGTGCGCCCGGTGGTAAAAGCGCCGAAATTCTTGCCTTTCTCCACGTCGCGGCGAAAAACTCCCTGACAGCCGATGTGAAGCGGAAAACCATCAGCCTTTTTCGTCTCTATCGCAGAAATGATATGGGATTCGGGAAGAAAAACGGTGGTTTCAAGCTTACCTGCGAAGGGAGCAAGCCCCTCCTGTATATGGGAAATGATATATTTGCCCCACTCGGCAGGTGCAGCCATTGAGTTGAGACCACCCTCCTCGCGTCTCACGTCGAAACGCTTCAGGTTTGCATAAACATACTTCATGGCAATCGCCTCTCTATTATCGTTTAATCATCGTTCCGGAGCCGTAGTCATCGTTGGTAAAGTAGGCATTGGCACCGTGTTTGCGGTAGTAATGCCGGTCGAGCATGTATTGGGGAAGCGGCGCTGGCTCATCCTTGATGCTGTACATCGCCGCGGCCATTTTGCAGATTTCCTCGAGAACCACCGTTTTGTGCACCGCGTCCCAGACATCACTGCCCCAGGTGAAGGGGCCGTGGAAGGGAGAGAGGGCGGCGGGGACCTCGGCGGGGTCAACGTGATGCTCTTCAAACCAGCGGACGATCGCCATGCCGGTGTTCCATTCGTATTTTCCTTCGACCTCCTCACGGGTCAGCTCTCCGACGCAGGGAACCGGGCCGGCAAAGTAGTCGGCGTGGGTGGTTCCGAAGCAAGGCAGGTCGCGGCGCAGCTGTGCGAGGACGGTGGCATAGGTCGAATGGGTATGTACGATGGCGTTGGCCTTCGGAAAGTGCTCATAGAGGGCGCGGTGGATATCGAGATCAACTGAGGGGTTCAGCGGGCCCTCGAGGATCTTGCCG
>Ga0129316_1000919_pt1 | contig 13342 bp, 14 predicted proteins | sample Cm1ome_2_FD_94429 | JGI IMG/M metagenome (GOLD analysis project Ga0129316, IMG submission 94429) | Eastern black-and-white colobus group fecal microbial communities from Wisconsin, USA - Cm1022B metagenome | ecosystem: Host-associated > Mammals > Digestive system > Large intestine > Fecal...
ATCCCCGTCACCATCCTCCGTCTCTTCCTGGCCGGCATGAAACTCCTCCCACACCAGATCCAGCGTCTCACACAATCCTTTTATCCGTTCCTCATCCATACTGCACCTCCAAAAGAAAAAGAAGCAAAAAGAAGCAAAAAGAAAACCGCTGCGGCGGGGAAGGGGGAAAAGGGGGAGCCAAAGAGCGGCCTCCCGCTGGTCGGCCTTAAAGAGAAAGTCACCTCCCCCTTTTCCCCCTCGCTGCGACCGTGGAAATGATGGAAAACCCTGACGGGTTTACCACATTCCCACCGCCTCCGCTCACCCCCTTTTTCCCCTCCGACTTTCTCCCTTTCAAAGAGAATATTTTTTGTTTTTTGGGGTACGATGTATAGGGGCGTGACCCCTATACGGGGGCTTAGATTATCAATAGAGTTTTTTAACCTTTTCGCCTGTTATTATAGCCTGTCCAGGAACGGAAAGTCAAGCCCCCCGGACAGGCTATTTTCAGCGTACTCTCATATCCCACGGGACAATCCCCAACGGCTTTGTATGGAAGAAGGCTGCCTCCCAGTAGCCGGATCGGAAGTTGGCCCGAAAGGTCGGCTTCAGCATAATGTTGTATCTCTCCGGCTCCGCACACCACCCACGATCCTCCATCATGGCCTCATATCTTCCCCCGTAAAACGCATCGATCCCTATTTTTTTAATCAAGCCGTCCTCGTCTGATTGGAGCAGCTCCTCGGAGATCTGTTTGCGGGCCATCTGCTCCGGGCAATCCATCGTGTACGGGCTCTGAATCACCGTCTCCCAGAGCAGCTTCCTTCGGGATTTCCTCCCCTCCCTGTAGTGATACTCCTTTTCCCCAGAAAACGCCACCACATAGCCTGTATGCTCTTTTTTCGGCTTCAGTTTCCGGTCTGCATTGGCCCTCTCCTTTGCAATCCTCAGCAGATTTTCATTTAAGCTCCGCTGATAGGCGCTTTCTTCCTGTTCCTCTTCCAACGCCTCCCGCCATTCTTCGATTGTCTGTGCGGTCTTCTGATAATTCTCCTGGATCTGTCTATTGGCTTCTCTTTTTACCGCACTGACAGTTTTCTCTGCGTCTTCTTTTGTTATCCTTGCCGTTTGCTCTGCAAAAGAGATCTCCTGCAGCAGCTCATCATATTCCTCCCGTGTCAATATCACATGGGTACACTCCGGATCGGAGTGGCCGCCTTTCACCGCCCTATATCCGGCAATCGTCTTTTTCACAAACTCGCTCACGGCAGCTCCCTCCTTACAGCCCCCGGATATAGTTATTGGCCACAACCTCGATGCGGTTATGACCCAGGGCCTTGCTGCAGACCAGCATGGCCGCCTTGTCCAGTTTCTTTCCCGCCTCGTCCTTCCGGCAAACATAGACCTCACTCTGATACCGCTTCCCCGTCCCACGGTTTACCCGGTCATAGGGAATGTCCTGAATGGCCCTGGCGTGTGCTTTGTAGATGGCCGTGGCATACTCCGCCCGGTAGCCGTGAATATCGGCGCACTGGTGAATGTGCTGCCATACCTTCTCCTCCGGCGGCGTGTCCTGGATGCGCTCAATGATCTGCTCCGCGTTCTTGCCCACAATGGGGCTGTAACGCTCTCTGCCGCCCTTTCCGCTGCGCACATGAGTAAAGTACTCCTCCGGGAACATCCGGGTGTCCTGGAGCATTCCCAGGCGGCTTGCTTCGCCCGGCGTCCTCTCGCTTTCCGGGATCGCCTCGATCCGTGAGATCTCCGCCTCAATCTCCGCCCTGGTCGCCAGGTCTTTCCCCCTCAGTTCCTTCAGCTCGCTCCGGCGCAGGCCGGTCCCCCGGCAGAATTTTATCAGCTCGTCATTGTTGGCTTCTGAAAAGTGCTGATCGCGCACCTTGTCCCCCCTGCTCCGCTTGATGTCCTTCCGGTTTCGCTTTGGGGGCTCGAAGTAGTCCTTTGAATCCGGCGTGATCCCGTAGAGCTTGCCCAGGGCCTTCGCCTCTACCTGGACAGACCAAGCGGAAAGCCCCTGCTCGGTCCTGGCCTGCAGCCACTCCCCGACATACTTCCGTGCGCTTTTCAGCGTGGTGCATTCCGGGTGCTTCTCCTTGATGTACGCAATAAAATATTTGGTGTGCTTCCAATAGGTCTTGTAGGTGTTATAGGAAAAAATCTTCCCCTGATCTGTTCCCTCAGCCACAGCCGCCTTCTTACTCTCACCAATCGCCATCATGCCCTGAAGCCGGTCATACGCCTGTTGATGCAGGTCTTTGTAGTACGCCTTATTCTTTCTCCCCATTCAGCCTCCCTCCTACAATTCTATAAATCTATATAACATGGAATCTATAAAGCTGTAAATCTATTTTACTATAAGTCTATATTTCAATATTCCTATAATAATATTTTTCTTGTTTTTTCAGGGATGTATGAAACTATATATCTATGAAACTATATATCTACTGTTCGTTGAAGCTAAGCCGCCTCCTGCCAGCTCCTCGCGGAGACTCGGCACTTGGCAAAGAACACTTTTTATCGTCTTGTGTATGACGGTTGGGATCGCTCCCTACACTTTTGCCCCGCTTGTGTGTGCGGTCCCATTTATTAGCATCTACGGCAGTTGGGAATCTGTCGGCACCTTTGTAGAGGGTGCGGCTCTCCGGCATGTTCTACAGTCTGTCCGGCTACATTCAAAGAGTGAATAGTAACTTGATGCGTTTTGCTTACCAGCACTTTCAAAAGGATTACTCATGCGGGGTCCATGATGTGCTTTCCAGTTCACAAAGGTTACTACGGCAAGCCCGCACACCACATAGGAGCATCAATCCTAAAGCGGCTTCTGTATGAGTAAATTGCTAAACCCCCGACCGGAAAATCTCCCGGCCAAGACGCTCTGGGCCTAATTACTGTTTATACTCGCCCAGACGAGTTCGGGGCGTTCTGCCCTTCCTGCAGCCCCGTTTATTCCCCCAATCCTATCTTACCATACCATAGCCGGGATGTCAATATAAATACAATAAATGCAAAGATAACGGTTTACCCGTTCACGCATAGCGTACACGGGTAAACCGTTATTGCGAGAAAAAGAGGAGGTTGCTGCACGACTCGCAGCAACCTCCTCTTTTTCTCGCCTGTGCCGGCAAAGGAATCTCTGCCCCAAATCCGGCCGGCACAAAATGGGCCGGAGCTTGCCGCTCCGGTAGGGGCGCTGCCCCTGCCGCCTGCGGGCGGCTCCCCGTTTTCCGTGTGGTGTAGCCAGAATACTCCTCTCAGGTCTAAGTCATTCTCCACTTGACATATAAATATTGTGTATGTATAATATATTTATGAACGGCGTACATTTTGAATGGGATGAAAACAAGAATCAAACCAACCAACGCAAACACGGCATTTCTTTTGAAGAAGCCTCGACCGTGTTCTTTGACGCCTATGCAATTTTGTTCGATGACCCGGATCACTCGGAGGAGGAAGAAAGATTCTTGATTATCGGTGTCACCTCTCAAGAAAAGATTTGCATTGTCAGTCATTGTTATAGAGGCCGCGATCAGAAAGTCAGGATCATTTCCGCAAGAAAGGCAACCACATCGGAAAGAAAAATATATTTTGAAAATTTGTGAGGTGAGCGCATGAGAGCAGAATATGACATTCAAAACCTAAGCCCCAGAAAAAACCCCTATACCAAACTGCTGAAGAAGCCGATCACCATCAACATCGACACCGATACGATTGACTTTTTCAAGGCGCAGTCAGCATCTGCCGGAATCCCTTACCAGACGCTGATCAACCTGTATTTGCGGGATTGCGCCGCAAATGACCGGCATCTGAATATCTCCTGGCAATAAGAACGGCGGCTCCGTGTATTCCCCGGAGCCGCCAATTTATTTATCCGATCCGCTCCAGATACCGCTGGAGCATGGCCGCCGCCTGCGCCCTGGTCGCCGACCCCTGGGGGGACAGGGTTGCGATACTGGTGCCGCTGACGATTCCCTCGCTCACGGCCCAGCGCAGCGCGTCCACAGCGTAACCGCTGACGCTGCCCGCGTCGGTGTACCCCGCCAGCGATCCAGACGCAGCCGGGCTCCCGGCATACCGCCAGAGGATGACTGCGAGCTGTTCCCGGGTGATCGGATCAGTCGGCCCGAACTCGTTGTTTCCGTACCCGAAGGCTATGCCGTTCAGCCGCGCCCAGTAGACCGCCGTGCCATAATAGGCTTCTGCGTCCACATCGGCATAGGGGTAGCCCCATATCTCGTCCTCCATATCCGGAGCGCCCGCCTGCCGCCACAGGATCGACACGATCATCCCACGGGTAATCTCCGCATCCGGGCTGAAGGTCGTGGTGCTCGTCCCCGCCATGAGTCCCTGTTCATAGACATACTTTACACTGTCATAAAACCAGTCGTTCGCCTTCACATCAGTAAAGGGCAGTCCGCCAGTGCTGGGATTTTCTTTCGCAAAGGCCGCCTCAACCGTGACCTTGCTCGCTGGCATGGTGAAGCTGTACTCCCCTTTGCCCCGGTTCGTCAGCGCCAGCCCATTCCCCTTGCTGTCTTTCACGGTCAGGCTGGACAGGGTATAGCCGTCCTCCGGCGTGACCGTCAGCGTCACCGCGTCGCCTTTCCCGGCGGAGCGGCGGCTGCTCGTCACCTCGCCGCCCTCGGTCTTGTCCGGGAGCGTGATAGAGTAGGTGGTCGTGCCTCCCCCGTCGCCGCTGCTGTTTTTCGTCCAGTTCGCCGTCACGGTCACAGCCTTGCCCGGCATTTCAAAGGTTGTCTGGGCGCTGCTGGCTTCGGCAAAGCGCACACCGCTCTCGCTCGTCCAGCCCGCAAAGATATAGCCGCTTTTCGTTCCGGCGTCGATACTCACCGTCGCCCCCTGGGCATAGCTCCCCTCGCCGGTGGTCTGGGCCTCGCTGCCCACCACGGAAACGGCATACTCCGCATATTGGGGGACAACCACAGTGGCATATTTCCCCGCATGATGGGTCGCGGTGGCCTTTAAGCGCACATAGTAGGTGCCGGGGGCAAGCCCGGTGGTCTCTGTGCCGGCGCAGCCCTGGGCGTTTCCAAAGTTGGTCCCGGTGTCGTACTCCATATCGGTCGTGCTGCCGGTGATTTTCCCGTCGTTCATGTCTAAGGCGGTGGGCATTACTCCGCTCAGTCCACTCGGCGCTACCGGGCCGTCTGCCTTATCAACCGACCCAATGTTACCGCTGACCCCGCCGCCTTGGGCGCTGCTGGTAATTTTGCAGTACAGGGTGCTGCCTACATCTTCCGCGGCAACGGTATAGTTTGCCTGCGTCGCGCCGCTGATCTGATTCTCACCCCTCAGCCACTGATAGGAGAGCGTCCCGGTGTTGTTGCTTCCCGACAGGCTTGCGGTCAGCGTCTCGCCGTATTTCGCCGTCCCGCTGATGGTCACGGTGCCGGTCAGCGCTGTCTCGCTCACTGCCGGAACGGAAACGGTCACATGGTCGGAGGCCAGAACTGTTCCACTGGCCTTGACGCGGATATAGTAGCTGCCACTGGCCAGGCCGGTCAGCTCCGTGCCGCTCACATCCTGATAACTCCCGTCGCCGCCCTCTTTTTTGTACTCATAGGTCGTGCCGGAGGCAAAGCCGGAGATCTTCCCGTCGTTGTTGCTCTCGTTCGTGCAGCCCGTAGCGTTCAGCTTCGTGGGAGTTGTGGCCTTGGTGACGGTGATTTTCTGCGGGTCAGAATTGGCCTTGGTTACATTATCGCCTTTGTTGATGATCCAAATGACGCTGCTCCCGGTCAGGCCGCTCACTGTGGCGGTGGCACCGGAGATATGTTTCCATTCTCCGGGCTCGGTGTCGCCCATGCTGATCCCGTACTCCATGCCGCTGGCCACGCTGGACAGCGTGCCGCTGTTGGAAGAGTCCGCCGTAAATGTGGCGTTCGGCTGGCTTAGCTTCTCCAGCTTCACCTCGATCTTTGCCGTGATCGCGTCCCCCGTGGCATAGTCGGTCTGCTTGTCGCCGTTCCAATCCTCTCCCCGGATGGATAGAGTATAGGTATCCGCGGACAGCCCCTCCGGGATGGTCACGGTGGAGGTGGTGGAGCTTGTGTCCGTGTTGATGGAGCCGTAGTAGAGGATCTCGCCGCTGCCGTTCGTCAGCGTGGCGGTGATATTGGTATAGTCGTTGCTGATGCTCGACAGGCTCTTGTGTGTCACGGTCAACTTCTGGGCCCCGCTGTAGCCCGCAGTCAGCTCCAAACTCGTCACCGTGTTTTGCTGGCTGTCCTTGATCCCGCTGCCGGTGTCCGTGATCGACTTATCGCTTTCCGCCAGCGTCACCTTCCAGCCCTTTGTGCCGCTGTCCGTGTAATCGGTCACTTGCTGCAGGCCGGAAGCCATAGATGATTTGCCGCCTTCGGCGGCAGATGTGAAGAGGACAGAGGTCAGATTCAAATTAAAAGCGGGGCGCACTGCCCGGCCAAGGGTGACACTGCTGTCGCGCACAGACCCGCTGCCATCGACCACGCCCGCGCCGTAGGAATAGTCGCGGTAGGGCGACCGGAGCCACCACACGCCGGCAGTTTCATCGCTGGCCGGTGTTGCCTTCAGCCCCGGCGCACAATTGTAACTCCCCACATACTGGCTCAGCTCGTCCACGGAGAGGAAAAACACCTTGTCGCCCTTCAGTCCGCTGGTATCCCAGGAGAGGGAATACTTGATGGTTGAGGCATCTTCCTTCGTGGTCGCCAACAGCGCCGCCTGCTCGCCGTTGCTGAAAGCGTTCGTTACGCTTCTCCCGCTTTCCCCAGCAAAGTTCTTCGCCCAGGCCTGCGCGGCGCTGCCCTGCCATGCGTTCGCATTCTGGCACTCCGTATGGTCGCCGCCAGTAGGCGCACCGCCTTTATGATATGTATTGCTGTAAAAATGATAGTTCTGCTGAAAATACACGCCGCTCTCCAGCAGGTACTCCGACAGCAGAAACAGGGCAGCGCCGCTGTAATCGCTGTTGTTGCTATCCTTGTATGTTCCACTGTTGCCGGACAGCGACAGCACCCGCCACTGGATCGGCTCTGCCGTCCCGTCGTCGTTCTGTTCATACGCACCGTACCAAATATAATCGCTGGGCGTGTAGTAGTTGCCGTTGCTATCGTTTTTTGTCTCCGGCCCGCTGATGCCGCTCACGCCCGCCATGATGGTTTTGTCCGTCCCCGCCGCCTGCGCCGTCACCGTCAGGCCAGGCACCAGTCCCGCCACAAGGCTCAACGCCAGCAGCAGGCTTGTGATCTTTTGTTTCAATCGCATGGGTTTCGCTTCCTCCTCTGTTCCTTTTTTTCACATCTATCTATTCCGGGCCGCTGCCCGCAAGATCCTCTTTCGGCGCTTTCGTCAGTACAAAGGTCCCGTACACCTTCCCCTGCAGCTTCCAGGTATTCCCGTGCTTCAGGTGGCCGCTGTAGCTCGCCAGGCTCCTCCGGATCGCGTCCAGGTCCATCTCCCCGCGCCGGTATTTCTCCTGAAACGCTTTCAGCCGCCGTTTGAAGCGCCGCTTGTTGCTGGTCCGCAGGCGGCGGATTACCTTGCCGCTCTCCGTCAGGTAAAACCGCCACCCCAGATAGTCCACGCCCTCCGACACCGGGAATATCTGCGTCTTCTGGTTGAACTCCAGCTTCAGCTCCCGCGCCGCCACCTCTGTGATCTCCGCAAGGCACACCTGCAGGTGCTCCTTGCTCTCGTGGAGCAGAATGAGATCGTCCATGTACCGGGTGTAGTATTTGATTTGGTATTTTTCCTTGATGATCCGGTCAATCCTGTCCAGATAATACAGGGCAAACCACTGGCTCGACTGGTTGCCCATCGGCAGCCCCTTCCCCGTCTCTGCGTTGTAGCTGTCGATGATCTGGTACAGAAACGCCTTAACCTCCGCGTCCGGGAACTTCCGCAGCAGGTATTTCAGGGCGTCGTGGTCGATGCTGGCAAAGAACTTCCGCACATCGCATTTCAGAAAATAACCGGCTGTGCCGTGGGCCTTGTAAAACTCTCGCAGGAAGCCGCTCAAGCGCCGCATGGCGAAGTGCGTCCCCTTCCCCTCCCGGCAGGCCGCGCAGTCGTAGATCAGCCGCTTTTCAAAGTACGGCTTGAGTACATTGTCGCAAAGGCTGTGCTGCACCACGCGGCCACGAAAGGAGAGCGCCTGTATCTCCCGTTTCTTTGGGTCATAGATCATGAAATGGTGGTAGGCCGACGGGCTGTAGCGCCGCGTCTCCAACTCGTCGTGCAACGCCCACAGGTTATGCCCCAAGTCCAGCTCAAAGGCCACAGCCTCGCCCTTGGACCGCTTCCCCCGGGCCGTCATCCGATAGGCCCGGTACAGGTTTTCAAACTGATATATCTTTTCATATTCCGTCATGCGGGATATGCCCTTTCTCTCACTGCCGGGGAGCCGGCTTTTCTTCGGCCATACCGGGCGGCCTGCTCCATAGGGCTGAAAGCCTCCTGCCGGGCGCTCTGCGCCCCGTCCGCGTCCACCCCTCCGGCAGTATGTGTTTTTCCGTGCCGCCGCTTCTCACGGCTCTCTGCGCGAAATGGAATAGGGTTCCTTTGCCTTATGCAAGCCGGCCCTTTCCGGCCGGCACGGGCCTGCCCCGCTTGGGACACGCTTCTGGCGATAAGGCGAGGCGGGGCGCACTGCCCGGCCATTGTTGACATTGTTGTTGTTCACATTCCCGTTGTCATTGACCACGCCCGCGTTGTTGGAATTGTTGTTGTTGGGCGACCGGAGCCACCACACGCCGGCAGATGGATTTTGCAACCCTATCCCTCTATGATGAAAGCCTTGCGGCTTACATCCTCATTCGTTTCCTGTCGCTGTTGATCCACGCCCCCGCCATATTCTGGCAGTCGCTGGCCTTTTTCGTAATCTGCTCGTACTGCTTCGGCAGAATGCACCCCTGCTCCAGCGCCAGCCGCGCCATATACGACAGGAGCTTGATCTCCGTCAGCGCCTGGTGCTGATACTCCAGCCGCCGCTCCGCCTTGATCGCATCCCCACGCCTCACATACACCTCGTTGGCCCGGTACAGGCTTTCGATGATATTCAGTGCGTACCCCTGCAGCTTCGCCACCAGCGTGAAGCGAAACCGCTTCGGTGATTTGTCCGTCACCGTCATGACATAGGAGCAGAGATCTTTGGCCTTCGTGATCACCGACAGCTCGCTTTGTACTGCCGCCATCCTCCACCCCTTCCGTCGAGTGCCACGGCTGTCTCTAATCTATCACAGCGCCGCGCCTTTTATCAATAGATTCTTTTGCTCAGGGAGCATTGGCCTTTGGAAACACCAAAGGCCAGCGGGGGCAGCCCCCGCTGAAATAATACCATACTTGTTCCCCGTTTTCTATCTGCTTTCTATTAAATTACAAAGAAAGATTTATATATAAGTAGAATGGTATAAATCTACTATTCTATTATTCTATTTTTCTACTATTCTATTTTTCTTGATTTCTCTATTTATAGATATTTATTAAGTGCTTGCCTCAACGCCTCGTTGATCGTTTCTGTCAGATTTTTCTCCTCCTCCAGCGCCTTTCTCCGCAGCGCCTTATCTATATCCCGATCCAGAAAATACGCCCGCTGCACCCTGTTCTTATTTCTCCCTCCGGCCTCTTTCTTCTCCGTCTCAGCTCCGTCCTCCTGCTGCCGACCAGGACCAATGATGGAATTAAACGCCGCCTCCTGGTCAAACTTCACCTTTCCTGCCATTATCCTTTTGCCTCCTTCAAAAATTCCTCAATAAAGGCCCTGTAATCCTCCGCCACAGTAGATCTCCCCGCATAGTCAAAGATCTCTTCATGGTTTGCCTGGGCCTCTTCTACGGCCACCGCAGCCCGGATATAGGTCTTGTAGATCGGTGCGGAGATGTACTCGCTCAACTGCCCCGCCAGCTCCTTGATCTGCCGGCTGATGTTGGCCCTCGGATTAAATCTGGTAAACAAGATTCCACGGATCTTCACATCGGGGTTGCAATACTTCTGCACGCTGTTGACCGTCTCGCTCAGTTGGGAGATCCCGGCCGTGGCGAAAATCCCGGCCGTGGTGGGGATCAGAATATCCGTGGCGCAGGTAAAGGCATTTACGGTCAGCACACCCAGGGAGGGCGGCGTGTCGATCACAATAAAATCATATCTGCCGGCAATTGGGGCGATGGCCTCCTTCAGCCGATGCTCCTTCCCCGTCTGGGCCAGCTCCTGCTCCGCACCGGCCAGCATAATATTGGCCGGTATGAAATCATACCCGCCTTTTGTGCGCTGCACGGCCTCCTGGATTGTGGCCGTCCGCTTCATCACCTCATACACCGTTGGAACATTGTAGCTCTCTACACCGCAGGCCGTGGAGAAGTTGCCCTGGGGGTCGAGGTCAATCCCAAGCACTTTATAGCCCTTCCCGGCCAGTCCCGCAGAAAACGCCTGCGCCGTAGTCGTTTTCCCGACGCCGCCCTTTTGATTGGCTACCGCTATGATCACTTGTTCCACCCCTCTATAATCGTAGTTTTCTATATTTCTCTTTCCCTATTCTACTACACATATACCTTTATAGCAATATAGAAATGTGGAAAATATGAAAAAGACCGGCCTCCAAAGGAAGCCGGTTTCTTTCATTCGTCTTTGCTTTCTCGCGCCCAGAGGCCCACTGGGGACACTCCAGGATGTCCTGGCATATACCACCCGCTGGAATTGTACTCAAAGGACACGGCCCGCCATGTGCCGCCTCCGCGCCGATCCGGGAGCAGCACATCCAGGCCCTGGCCGCAGTGAATGTCCCAGTCATCCCAGGTCAGACGGTCTCGCTCCGGTGCGTAGCCGATCTGCAGCACCTTTGTTTTCATCTTTTGTCGTCGACTCCCTTGTACTGCTTCAAAAACTCGGACACGGACACAACCAAAGGGTCAGTTGGAAAGTGTTTCATATTCCCAGTTATCAATTTTGCTTGGCAAAACTTTGCCACTTCATAAAACTTTTTATCTGCCTCGTCTATAAAGCTGTCCTCAATCTGATCCGCGACCACAGATCGCCCATTGACTTCAAACCAATCCAACAGCGAGTTAATTTCACTATCAGAAAAGCCAAACTTCGGCCTGTGCAACACTTCTCTGTATTCATTCAAAATCCGATAGTCATAACATGGCTCAAGCGTTCCGCTGACAACCATGCTGACAATCTTTGCAGGAGCACCATTTTTAGACCATAGAGCAGATACCAAGATGTTCGTATCTATCACTACATCCATGCCTTACTCACCCCTACGAGCTGCAGCAATTTCAGCCTCAATTTCGGCATCACTCATATAACCACTTTTCGCTGCTTTCGCACGCATCGAATTAAACGCAATCATAGCTTTTGCCTGCCGCACGGCCTTTAAGGTTTCTTCAAAACTTCCATCCGCAATATCAAAAAGTATTGCTGTCGGTTTTCCGTTATTCGTAATAACTACTTCTCCATCCGTAGCAAGGTTATCCCAAATACTCTTTGGCGTGGTCCGTAAATCTCTCACAGTATAAAAGTTCATACGCGCACCTCCTTGTTTTCATTATACAATTATTGTGTCACTGTTGTCAACATATTATGTTCCGTTTTGTGTTATTATTATCGTAATTTTATATCTATCAATGGCGTTATATCCCATCTTAGAAGTTAAAAGGCCTTCATTCAGCTTTCCGCCCTCAAAAGCAGATAGGCCTATATAGGCTCCAAAACGGCTCTAAAGCGTACCCACAGCCGTTTCCAGCCCTATTCCTCAACCTTGTCGCGCATAGCCTCCACAAGCCCGTCGCTCAGTTCTTGAGACGGGCTGACCCGGACCGTAATATGCCCATCCTCGTAGCTCACAGCAGACTGCGGGCAATCCCACCACTTATAGACCGTCGGCTTGCTCAGTCCCGTTTCTCTGATACAGTCTGCCTTGCGCCCCTCCGGGTGCAGCTTCCGCCATTCATATATTTGCTTCTGCGTAGACGGACGACCACCACCCGAAACTCTCTCACCAATCTGAGCTTTAAGTACGCGCATACCGCGTGCAATTTGCAAATGCTGTGCCTGCTCTCTTCCATTTCGCTTATTCCTCTCAATTCGCACATCAGTAAGGGCCTCAATATCGGCAATCGTGAAGTTGAAATACTCCTTGTCATAGGCTTCCAAGGCGCTCCTTATATCTTCTTCTGTCAGCACATTCTCATGCTTCACCATCTGAAGATCCTCAAAGGCGGTCCGCATATCCTCCACGAGCTGCTGCTTCGGCACATCGCATTTGTAGGCGTAAATCGCAAGGCACATCAGGTAAAAATACCTGTGGCCGCCCTTGATCTTTCCCACCTGCCGCAGCCACCAGTGATAGAGGGCATACGGATCGTCGCCGTGTACCTTCCCGGCTATGTCCCACTTCTTCCGGCCCTTTTTCCCCTCCACCACCACGCGCTGATACCACTCTGGGTACTTCTCCCGCGCTTCGGCCCGCGTCATCTTCGACGGCTGAAACGGCCTGTTCACATCCACCCGGTTTTTCGGCTCCGCATAGGCGTTCAGGTAGTCGAGCGTCACCCTGTCCCCGGTACGGAACGCCACAAGCTCCGTGTCGTGCTTGTCGTTCATGCTCCCCACCATCCGAAAGCCCTGGTTGATCGACTGATACTGGATCGCCTCCAGTTTCGATGTCCCTTTATACTCCCACATGCGGAAGGTGAGATCATACTTCAAACTCTTCAGTTGGATCTTAATATTCGGGTACAGATCTATCGGCTCCTTGAACACATAATACAGGTGAAGTCCCGTCCCGGAGATCACAAGAAAGGTCGGCATGGGCAGCCGCCGCACCCGCTGCGGATCTCCGCCGAAGCGTAAAAACAGGTTGCGCAGCTCCGACAATCCCACCCCGTCCAGATCAAAGATAAGGGCGTTCATCCGTTGGGCATTCTCCAACCTGTTCGCCCTTTTCCGGTACACAAGGCCGCTGCACAGCGTCATCTGGTTTTTCTCCACGAACTCCATGTAGTCCTGCTCCCAGGTATCGTCGTACATGACACGACGGCGCAGCTTCTTATCCCCTTTTACCTTTTCATCATAGTACAGATAGAGCGCGTTTGGATGGGAAAAGTCCCTGTGCTGCTCCCAGGAACACTCGTTGTCTGGAAACAGCTCTCTGTAAAAAGCGCACCCGTCCACCTGCTCAAACTGCGCAGACAGGTACTCATAACAGTCCATGTAATCCTGCGTCATCCCCGTCACCATCCTCCGTCTCTTCCTGGCCGGCATGAAACTCCTCCCACACCAGATCCAGCGTCTCACACAATCCTTTTATCCGTTCCTCATCCATACTGCACCTCCAAAAGAAAAAGAA
>Ga0129316_1000920_pt1 | contig 13340 bp, 10 predicted proteins | sample Cm1ome_2_FD_94429 | JGI IMG/M metagenome (GOLD analysis project Ga0129316, IMG submission 94429) | Eastern black-and-white colobus group fecal microbial communities from Wisconsin, USA - Cm1022B metagenome | ecosystem: Host-associated > Mammals > Digestive system > Large intestine > Fecal...
AGTAGTTGATCTTGGAGTTAAAGATAGTGTAGATCTAGGTAGTGCGATGGCACCAGCAGCGGCAAAAACATTATATGAACATTTAAGTGAAACTAATAGAGATATAAATTATTATGATTTAATACTTACTGGTGATTTAGGAATATATGGAAAAGAGATATTTAAAGATTATATGAAAGAGGAATATAATATAAAGTTAAATAATTATAATGATACAGGGGTATTAGTTTATGACATGAAAAACAAAGATGTTATGGCAGGTGGTTCTGGAGTATCTTGTCTTCCAACTTATTTTTTAACTAAAGTATATAACGATATGAAAGAAGGAAAGATTAAAAAAGTATTATTACTAGCTACAGGAGCACTTCATAGTACAACGCTAGTGAATCAAAAAAGAACTATACCATGTATATGTCATGCAGTAAGTGTGGAGGTTATATGATTTATATATATTCATTCTTATTTTCAGGGCTTGTATGTTTGGTAGGACAATTCTTACTTGATAATACTAAATTAAAAGCAGGGGATGTTACATCCTTGTTTGTAGTTATAGGTGCATTTCTAGATATCTTCAGTATTTATGATTTATGTGTGGAAAAGTTTGGAGCAGGAGCAATGGTAGTAATAACATCATTTGGGCATTTATTAATACATGGTGCAATGCTTAAAGCAGAAGAATCAGGATTGCTTGGATTATTTAGTGGAATGTTTAGTTTAACTGCTACAGGAATAACTAGTACTATTATATTTGCATTTATAATATCAATAATATTTAAACCGAGGGGATAAAACCTCTTTTTTAGTGGAAAAAATAACGTAAAAATAAGAAAAATTAAAAAAAATTAAAAAAATTTGAAAAAAGTGTTTTCTTTTTTTAAAAATTGCGTATAATAGAGTAAGTTCAAAAAGGAGAGGAGACTTAAAAAACTTAAAAACTTATTAAAAAAGATGCATAAAAACAATTTTTTACATTTTTTTTAAAAAAAGTTTGAAAAAGTGTTGACACTGCTTTTTGGATATGATATAGTTAACTTGCGCTTTGAGAATTATCCTTTATTTTATAAAGGAATAAGTGCAAAAATGATCTTTGAAAACTGAGCAAAATAATATAGTCAATTTATTTGAGTAGTCAGGAATTAAAATTTGAAATAATTTATTTTTTTATTGAGAGTTTGATCCTGGCTCAGGATGAACGCTGGCGGCATGCCTAAGACATGCAAGTCGAACGAGGTGGCCCAAAAATATTTGATGAAGTTTGAAGTGCTTGCACTGATTTCTGATTCATTTGGCTTTGGATTTTCCACCTAGTGGCGGACGGGTGAGTAACACGTGGGTGACCTACCTTTAAGACTGGGATACCTATTAGAAATGATAGCTAATACCGGATAACACGTATATTCGTTTATACGTTAAAAGGAGCCTTTAAAGCTTCACTTTTAGATGGGCCTGCGAAGTATTAGATAGTTGGTGGGGTAATGGCCTACCAAGTCGACGATGCTTAGCCGAACTGAGAGGTTGATCGGCCACATTGGGACTGAGACACGGCCCAAACTCCTACGGGAGACAGCAGTTAGGAATATTCGTCAATGGGGGAAACCCTGAACGAGCAATGCCGCGTGAATGATGACGGCCCTATGGGTTGTAAAATTCTGTTGTATAGGAAAAACGATTAGATTAGGAAATGAATCTAGTGTGATGGTACTATACCAGAAAGCTCCGGCTAACTACGTGCCAGCAGCCGCGGTAATACGTAGGGAGCAAGCGTTATCCGGATTTATTGGGCGTAAAGGGTGCGTAGGCGGTTTGTTAAGTATAAAATTAAAGCCCGAGGCTTAACCTCGGTTCGTTTTATAAACTGGCAGACTAGAGTATGGCAGAGGTAAACGGAATTTCTAGTGTAGCGGTTAAATGCGTAGATATTAGAAAGAACACCAGTGGCGAAGGCGGTTTACTGGGCCACAACTGACGCTGAGGCACGAAAGCGTGGGGAGCAAATAGGATTAGATACCCTAGTAGTCCACGCAGTAAACGATGAGTACTAAGTGTCGGGGCAACTCGGTGCTGAAGTTAACACATTAAGTACTCCGCCTGAGTAGTACGGTCGCAAGGCTGAAACTCAAAGGAATTGACGGGCACCCGCACAAGCGGTGGAGCATGTTGTTTAATTCGAAGCTACGCGAAGAACCTTACCTGGGCTTGACATCCCACTGACCGTCTTAGAAATAAGATTTTTTCCTTCGGGAAACAGTGGTGACAGGTGGTGCATGGTTGTCGTCAGCTCGTGTCGTGAGATGTTTGGTTAAGTCCAATAACGAGCGCAACCCTTTTCTCTAATTGCTAACATTTAGTTGAGAACCTTAGAGATACTGCCGTTAATAAAACGGAGGAAGGTGGGGATGACGTCAAATCATCATGCCCCTTACGTCCAGGGCTACAGACGTGCTATAATGGTAGGTATAATGAGCTGCAATGTCGTAAGACGGAGCTAATCTCCAAAGCCTGCCTCAGTTCGGATTGAGGTCTGCAACTCGACCTCATGAAGCTAGAATCGCTAGTAATCCCGAATCAGAATGTCGGGGTGAATACGTTCCCGGGTGTTGTACACACCGCCCGTCACGCCATGGGAGTCTGTAATATCTGATAACGCTAGCCTAACCAGTTTACTGGAGGGGGGCGATTAAGGTAGGACAGGTGACTGGGGTGAAGTCGTAACAAGGTATCACTACCGGAAGGTGGGGATGGATCACCTCCTTTCTATGGAGTTTAATCTATTAGAAACTTATTACGTACTGACTATTCAATTCGAGTATATTATTTTTTGCTTAGTTTTGAGAGATCATTTCTCTTTTTTTGTAAAGAGGTCTCTCAAGCAATTGTTCTTTGAAAACTTGATAATGTGGTAATTCAAATGACTTAACGAGCGTCATTTGAATGTTAAGATCTCAATATATAGATCTCACAAATTAGGAAACAATAGGTGGTTAAATTATAAAGGGCGTACGTGTGGATCACTAGGCATTAGAAGCTGATGAAGGACGTGACAAACTACGAAATGCCTCGGGGAGATGTAAGTAATCTTTGATCCGGGGATCTCCGAATGAGGAAACTCACTTGTGGTAATGCGCAAGTATCATTTAGTGAATTCATAGCTAATTAGAAAGAAACCCTCTGAACTGAAACATCTTAGTAGGAGGAGGAAAAGAAAGAAAACTCGATTTCCCAAGTAGTGGCGAGCGAAAAGGAATCTAGCCCAAACCAGTCTTTGGACTGGGGTTGTAGGACCAAGTACATAAAGTTACCAATCTATATTATAGTCGAACAGTCTGGAAAGGCTGACCGTAGAGTGTGACAGTCATGTAGGCGAAATGATATAGACTTTTCTTGGTATCCTGAGTACGGCGGAACACGTGTAATTCCGTCGGAATCCGCGGGGACCATCCCGTAAGGCTAAATACTCTCTAATGACCGATAGTGAACAAGTACCGTGAGGGAAAGTTGAAAAGAACCCCGGGAGGGGAGTGAAATAGATAGTGAAACCGTATGCTTACAAAAAGTTAGAGCCCGTTAATGGGTGATAGCGTGCCTTTTGCAGAATGAACCGGCGAGTTATTGTATTATGCGAGGTTAAGTTGAAAAGACGGAGCCGTAGCGAAAGCGAGTCTGAATAGGGCGATTAGTATGATGTAATAGACCCGAAACCGAGTGATCTAGCCATGAGCAGGTTGAAAGTAAGGTAACACTTACCGGAGGACCGAACCGATATACCCGGAAACGTGTACGGATGACTTGTGGTTAGCGGAGAAATTCCAATCGAACTCGGAAATAGCTGGTTCTCCCCGAAATAGGTTTAGGCCTAGCCTTGTGGTAAGCACCCTGGAGGTAGAGCACTGAATGAATGATGGCGTCGTATAGGCGTACTGAATTCAATCAAACTCCGAATGCCAGGAATGTATACACAGGAGTCAGTGTATGGGTGATAACGTCCATACGCGAGAAGAAAAGAATCCAGATCACCAGCCAAGGTCCCAAATTTCATGTTAAGTGGGAAAGGATGTGGAGTTGTCAAAACAGCTAGGAGGTTGGCTCAGAAGCAGCCATCCTTTAAAGAGTGCGTAATAGCTCACTAGTCGAGTGACACTGCGCCGAAAATGTACCGGGGCTAAACATGAAACCGTAGCTGTGGATTTAATAGTTAATATTAAGTGGTAGGGGAGCGTTCTTATTGGAGTGAAGGTATACCGTGAGGAGTGCTGGACTGATAAGAAGTGAGAATGCCGGTGTGAGTAGCGCAAGTGGGGTGAGAATCCCCACCACCGTTTGCCTAAGGGTTCCTGGGGAAGGTTCGTCCTCCCAGGGTGAGTCGGGTCCTAAGACGAGGCCGAAAGGCGTAGCCGATGGACAACAGGTTTATATTCCTGTACCACCTATATAATCGATGTAGTGACGAAGAAGGCTATACAGAGCCGATTATTGGATTTCGGTCTAAGCACAAAGGTGTACACATTGGCAAATCCGTGTGTAGTGTAAGCTGAAGTGTGGGCGAAGATTCCAGCGATGGTTTCGAAGTCTGTAGACGCCAAGCTTCCAAGAAAAGCTGCTAAGATTATTATATAGGTGCCCGTACCCAGAACCGACACAGGTGGGCAAGGAGAGTATCCTAAGGTGAGCGAGAGAACTATAGTTAAGGAACTCGGCAAAATGACCCCGTAACTTCGGGAGAAGGGGTGGTGTAGCGATACACCCGCAGCAAAGAGTCCCAGGCAACTGTTTACCAAAAACACAGCTCTCTGCTAAATCGAAAGATGATGTATAGGGGGTGACACTTGCCCAGTGCTGGAAGGTTAATAGGAGAGGTTAGTAATGTCTTCGGATATTTTTACGAAGCTTCGATTTGAAGCCCCAGTGAACGGCGGCCGTAACTATAACGGTCCTAAGGTAGCGAAATTCCTTGTCAGGTAAGTTCTGACCCGCACGAAAAGTGTAATGATCTGGGAACTGTCTCAACTATAGACTCGGTGAAATCTTAATACCTGTGAAAATGCAGGTTACCCGCGACAGGACGGAAAGACCCCATGGAGCTTTACTGGAGTTTGATATTGGATTCTGTTATGTTATGTAGAGGATAGGTCGGAGACTTTGAAGCTAGAACGCTAGTTCTAGTGGAGTCATCCTTGGAATACGACCCTTAGCATTTCGGAATTCTAACCTAGACCCATTATCTGGGCCGGGGACAGTGTCTGATGGACAGTTTGACTGGGGCGGTCGCCTCCTAAATAGTAACGGAGGCGCTCAAAGGTTCCCTCAGAATGGTTGGAAATCATTCATAGAGTGTAATGGTATAAGGGAGCTTTACTGCGAGACCTACAAGTCGAGCAGTTGCGAAAGCAGGACATAGTGGCCAGGCGATTCAGAATGGAATGGTCGTCGCTTAACGGATAAAAGTTACCCTGGGGATAACAGGCTGATAGCGCCCAATAGTTCACATAGACGGCGCTGTTTGGCACCTCGATGTCGGCTCGTCACATCCTGGAGCTGGATTCGGTTCCAAGGGTTCGGCTGTTCGCCGATTAAAGTGGCACGCGAGCTGGGTTCAGAACGTCGTGAGACAGTTCGGTCCCTATCCGTCGTGGGCGTAGGAAAATTGAGGAGATCTATCCTTAGTACGAGAGGACCGGGATGGACGTACCTCTGGTGTATCTGTTGTAGCGCCAGCTGCAGCGCAGAGTAGCTATGTACGGAACTGATAACCGCTGAAAGCATCTAAGCGGGAAGCATCCTTCAAGATTAATTTTCCCATGTTTTTATAACAGTAAAATCCCAAAAAGACTATTTGGTTGATAGGCTGGAGATGGAAGAGTAGTGATACTTTGAGTCGACCAGTACTAATAGATTGAGGATTTAACCATAACTAATTTGTTGCACATTATCATGTTTTCAGAGAATAATTGACAATTTTATTTATTTAATATATAATTAATTTATCAGTGATTATTGCAGAGTGGAAATACCTGTTCCCATCCCGAACACAGAAGTCAAGCACTCTAACGCCGAAGATAGTGATAAGCAAAAATAGGACGTCGCTGATATTTTTTTTGTAAGGGCCCTTAGCTCAGCTGGTAGAGCATCTCGCTTGCACCGAGAAGGTCAGGAGTTCGAACCCCCTAGGGTCCACCAAATAAAAAAATAAACAAGCATTTAGCTTGTTTTTTTGTTTATATTAATAATTAATCCGATTAATATCATATATGTTAGTAAACTTGATCCTCCATAACTAATAAATGGTAGTGTAATCCCAGTTATAGGAAATAATCCTAGGTTCATTCCAATATTTTGTATTTGGCTAAATATAAGAATAGATATTACTCCAGAAATAAGATATTTATTTCTTTTTTTATGTCTTAGACATAACTTAATTAAATATATATCAAATAAGAGCATTATAATAACTAGTATTATGCTTATTATTGGTCCTAAATTACCTAGTATTATACTTACAATAAAGTCTGTTTCTGCTTCAGGAAAATATATTGGTGTTTTACCAATACCATATCCTAGTATTGGAGATGAACCTGATGATGCAAGTGCATTTTTTAGCTGCATACTTTCATTATTTTTCCATGATAATATCCTATCTATTCTATAAAATATATCTGTCCCAAATATACTAATAAATGTATCTTGTTTATTAATATATAGATAATATGTTATTGCTAATAAACCTAATAATAATATAATAGATATGAAATACCATCTATATCTAATTCCATATACAAATAACATAGTTACTAATATTATCAAATACATTATAGAATTACCTGTATCAGGCTCTAAAAAGGTCAATATAAAGGGAATTAGAGTTAATATAATGCATTTACCTATAATTATTAATTCACTTTTAAATGACCTATTTTTAGGGTTATTTAAAGATAGTGTATTAGATAGTTTTATTATTAAGAAAATCTTCATAAATTCACTAGGTTGAATAGATATATTTAATATATTAAACCATCCTTTAGATCCATTAATTCTAGTTCCAAATAATAATACAAGTATTAATAGTATTATTCCAAATATATATAGTAATTTATCATATTTATAAAAGAATCCTTTAGGTCTTTTATATAGTATAAATATTAATATAAATGAAATTATATACCATATTATTTGTTTAATATGAATATTACTATAATCACTAGATAATATAAAAGTACTACTATATATTGATAATATACTTACTATAAAAAATATAACTATAAATAATATTAAATTTCTATTTTTCATATAATCCCTCTATTTTATTTTTAGTATTATTTAAAAATATATGCATAAAATATTATGAAGGAGGTCATATGGACAAAGATTTACCAAATATATTTAAAGGAACTACCTTTGAAAGTAATAATCAAAATGAAAGTAGATTAGGTGAAGAAAAGAAAATTATTAATAATAGTGATGATGTGAATAAACAAATAAAGAATATCTTTTCTTCATCAGATTATCTATATAAAGCAGATGTATTAATAACTTTAAATGATGGTTCTAATATGAAAAAAACTATTATTGGAAGATCCAATAGTAGTTTAATAACAATAGATGATGAAGTAATAAATGTTAAAGATATATCTAGAATAGAATTAATCTAAATTCCTTCAATTAAAGTATCTCCTAAGCATCTAATACAGCATATACATTCTAAGTTCATAGTGAAGAATGATTCAGTACTTGTATATGTACCATCTTCATTTGCGATTAATACTCTAAATGTTGCACAGCATCCATCAATTTTTTCTACTCTAAATACAGATGAAGTAGCTTCTGGAGTTACAGTTCTTGTTGTTGGAGCACTCCATGGTGTAGTACCATTACTTTGACATGTATAAAGCATTACTGGTCTAGTATTATAGAAAGAATTAACGAATTGACCAAGTATTGGTTTGTCACAACTTTCTATAGCATTATCAATAATATCACTATTCTTTTGAAGTAGATATATTACATTTAAAATGTCGCTTATGCAATTACAATTTTTTTGACACATAAATAATATCCTCCTTTATTATAATTTCTAATATAAGATATTCTGTTCTAAATAAAAAGTGTAGGTTTTTCTCTTGAGTTTTTATGTTTTTATAGTATAATTATAGTAGGTGATATATATATGAATTTTAACTATCAATATATAATAATTGTAGTTGCATTAATATTTATTTTATTAATTGTTTTAAAAGCAAATAAAAAAGATTTTCATATTGAAGCAAATAAATTAATAGAATATCTTGGAGGTAAAGATAATATTTTAAATATAGAAGTTAATATGTCTAGATTTAAAGTAACACTTAAAGATGTATCTATAGTTAATAAAGAAGCTATTCAAAAGCTTGGAGCTAAGGGTATTGTTGAAATAGATAATCAATTAAAAATAATACTTGGACCTAATGCTAAAGCATTAGAAAAATATATTGAAGATATTAAAAAAAGTAATTCGTAAGAATTACTTTTTTAATGTTTTTAAATTATAAATATTTATAGATGGATTATTAAGTAATCTAATATTAATCTTTTCATTACCAATACCATTGGATATATAAAAGTCTGTCTTTTTATATTTATAATATGGTTCATAATATTTCATTGAATTTTTATTTAAGAAAATATTCTTAATTCCTGGTATATTTATTTGTCCATTTAATGAATTTGAAGATAATACTAAATCTAAATTATAGTTTTTTATTTCACTAAATGAGTCACTTTCATGGAATACTAATATTTTATAATTGCTTTTATTATCCTTTAATAATTCACTTAATATAGATGTATCTATGTCTTTAGTTAAACCTAATAATAAAATGCTTTCTTTATTATCTCTATATATTGTGTCTGATGAATTATTAATTGATATAAAACCACTATTTTGCATTATATTATCATATATATTATTCTTTAAATCATTATCACCAGTAACATAGTATTTACCATATTTAGTTGTTATAGATGATAATTGTTTAGTAATATAATCTACTTCTTTTTGTGATGGATTATATCCTTTTTTTATTAGATCACCAGAAAATATAACTATATCTAACTTTTTATCATTAAGTTTTTTAGATACTTTCTTAATCTTTTCTTTATCATCAGTACTTGAATATAAAATATCAGAGAAATGACCTATTTCAAAACCATTAAAAGAAGTAGGTATTTTTTCATTTTTGACATCATGTTCATTTACGAATATTATTCTTGTTTCTATAAATCTACCATATACGATAATTAGTGAGATTATTAATACAAGTAAAAAGAATAATGTTCTAAAAAAGTGATGTTCTTTTTGTACTTCTTCTTTAACTTCTTTAACTTCTTTTTTCTTTTCTTCTTTTTTATTCCCCATATTATTCTCCTTATCTAATAAATTGAATTAATAATAGTATTAAATTATGCATCATATGTATAGACATAGTCGTGAATATATTATCTGTTTTATAGTAGATATATGCAAAATCTATACCCATAATAATATATGGAATACCATATAATACTTCAGTTATATTAGTAAAATCACTTATGTGAAGTACACCGAATACTAATCCACTTAATATAATAAATACATATTTGTTTTTAAATATATTTCTAATAGATTTTCTAAATATTATTTCTTCTACAATAGGTGCATATATTACTGTGGAAAAAACCATATATAATGGAAATTTATCTATATACTCTCTAATAGCTTCTTCATTACCAGATGTAGTAGCACCAGTTACTTTAGATATTATTATATTAATTACACCCATCATTATTACACCAAGTAGATATATAGGTATGTATCTTGGTATATATTCCTTATATTTTACTTTAAAATCTTTTAAATCTTTAATTATTTCTTTTCTATATACGAAAAATAATATAATTATATAGATTATATCAATCGATACTAATACCAGTATTCTTTTTGTTATATCAGTTTTATATATATCATAATTTACTAGTAGTAATAATGCTAAGAAGATATTTGTATATAAAAAATATGAAATGAATACTGAAATGTTTTTTAATACTTTTTCTATTATCTTTATCATAAACTTATCCTCTTAATAATTATAACATATTTTATATAAAAAAACATTTACATTATAAAATATATTGTGTTATAATACTTGTATCAACAAGGAGTGAGGGAATAACCTCACTCTTTAGTTTATATTTGGAGGAATTTTTATGCTTGAAAAAATTCGTAATTTAATTGAAGAACCATTAAAAAATGCGAATATCGATGTATTAGATGTTCATTTTGAAGATGAAAATGGTGTTAAGAATCTAATGATCATAATAGACAAAATGCCTTATGTTGATTTAGATACTTGTGTTGAAGCAACACACATAATTAATCCTATATTAGATGAAGCAGATCTAATAGATGAAAGTTATGTACTAAATGTTTGTTCGAAGGGAGAGGAATAAAATGAAATCAGAAGAATTTATTAAAGCAATTAAGATATTATCAGAAGAAAAAAGTATTCCATTAGATGATTTATTCGAATATGTAGAAGCTGCTTTAAATGCTGCATATAAGAGAAATTATAATGCTACTAATAGTAAAGTTACTATAGATAGAGAAACTGGAGAAGTTAAAGTATTCTCTTATAAAAAAATAGTAGATGAAATTAATATGGAAGATGAAGAAGATGCTCAAGTACTTTTAGAAGAAGTTGCAGATAAAGGACTTAAAGTAGGAGATGAAATCGAAGAAGAAGTTACACCTAAGGATTTTGGTAGAGTAGCTGCTTCTACTGCAAAACAAGTATTAGTTCAAAAAGTCAGAGAAGCTGAAAGAAATAGTATTATGGAAGAATTTGCTGATAAAGAAGGAGAATTATTAATTGGTACTTTATCAAGAGAAGATAAGCAAAATTATTATGTAGATTTTGGTAGAGCTTCAGGAATATTACCTAAGAAGGATATTATTCCAGGTGAAACTTTAGAAATGGGTTCACAAGTAAAAGTATATGTTACTAAGATAGAAGAAGGTCAAAAAGGTGGTCCTGTAATTATTTTATCTAGAACTCATGTTGGTTTTGTTAAAAGATTACTTGAAAAAGAAATACCAGAACTTGCTGAAGGTATTGTTATATTATTTAATGTAGCAAGAGATGCTGGTTCAAGAAGTAAAATAGCAGTATATTCTGAAAATGAAAGAATAGATGCTGTAGGAGCTTGTATTGGTGAAAAAGGAATAAGAATTAATAACATTACTAAAGAATTAAATGGAGAAAAAATCGATGTTGTTAAATATGACAAGGATTTAAAAGAATTCATTAGAAATGCTCTTAGTCCTGCTAAAGATGTAGATGTTTATATTATAGATCAAAAAGATAGACATGCAGTAGCAGTTGCTGAAGGAGATAATTTATCACTTGCTATCGGTAAAAATGGTCAAAATGTTAAGTTAGCAGCTAGATTAACTAAATGTAAGATAGATGTTAAAACTTTAGTACAAGTACAAGAAGAAGGAATTAATATTTATAAATATTACGAAGAAAATTAGGAGGACTTATGAAAGATAGAAAGCCCGTATTAAGATCTTGTGCTGTTACTAGAGAAAAATTAGAGAAAAAAGATCTAATTAGAGTAGTTAGAACAAGTGAAGGTAAAGTTTTTGTTGATGAAACAGGAAAACTTAGTGGTAGAGGAGCATATATTAAAAAAGATATAGAAGTTTTAAATACTGCTAAGAAGAATAAAGCTTTAGAAAAAGCACTTGAAGTATCAATTAGTGATGATGTATATGATGAATTAGAAAAAATCATTACTAAAAGAGAAAAAAAGATAATTAAAGTATTAAAAGATAAATAAAATAATAGAAAGATAGAGGTGATATATTATGATGAGCGTTAGAGAATACTCAGAAGATATTAATCAAAGTATTGAAGTAATAATTAAAAAAGCAAAAGAACTTGGATATGATGTTAATAGTGAAGATGACATATTAAGTGAAGATGCAGTTATTGACTTAGATACAGCACTTACTATGAATATAAAAGAAGAAGAAAACGATAATGTTTATCTAGAAGAAACTAATGATGATAAAGATTATGATTTAGATGAAGAATTGGAAGATAAAGCAGAAGTTTTAGCATCTGCATCTAATTTAAAATATGATGATAGTGTTAAAGTTCAAAAATTAAAAAAGAAAGATAATACTAGTAATAAAGAAGATATAAATGCTAAAAGAAAAGAAATGTATAAAAATAAAGCTAAATTACAAGAAAATACTGCAGAAGTAGATGAAAATATAGTTATATATAAAGAAGGTATGACTGTATCTGATTTAGCTAAAGAATTAGATGTTGCTCCAACAGAAATAATTAAAAAATTAATGAGTTTAGGGGTAATGGCTAGTTTAAATAATTCATTAAGTTTTGATGATGCTGAAATGATAGTTGTAGACTATGATAAAACTCTTAAAACTTTTGAATCACAAGATAAAGTTAATTTTGAAAAATTAGAAATTACTGATAAAGAAGAAGATTTAGAAGAAAGAGCACCAGTAGTTACTATTATGGGACATGTTGACCATGGTAAAACTAGTTTACTTGATTATATTAGACATTCTAATGTAGTAACTGGTGAATTTGGTGGTATCACTCAACATATAGGTGCTTATCAAATAGAAAAAGATGGTAAGAAAATTACATTTATAGATACTCCTGGACATGCTGCATTTACTGAAATGAGAGCAAGAGGAGCATCTATAACAGACTTAGTTATTATTATAGTAGCAGCAGATGATGGTGTTATGCCTCAAACTATGGAAGCTATAGACCATGCTAAAGCTGCTAATGTTCCTATAATAGTTGCAGTTAATAAAATAGATAAACCAGGTTGTAACCCTGATAAAGTTATGGAAGAAATGGCTAAATATGATTTACTTCCAGAAGCTTGGGGTGGAGATATTATCTATGATAAAATTAGTGCTAAGACAGGAGAAGGAATCGATAAATTACTTGAAGATATTATATTAGTTTCTTCTATGGAAGATCTTAAAGCTAATCCAAATAGATATGCTCTTGGTACTGTTATTGAATCTAAGTTAGATAAAAACTTAGGACCAACATGTACTTTACTTGTTCAAAATGGTACTTTAAGATTAGGTGATTATGTAGTAGTTGGTACTACTTTTGGTAGAATTAGAACTCTTAAAAATGATTTAGGAGAAGAAGTAGTAGAAGCTATTCCATCTACTCCAGTTGAAGTAACTGGTTTAAATGAAGTACCAGAAGCTGGAGATAGATTTATGGCTTATAAAACTGAAAAAGAAGCTAGAACTATCGCTGAAAATAGAAAAG
>Ga0129316_1000922_pt1 | contig 13306 bp, 5 predicted proteins | sample Cm1ome_2_FD_94429 | JGI IMG/M metagenome (GOLD analysis project Ga0129316, IMG submission 94429) | Eastern black-and-white colobus group fecal microbial communities from Wisconsin, USA - Cm1022B metagenome | ecosystem: Host-associated > Mammals > Digestive system > Large intestine > Fecal...
ATTCTATCCCGGCCAGGCGCACATGGTGGCCGGTTTCTGGATGCCCAACAAGGCATGGAAGGGCTGCGATGTGCAGGACCCTTCGGCCCGCGTGCTGGCCAACTATGGCGACAGCGGCAAATAACTCTGCCATTTTTCGTTCCAGTGTTTCCAATAAAAAACTTCAGCCGGGGCCGCTGCACCAGAATGCAGCAGCCCCGGCTAGGGTTTTATGGGAACTTTTTCGTTTTACCCGGCGGTGATGGCCACCTTGATCACGCCGTCCAGCCGATTTTCAAAAATCCGGTATGCCTGTTCGATCTCGCTCAGCGCATAGCGGTGCGTGATGAGCGGGGTCGTATCGAGCTTGCCCTGCTGGATCAGGCGCAGGATCTCGGCACAGTCGCACCCATCTACCCCGCCGGTTTTAAAGGTGAGGTTTTTGCCGTACATTTCCGGCAGGGGCAGGGTTTGCGCTTCGTCATACAGCGCCACCACCGTTACCACGGCATTGGGCCTTGCGCAGCGCCATGCCAGCGCAAAGGTGTTTTTGGCCCCGGCCACCTCCAGCACCACATCAGCACCGCCATGGTCGCTGTTGGCCAGCACAAAGGCTTCGCATTCTTCGGGCCCGCAAACCAGCACCTGCGGGTAGTGCTGCTTCACAAACGCGGCGCGCGCGGGGTCTTGCTCGCACACGATCAGGCGCTTCGGGTTTTTCAGCATGGCGCACAGCAGCGTGCAGATGCCCGTGGGCCCTGCGCCGATGATCAGCACGGTATCCTGTTCCCGGATCTGCGAAATGCGCGCCGCCCAGAAGCCTGTGGCCAGAATATCCCCCACAAAGAGTGCCTGCTCATCCGAAACACCGTCCGGAATTTTCGCAAGGCCCTGATCGGCATAGGGCACGCGCACAAATTCTGCCTGCCCGCCGTCTATGCGGCAGCCCAGCGCCCAGCCGCCGTTTGCATCGGTGCAGTTGTTCACCCAGCCGTTCTGGCAAAAGAAGCATTCGCCGCAAAAGGTTTCCACATTCACAGTCACTCTGTCGCCGGGGCGCACGGTTTTTACTTCGCTGCCCACGGCCTCCACAACGCCCACCATTTCGTGCCCCACCGTAATGCCGGGCACAGCGCGGGGCACCGAGCCGTGCTTGATGTGCAGATCGCTGGTGCAAATGGAGCCCAGCGTTACCCGCACAATGGCATCCCGCGGGGACTGCAGCGCCGGTTTGGGCTTATCCATAAGGGCAAATTCGCCGTGCCTGATATATGTGAGTGCTTTCATAGTCCGCCTCCGTATCACATTTTCCTGCAAAGCCGCTTTGCAGGCCTGTTTGCTTTACCCAGTATTCTATCATAAACCGGGCAAAATACAAATGCCTTACGCACAAAGGGCTGCGAGGGGCCTATGCAAAAACCGTTTTGGCGAATCATGCCAAAACGGTTTTTGAGGTTATCGGCAGCAGCGCCGCCCTTTTTCATCATGAATCACTGTGTTTCGCGCCCTACGGCACAGTTGGCAGCTTTATTCTGCCTCCGGCCTTTTGGGCTGTTCTTCCTTTGTGAAAGCGGCAGCCTCAGCTGTATGGCCTTCGGGCAAAAGCTTGCCCACCACCACAAATCGATGGTTATGCGTGTTGTTCACATCAAATCGGTATGCGCAGGTTGAAAGAGTTACCAGTTTATCCTCCGGCGTAATCGAAACATTTTCAAACGCATATTCGTTTCGCGCACTCAATTCACTATAATAGCTTTCGTCCGGGAAAGGATTTATATAATCAAATGAGGTGTCGGCATAAAGCACAGCCGCAATTTGAAAATCCAGCCGATCGCCATCGGGCAGAAACAGGGAAAATCCCGGGTTTTCCGTAAGAAAATCCTCGTTCAAAAAACGAAACAGCTGTGTGAATTGCGGCAGCGTGGGATCTTCACTGTTGTGGCTGTGCCCATACAGAATGCTGTTGATGTGCAGCGCCTTGCGGCTTGTCAGCACATTCAGATGATCGCTGAATGTACAGCCCCAGTTTTCGGGCTGTCCCAGCGCATTGCGCCGCAGATAATACTCGTTATCCTCCGCCTGCACCACAGCCTCGTTGATTTCCGTGCCCGGAACCACAAGCCACGCCACTGTGTCAGGGTTGGCTGCAATCGCATCCTGCAGTTTCTGCAGCTCGGGAGTATCCGTTTCAGCAAGAGCCGGGGTGTAGCCGGCAATTTCCTCCGCCGGGAGAGCTGCCGTTTGTTTACGGCAGCCGCAGCCAAAAGCCAATAGCACAGCACACAGTGCAAGAGCACCTGTGCGAACGAAAGGATGTTTCATAGATTTCATGGTCCTTTCCCAAAAATTCAATGTACAAAGCGGGGTCTGCCCGCATAAAAACCGGCAGCCCAACGATTTGTGCAAACAAAGATGCCCGCCTCCGCCGGGAGGCGGGCAAACTTTATAAGGAGATCAACAGAAATTTAATAAATGCCCGTTTGGGGATTGGCGCGCCCAGAGGTGGACACCCCGTTGCCGCTGAAGAACACTTCAATGGTGTGATTATCGCGAATGTTCCGAAATGTGTAGTTGGTCACAGCGCCAACATCTACGCCGTCCACGATCACGCGGGCCACTTGGCAGCCTGCGTTGGGGCTGATCTCGTAGTACTTGGAAGTGCCTTCTGCCACGCCGAATACACCCAAGCTGCTGATGGTGCCGCCCTCATGGGCAATGGCCGTCAGGCTGTGGTATACAGTGTTTTCCTGCTTGGCCTTGCCCGAGCTGGAAGACGAGGAACCAGAAGACGAGCCGCTCGGAGCGATCTTGGCAGATTTGTTGATGGCAACAGCATCGTTTGCGGTAAAGCCGGAGGCCGAATAGTAACGCGTGCCGTTTTCGTCCATGCTGTAGTGCTTCAGGAAGTTCCACAGATAACCGCCCTCGCTGGGATATGTGTTGTGCGGGCGCAGCAGGCACTGGCCCCACTCCAACATGGGAATGCCGGAAGCATTGTTCCAGATATACATTTCGGGGTGGCGGCTGTCAAGATTTTCCATTGCATCGGCACCGGCAGCGCTGAAGTTGCCGTTCAGACCGTTGGCAGTCATCATCAGGCCCGCCCAAGTTTTCAGAGATTCGGAATCAAAGCCCTTTGCCAAATCGAAAATGTCGGTATGGCCGGTAATCAGCATCGAGGGGATCATGCGGTCGCAATGCTGGCTCATATCCAACGGCGTTGCCGAGGTGGAAGCCACCGCAGCAAAACGCTCGGGGCTGGTGAGGGCAAAGCCCTGCGTGGTCATCGAGCCCATAGACTGGCCAGAGCCGTACAGGCGGCTAAAATCAATGCGGTCAGCGTATTTTTCTTTCATCAAAGCAACATACGCATCGTAGAATTTGTCAGAGTCCACATGGGTGATGGCTACGGGAGAGCTGTAGGTTTCGCACACAAAGGCCAAAATAATACCCTCGCGCTCAGCCACCTGCCACCACATGGTGGAATCCATAAAGATCATATCGCTCTGGGTGTTGCCGGGATAGATCATCACAACGGGAAGTTTTTCACCATCGTGGCCTTCGGGAATATACATCAGATATTCACGGGGGTCATTTTTGCCGTCGCCGTTGTTGTCACTGAAAGCAAACACACCCATATCCACGGTGCCATGGCCGGGGATCACGGCGCTGCCGGTGCCCCAGATCTCTGTGCCGTCGGTCAGGCGTTCTTTAACGGTGCCGTCCTTGGCCTGATCCTGTGCAGCCATTTTGGCTGCGGTGTAATCCAGGCGAGTGTTCAGTGCATTGGAGTATGCAAAAGTGGTGTCATAACGGGTCCACTGTGCCATGTAGGCATAGATCTCCTTTGCCTTTCCGGCATCATTGGTGATCTTCACCTCCGACAGACCGGTGGTTTCGCCGTTTGCCTTGCGCACACCGTTGGCGTAATGGGTTGCATAGGCATCCGAATCAATACTCTGTGCAAACACACCGCTTCTTGTGGGAGTGTTCATGCAGTCATTGGCGGATTTCCAGTACTCCTCGCTTCCGCTGTAGCCTGCCAGCAGAGTGGGAACCGGAATATCTTTGGGAGCGATCTTGCCGCTGATGGCCACCTTTTCGATGGTTTCATCCAGTACATCGGTCAGATCGCCGTTGGCATTTTTGCCGTCATACAAGGTACTTGCCACGGCGGTAAGTGCATCACCGCCAATGCTGCGGCCATTCACATAGGTTTGTGCGATCACCATAATGGGATACTGGGCAGCCCAGTATTCCAGTGCGGCTGCGCCCTCGCCATAGCCAACCAGATAATATTCGCCAAAGGTAGAGAACAGTGCTGCGCCCTTGGCGTTTACACCCTTGCCCACAAAGTTCATCACATCGGCAATATAGCCAATTTCCTCTTGGGGCGTTCCCCAGCCGTTTTCACCGGGTTCCAGCACCACAAGGCCCTCGCCCTTTTCATCGGCCACATCAAACCAGCCCTGTTCGGCAAGGTAATCCGCGCTGTTTACGCCGTCCGGCACAGCCACAACAGTGTAGTAGGGACGAATGGAAATGTTTTCGGAGAGATACATCTGCATGGTGCGGCTGCCAATGTGCTTGGTAAAGTAGCCGGTCAACGGCAGCTGTGCAGCCTGAGAATAATCATAATCCAGCGATGTGATATCGTCCATATCCGGCAGAGCACTGCCAGCTACCGTAAAGCGATAGGTGCTGGTGGTTTTGCCGTCCGGGGCAGTGACAGTTACAGTGATTACAGACCCGTTCTTTACAGACAGGTTCTGCAGGCTGCTCACTGCCTGGCCGTCCAGGGTAATGCCAGTGACCTGCGCCTTGGTAGCCATGGTGGTAGCATTGATCGAGATCACATTGCCCTCGTTGGCATTGATAGTGTAATTATAGTGCCAGGGGTTAAACATATTGCTCAGTTTGGTTTCTACCTGCACGGTTTCGCCGCCCCAGCTGATTTCCTTCGGTGCCTTCCAAACAATATCAACTCCCTGCAGTTCCGCACCGCTTACCTGAACATTGGAGAGAACCGAATACTTTTGATACTGCTGCACATGATCTACAAAGTTGTAGTTCAAGCCTTCGTTTTCGGGGTCTGTCATGTACAGTGCTGTGGCTGCATTGGACAGATAAGAAGTTTCATCGCCCTTAATGCCGCCGAGCATCAGCGACAGCCAGTTGGTGCCATCCTTCCAAACATCGCCAACCATGCTGGTACGGGAATACATTTTGTTGTTGCCGCCGCGCAGCGTGTAGGTGGTAGCGGCATCGCCGTTGTCGATCACCTGCTGCAGGCACTTTTCAAAATTATCCAGCACCGAGCCTGTCAGGGGCACTTCGTCATGTCCGGTGTAAACTTCGCAAACCTCAACACCGTTGGCAACATACTGCGAACGGTTCTGCTGTGCCAGCGAAAGCAGCAGATCGGCGGGGATTCCGGAAACATTTACATTATCGGCAGAGCCGGCACGGGTGCAGCCATAAATATCCGTGGCAAATACCCAGCCGTTTGCACGGTCAGCCAAAACAACAAGATTGTCCAGATGTCCGGGCAGGGCATAAACATCCAGCGTGCAGCCACCCAGATCGAAGGAATCGCCTGCATCGATATTTTTTACAGCAGCCTGACGGGCAGCAACCACTTCACTGCTGTCGTTCTTTGCCTTCAGAACACCGCTCATGGAACTCCAGTTGCGGATGTTGCAATAGGTAGGAATGCCTGCATTGATAAAGTTAGCGGCCTGTGCATCATGGTCGGGATGTGCATGGCCCACAACCAGTGCATAGGGCGTTGTGGCAATGGTATCCACAAATTCCTTCAGATCCCAAGGATTCTTATTGCCGTCCTTGTCGTAGGAATTTGTTTGCAGAGCGTCCATTACAATGCCGTAATCCTGGCCTTCAATATACCATGCCATGGCACGCAGGCTTTCTGCATCGCGGCATAGCTGATACACAGCAGGGCTGGTTGCGGTTTTATCGTGAATTTTAACTGCAGTGTAGCCACCGTAAACAGGGTCGTTGGCAGCGGGACGGTGCAAATGCCACTTATAAGTGCGCTCAGCGCTGTGTTTGCCGGTAGCATTGTCGACCGCCACGGTTTTATAAGTAACATACGTATCTGTATTGGCAGCATAATCTTCCTTGATGTAGCCATCCTCATTCACGGTATAGATCTGTGTGAACTGGGTGGCATCCAGGCTTTTGTCGTTCTTATCTGCTGCAACATAGTCAAAGGGTTTTGCCTCGTTGATATTCAGCGTGATTGCTTCATTGTAGTCCTCGGTAGAAATGGTCTTTTTAAAGTAAATGGTAGTGACGTTTTCTCCCTCGGGAGTCCACAGCTTTACATATCGGCGGGGAGCGCCGTCATCGGTGTTGGCAATGGGCAAAGCCTGAACCGGCGCAACAAAGTTTGTTTTTACCGTTTCAAACAGCTTGTTCCAGTTTTCCGTGCTCATGCCATCGTGATCCTGCAGGCCCAATGCGGCAGCATTTTGGATATCCTCGTCAGCAACACTGTAGGCGCGGGCAAACATATCTACCGCTTCGGCATAGGTGATCACATCGGCAGGGCGATAATTTTCGGTTTTGTCCACCAAATTCTGCTGCAGTGCGCACTCAATGGCCATCCATTCGGGGTTAGCCTCGGTCACATCTGCAAACTCAACCATTTCAGGCGACCAAATATCGTTGTATTCATCACGATGCGACCAGCCAAAGTAGTCATAGAAGGCCTGCGCTGCCTTAGCGCGAGTAAAATCGCCTTCAGCGGGCTGATCGGGATCAACAGCCGCCGTTTTTTCGCGCAATGCCCATGCATGGAAGGCATCATCATAAACCGTATACGCATAGCCGGCTTTGTTGCTTGTGCCGGCCGCGCCGCGGCCCTCCAGTGTGTAGGTGTCGCCATCGTTCAGCTTTTGATCATACACCACCTGGCCCTGCTCATCAATGTGCAGGCTGGGGCCGTAGTAGGCCTGATTGCCAAAATACCAGCCATTGATACGGGTGGCGGAATGATCACTCTCACCCCAAGGATAGTACAGGTTCGAGGTAAGGCCGGTCAGGCGGGCAGAAGAATCCGAGAACCCGTTGGCCTTCAAAGCCTGCTTCCACTTGGCAAAATTGTCGATGTTGTTGGTATCCTGCTCGCCGTCAAAGATCCATGCGCGCAGGCCGGTGGCTGCGATCTTGTTCCAGTCATCGGTATCATCGTCCCACAGATTGCCGCCAAAAGTGCCGTTTTGGCAGATGTAGGTGTTGATGACGAAGTCATAAACATTTTTATCCAGCGTTTTGATGTTGGATTTTGTGGTGCCCATGCCCTGCTCGGCGGGGTCATACTCGCATCCGGCCAAAGCCTTGATCACAATGTTCGAGGCCATGGTGCCGCGGGAGTTGCCCTGCAGCACAACGGGGCCGGTGACCTGGTAGGTATCGATGAAATGCTTCATCACATTCACATCGTCCAACACAAAATCATAGCCATCGGGCAGAGTGTAAGTGGTGGAACGGTCGTGAATGTTCACAACGATCGCACCCTGATCTGCCCAGCTGGTGGTGGCAGAATCAAACAGAATGCCGGTTCCGGCATTGTTGGTGCCATCTTCCAGCTTCCAGAAGGAAATGCCCTGCCCCTGCAGCGTAAATACGATGCCCTTGCTGGGATCGTAATTTTCAGGGATATAGTAATAGCCCTGCACATACGCATCGCCGTTTGCACCGTTTGCACCGGTGGAGGGAATTTTCAGATCATACAGGTTCTTAAAACCGCCTTCGCCAAACTGACGGTCAACAGTTTCCTTCCACTTGTTGGCGCTGGTGTAATGGCCATTTTCATCGGTCAGGCACAGTGCCTTGTCAGCTGCCTCAGCGGCATGGCGCAGGCGAAGCTCCAGGCATTCGCGAGCCTGATAGCCCTGCTGGCCCTTATTGCCGATCTGGATTTGGCCGTTTGCATCGCGATACCACGGGCCGGTCACATATACGCCGTAGCTGTTGCGCTGGCGGGCGCCTTCTTTTTGATCGCCGGTATACACCAGCTTGTTTGCTTCCGTGGCATCCGAGTCCAGCTTTACATTCAGCGTAACGGTTTGCCCGTCCACGCTCACGTTGGCCAAGTCGATCTGGCCAAATTCCGAGGTAAGCGTGCCGCGGTCTTCCAGCACATAGCTTTCCACCGTCACATCGGTCAAATCAATGCCGCTTTGATACTCCACATCCACCTGCACAACGCCGGTTCCATAGAATGTGGCATCGGTATACGCCTGCACCGAAACAATGTCATCCACCGAAAGCGGACAGCTGGTTTTCACAGGTTCTTTCTCGACTGCTTCTTTTTCCGTCTCTTCTGCGGGCGTTTTCTTTTCCGCAGTTTCTTCATCCTGCGTTTCCGCTTTAGGCGCTTCCGTTTCATTGGTGCCCTCAGCAGGTGTTTTGCCCTCGGGTGTTTCCGTTTCACCGGTGCCCTGGGCGGGTGTTTCCCCCTTGGGTGCTTCCGCTTCACCGGTGCCCTGGGCGGGTGTTTCGCCTTCGGGTGTTTCCGTTTCACCGGTGCCCTGGGCGGGTGTTTCGCCTTCGGGTGCTTCCGCTTCACCGGCACCCTGGGCGGGTGTTTCGCCTTCGGGTGCTTCCGCTTCACCGGCGCCTTCGGGCAGTTGCTCTCCTGTCAGCGCTGCCAAACCGTTTTCTGTCGGTTCAACTGCAAACGCGGGAACCGCTGCACTTACGGTGATTGCACCGGCCAAAGCCAGTGAGAGTGCCCGCTTTGCAGCATTTTGAATTTGCATGGCTGTTCCTCCTTATGATCTGGTTTACTATGGCGGGGAAAGGCCTTTAAACCTGTTTGCATCCGCTCTCGGCACCGTGGCTTGCATACAAAAGTTTCCAATGCCCCTCCGCACCACAAATTCACCAGTATTATAAGCCGAAATCGCAAAAAAACTGGTTATTATTAAAATATGCTCATAAAATTTAAAGAAATCACAATTCCATTGTCGGTTTCTGCCCCGGTTCATGGGGGAGATTTTCCTTCATATCTGTGCAATTTTGCCTTACGCCATCTACATTTTTTTCGATTTATTAAAATAAGAAAAGCGCCTGCCGCCGGGCAGACGCTTTTCTGAACGCACCATTATTTTCGTTTTTCGCTTCGATAGCTTCCCGGAGGAACCTGCCGGTATTTTTTGAATACGCGGATAAAGCTGCTGGAGGAATTAAAGCCCACCTGAAATCCCACCTCGGCAATGCTGAGATTTGTGTTTTTCAAAAGCTCGCAGGCGCGCTCGATGCGATATCGGTTGAGATAATCCAAAAAATGCTCTTCCGTAAGAGTTGTAAACAGTGAGGACAGATATGGCCCACTGATCCCTACACGGCGGCTGACCTCGTCAAGGGAAAGCGATGCATCTGCATAGGCCTCGGCAATGCAGCCTTGTGCCGCTTCCAGATAATCCATCTGGCATTCGCGGCTGTTCTTCACCAAAACCGAAACCGCCTTTTCCAGAAACAGTTGGGTATTTTCGGCCTGCAGCGCCGCGGGCAGCATGGCTGGTTTGCCGGTTACGATCTCCACGCGGCGGCACAACGCCTCATGCACTTCGGCCAGTGCCGCTGCCGGATCCTCAGCCTGCCGCAATGCATCGGCCAGTGCCCAGCAAGCCTGCTGTGCTTCATGCTGCTGGCCTTTCAGCGCGGCATCCTGCACGTCACGCAGATACCTCCGCCATGGGGCCGGCAGCGCAGTGGCAGAAACACTTTGCCCGCGAGAGCTGTTGAGCGCATACAAAGCGCGGTTCAGCATTTGCACCGCTTCCGCATACAGAGCAGCCATTTGCGAAAGCCCACTCAGTGCCTCGCTGCGGCCCGCTACCGGCCGGAACGAAAGCGAAGCCGTGGTTTTTTCCATCTCGTGCAAAAACTCTTCAAAGCGCTGCTGCAGCGCACCGCTCCCTTCGGTGCAGCTGAGCACCAGAACCAAGCGACCCTCACTGTCTGTAAGAATCACCGCCGGGCACACATTGGCCCAGTAACGGCGGCAAAGCTCCTGCAAATAGATCAGATGGATCTGCCGCAGGTCGTTTTCCGTTTGTTTCTTTCCGGCATACCAAAGCGAAATACAGGCCACCATGTAGGGCTGTTCCTGCGGAAAAGCGCCTCGAATCGGCTGCAGTTCTCGCTCGATCACTTCGGGGCTCTGCAGTCCTTCAAACAGAATGCGGCGGAATAGACGCTCTAAAAGCTGCGGGGCCACCGTTGATGCGGCCTCGGAAATACGCTGGTCGCGCTGAGAAATGTCCTGTAGGCTGCTGCTCAGCGATTGCAAAAGCTCTTTCAGATTTTTGCTGTTTTGGCCGGCGGCAGGTGCGCTGTGCAAGATCAGGTCCAGCATACGCTGAATAGGGCCGCAGATAAAGCGGAACAGTGCATACGAATAGGCCGCCGCCCCAAACAACAGCAGTAAAACCGCGGGCAGAATCTGCCGAAGCGAGGAAAGCTGGGTTTGGCGGCTGGAATAATCTGCACTGCGGCACAAATACACAAGCTGCGTGTTTAACGAACGATAAGCAACCAGATAATCGCCCGTTGCGCTGGTGCAGGCAAATACCTGCGGTGTTTTTTGCACAACGCGGGATACTTTTAAGTCAGTGGGATAATGAATGCTGGTAAACAGCGGCTGCAGGTCACGGTCAAACACATAAATGCTGCTGGTTTCGTTTAAAAGGGATCGGCGCAGAACACTTTCATTCAAGCGGATCACCATACGCGCCATCGGCTCTTGCCGAGGATATTGCAGCAACAGATAAAGACCGCCGTTTTTGCACACAACGCCGGTTTCACTTTCGCTTAAAAGCTGTTGCCGTTCCATGCTGTATTCCGAAAGCGGGCCGCACTCTGACTGCGAGGTGAGCACCACATCGTCTTTGATAAGATACAGTGATATTTCGTTGGCCAGCTCGTTTGTGCGGCAAAGATGCTTCATCTGCCCGGCGGTTTCATAGGAAAACGCCGGATCGACATTCCATGTATCCACCAGCATTCCGGCCACGGCATCAGAGGATAAGATCATCTCACCTTCCGATTGCAGGCTGCCAAACATCATGGCAAGGCCATTGTCGGCTTGTTTCAGTGTAGCGGCAATATACGAGATCGTTTCGCTTTCGGTGTGGCCGGAAAAAAAGCGATAAAACAAAAAGCACACCGACAGGATCAGCAAAAACAGCGTAAGTGTGCCGGTTGCCAGCACCTGATAGATAAACCTGCCGGAAAAAAGCGCTCGGCTTCGTCCGTGCTTTTGATCTCGAGACGGTTTCATAAAAACTCCTTTGCCTGCAGGGACTATCCTGCATGAAATGCGTGACAAGAAGCGGCACACATATTATAATGTAATCATAATCTGTGCCTATTGATTGATATTGTAACAAATCCTGACAAGAATTACGAGGGTTTTTATGAAAAAGATCATTTCATTTGTTGTGTTGTGTGCTGTTTTGCTTTCCGGGTGCAGCGCAGAGAGTGATTCTTTACAATCCTTTTTAGCAGACTGGCACAGCGAAGCGCCAATGCAAAATGCGCCGGAAAACGAGTCGGATACTGTGCTGCGGCTGACCCATTCCTCGGAAAAAGGCTCTATGCTGGATCAGACTGCCGAATGCTTTCGGAAAAAGTTGGAAATGGTCTCGGGCGGCCGGCTGCAGGTAGAAATTTACCCGGACAACACCCTTGGAAAGCTGGAAAAGGCCTTTTCCTTCGGCAATGGCCGTGTTGACCTGCGCCTTGGCGTTACAGGCGCTTCCTATTCCAATATCATTATGTGGCTGCCGCTGCTTGCCGATGTTTCACTGAAGGATGTGGAAACACTCTATCAGCCAGACTCTGCCCTGCGCGGTATGATCGACGAGGATGCCCAGAGCAGCAATATGCGTATATTGGCGGTTTTTCCCATGCAATACCGCGCATTAGCCTCCACCGTTCCCGTGTACAGCCGACAGGACCTTTCTGCACTTAAAATGCGCGTTTTTGGAATCGATAGCTCCAATTCGCTTTTATGGTCTACCCTTTGCGCCGAAACCATTCCTATTGAGATCAACAATGTACCGCTTTCTCTGCAGCTTGGCGTGATTGATGCCTGCGATAACACGCTGATCAATCTTCGAGATTATGGGATCGACAAAAACATCAGCGACATCACTGAGCTTCCTTTCGTGATGTACTTTGACTGCCTGTGTATTGATGAAAGCACTTACGACCAGCTGAACGAGCAGCAGCGGGAACAGGTTTGGCAGGCTGCCAGCTACGCCGAGCAGGAAGCCAAAGCCAGCGCCCAGCTCTATGACCAGCAGCTGCGCACAGAAATGCAGGCACAGGGAATCCGCTTTCATACATTGCCCGCAGAGGATCTTGACGAAATTCGAAGCGAGGTGCAGCCCATTCTTTATGAATATTACTGCAGTACTTACGGCCGGGATGTGATCGATCGTTTTATCAGCGAGGTGCGCGCATCGTAACAGGCTTCTTTGGTTCTGCTGCACACAAAGGGCCCCGGCGGTTTGCCGGAGCCCTTTGTGTGCTCAGTCGATATACGAAAACGGAAAAGGAAAATAGGAAATGTCTTTTTTATCTGGCGGCGTTACTCCACATCCGCCAAGGCGGCAAAGTCTTCCTCGCCGGTGCGCACCTTCACCACCCGTGCCACATGGTATACAAAGATCTTGCCGTCGCCGATGTGCCCGGTGTACAGGGCCTTTTTGGCGGTTTCGATCACTTTGTCTACGGGAATGGTAGAAACGATCACTTCCACCTTCACCTTGGGCAGCAGGGTGGCGTCGATCTCTGCGCCGCGGTATTTGCTGCCGGAGCCCTTCTGCACGCCGCAGCCCATCACCTGGGTCATGGTCATGCCGGTAACGCCCAGATCGTTCAGCTCTTTCTTGAGCTCATCAAAGCGGCTCAGCTTGCAGATAATGGAAACCTTGTACATACCCGTATCCGGCACATCCACCGCCGTGGTGCGCACCACCTTCACGGCAGCCGCCTTCTGGAAATCCGTGGCCTCGGCATAATCGCCGGTGCCAAGATCGGTGTTTTCGTTCACATCCATGGTCAGGGTGTTGCTGGTGTCCATGATGGCAAAGCCGGCATAGGCGCTGGGCAGGCCGTGCTCGGTGGCATCCAGGCCCTGAATTTCTTCCTCGGCGCTCACCCGCAGGCCAATGGTGTGCTTGATCACGCTGAATGCAATAAAGATGGTCACTGCGGCCCAGGAAGCCACTGCGGCAAAGCCCAGCAGCTGGATGCCCAGCAGCTTAAAGCCGCCGCCGTAAAACAG
>Ga0129316_1000923_pt1 | contig 13305 bp, 10 predicted proteins | sample Cm1ome_2_FD_94429 | JGI IMG/M metagenome (GOLD analysis project Ga0129316, IMG submission 94429) | Eastern black-and-white colobus group fecal microbial communities from Wisconsin, USA - Cm1022B metagenome | ecosystem: Host-associated > Mammals > Digestive system > Large intestine > Fecal...
CTTTTCCTTTAAGGTGCTGGCATTAACGGAACGCCGCATGGGAGCCAAACTGGTTCCCGATTATATGGAAAATGTAACGACTCCGGATCAATACGAAATCCTTGAAATGAGCCGTATCTCCGGTTTCGTAGACCGTGCACGCGGTCTGGGCCGTCCCACCAAAAAAGATCGCCGCGAACTGGAACAGTTCACCGATCCGGGCATGGCCGGAGATGGGTTTGACTTCGATTTCGATTTCGGATCGGAAGGTGATGATGAATGATGTTCTGTTATTATCAAAATTGAGCTATCTTGGCCCCGTGTCAAGCACGTGGTCGGGATCGCTCAATTATTCCTAACTGTGCTTCTCTTCCGTCAACAAAACGCCTTCATCATTCCATGTCCGCCGAATACCGCTTTTCTTGCCACGGGTATAGAACATTTCAAAACGCATGATGCCTTTGTCGTTCCAGATGCGCCAGGGACCGTCTTTCTCGCCATCTTTATAAGTGGCCAGGCCGATCAGTTGTCCGGCTTCGTTGTAAGTACGCCACTCACCATGAAAGATGCCATGATAATAAGAGCGGACCTCGGCAATTTTCCCGTCCGGATAATAGATCACATAGGTACCTTCGGGGCGTCCGTCTTTGAGGTAAAGCTCCATCTTCAACATGCCGTCATCGTAGAATTCGGTATAACGGCCGGTATACGGGGTTGTCTGTGTTTCATCCGTATAATACTGTCCCTCGCTGAGAACCAGGTCCTGTGCCTGTATAGCCAGAGAACTTCCGGCGATTAATGCAGATGCCAATAATAATTTCCTATTCATTTATTGTCGCTATTGTAGAATCAATACACAGTATTCTGCGGATCCCAGTTTGTCCAACCTTCCGTCCAGTCGTTTGTTCCGTCGAAAGCACCTTTGTAAGTTACCTTTTCGAAGAAGCTATCGGCCAATTTAGAAAAGTCAGCACCTTTCACAGCATCCGCTACGACAGAAGAATAGTCACCGTCTTTCGCAATGATCTGCCGGGTATTTTCCAGAACCGTATTATTGCCGGCACGGTTGAAGAAGTTCTCGCTCACCTTTTCGTCTTCGTAGAAGTTCTTCCACATACCGGCGAAGATCACATTTTCGATAGCGATACCATCGTTAGCCTGCCCTTTCTTGTCTGTTGCACGCAGACCATAAGGCCATCCCGTAAAGACTGAGTTATATATATTCAAGCTTGAATTACGACGCAGGTGCATGGCAGCCTGGTATTTTCCGCCCTTGGCTCCGTTGGCTGCATCGGCAGTCTTGGCTTCCACTTCTGCCTGTGTCATATCAGATACCTTACCATAGAACGGGCCGATCAGGGTTACGTTGGAGAATACCGGCTTGGTAAACGGTGTATTGGTAGAACCGTCACCGTCATTATCAGACTCAAAACCGTTGGAGTCGGACGTATCGGCAATATCCTTGTCACGTACGCTCAACAGGAACTGTAGTTTACCCGTATAGCCGTAGTCAGTATCGAAATCATCATCCCAACCTTTATAAGCAATCAGGTGTTTCGCATTCACCGTACCACCGAACCATTCGTAAGAGTCGTCATTCGAATAAGATACCTGAACAAATTCCACTTCCGTACCGCTACCTACGCCACCGAATGTCAAACCGTTGATTTCCTTATCCGGCTCCAATGGATAACCGGCAAATTCGATACGTACATATTTCAGCTTACCGGAACTTTCGCCGTTAAATTCATCAGAAGTCGTATTGCCATAGTGTGTGCCGGGACCTCCTTCAATAGTCGGCTGGTTGGTCCGGTTTACGCGGGCATTACCACAGATAATCAAACCGCCCCAGTCACCGGTTACACGTTTGCCCGGTTCCTTGTCGGAAGTAAAGACGATCGGTTTGTCTACCGTACCTTCAGCGATGATCTTGGCACCCGGCTCGATAATCAGGGAAGCCGCTCTCTCACCCGAAGCAACGGAAATACCTTTGATAACGGAACCTGCCTCGATAGTCAACGTAGCACCGCTCTTGACATAAACGAAACCTTTCAGGAAGTTCTTGTTGGCAGCAGAAATGGTACGATCGGCAGTAATATTACCTTCCAGCGTATCTTCTATCACTGCCGGAGCATCTTCAGATACGGTTACGGTGCAAGTTGCCGTCTTATCTCCACTCTTCGTCGTTGCAGTAATAGTCGCGGTACCTTCAGCTACACCAGTTACCTTACCGCCATCCACGGTAGCCACCTTTTCATCGGAAGAACTCCATGTAATTGTTTTATCTGTCGCATCCTCCGGAGTGACAGTGGCAGACAATGTGACTGTCGCACCCGGTTTAACTGCAGCTGTCGTAGGATTTACAGCAACGGCCGAAACGGCTATAGTACCCTCTTTTTCGTCATCATCACTACAAGATACAGTTCCAAACATCACGGCCAGTGCAAACACAGAGGCCAAACCTTTTAATAGAAATCTGTTCATAATAAAAACATTTTGTTTGTAATAAGAATTATAGTCAATTAATCATTAGAACTTTAAGGAGACACCTACATTGATATCCACTCCCGGACGATAGCTGCGGATCAGCTGTTCACGTTCGCGCTTCCCCCCGTTTTCATCCGTCAGCTTCACGAATTGTTTGTATTCCACTTTCGAATTAAGCAGGTCCTGTACACCCGCCTTGATCTCCACGAACTTGCCGATCTTCTTCGAGAATGTCAGGTCCAGCGAGTTGCGGGGCATCTCGTATATATCGGGGATATCTTCACTTTCGTTCTGCATCGGGACACCGACCGACTCGATACGCTTCCCGATCCGGTTGTAAAGCAGTGAGGCAGAGATTCCCTTGTCGTCATGCTGATAGAACAATCCGGCGTTCACCAGGTAAGGAGATTGTCCGGCCAGCGGACGGTCACGCTCAGGAGCGCCATCCTCGAAACGTACCCGGCTATAGATATAAGCGGCATTACAAACCAGGCTCAGTCCTCTTAACCCGATAAAGTCGAGGTTTTTCCGGATATCCAGTTCCACACCGAAAGCTTCGGCGTTCTTCGCATTATGATAGGTATATTGCAGGCCCGAACCGGCTTCGTTGTATGTCTCTTCGATCGGGTCTTTGAAACGTTTGTAGAAACCGCCCAGCGTAATCATCTCGCCGGTGGCCGGATAAAACTCATACCGTAAATCCAGATTGTCGGCATAGGCGTTCTTCAGGTCGACGTTACCTACGATATTGGCATCGCGCTCCAGATTGAAGTAAACGTAAGGCACTACCTCCCGGAACTCCGGCCGGTTGACAGACCGTCCGTAAGCAGCGCGTATCAAATGTTTCTCCGTCAGATTATAAGAGACATTAACCGAAGGGAAGAAATCGGTCGCATCGTTATCCAGATGTACCGGCTCGGTACCGTCGGAAGAATAGCCGTCCATCACCAGGTTGTAATATTCCATGCGAACCCCGACCACGGCATTCAGCTTCTCGCCATAGTTCAGCTTTGCCGAAACGTAGGCGGCACCCAATTTACTGTTCGAAGTGTAAGAATCGTTATTCTTCGTTACCTCACGCATCCAGATACGGTCGGCAGAGATGTTATCGTCCGAGAATATCCCGGTATAATCCCAATCGGCATAACGGTCATAGCCCGTGCCCAACAGGTTGTAACCGAAGCGGCGGGCATCGAACGTACGGTCTTTATATTCTCCGTAGATACCACCGTTGAACGCGGGGGCAAACATATCAGACACGGCGAACTTATGCTCGTAGTTTGCCGCCAGCGATGCACTGTGATCTTTCAGGTCCTGATAGTAACGCATCGGATCGGACACATAATAGTTCGGCTGCTCCGTCTTATTCTCATCCAGGATAGAGTTCACGATCTTGCGGTCGGGCTCCCGGTAAGAGGCGAAGGCATAGCCGGCCGTCCAATCCACCTTGTCGATATTCTCCCGCAAGGTATGCGTACCGCTCAACTGGCCGGAATAGGTCGTACGTCCGGTATAAAGCGATTCCCATTTGCGGATATCCTTATCGGAATAGTAGTTGGTCCCCTCCCGTTGCGTCAGGGCGGAAACACCGCGCTGGCTGAAGAAGTTACGAAATTCGTACTTATTGCCGCCCTTCATGAACGACCAGTTGAAGAGGGCACCCAGCTTAGACGTATTCCGGTAGCGAATATCATTGTATTCGAAACGGGGACGGGAGACGTCGTTCGCCACATCATAGGTAATATAGTTGTTGTTCACCGTTTCCGTATAGTCATATTCCGTACTCCAGTTCACATTGGTGATATTTCCGATCTTCCAGTCGCCGATGTCGAACGAGCGGTGAGAGGTAAGCGAAATCTTCTGGTCGGGAATGGCCTTGAATGTATTGATCCCCCAACGCTGGTTGATCTGCCGGGTGAAAGCGGCCGCCTCTTCCGTCGAATGATCTCCCAGATGGGCAGGAAAAAAAGCAGGCAGGCTTCGGGCACCGGCTCCGAATCCGAGATAATCTTTCCAGCTACCTTCTGTCAGCCGGAAGTCGCGGAAGGTCGCATTCGTATTGAAACCCATTTGATAAGAGACTGCAAAGGTATTTCCCTCCGGGATATTCTTCGTCATCACCTGCACGAAGCCTCCTGAGAAATCGGCAGGCACCTCTGCCGACGGACTTTTATAAACCATCATATTGTCGATCAGCGAAGAAGGCAGCACGTCAAAAGAGAAAGCCCGGCTATCCGTCTCGCTCGACGGTGTCGTGGCATTGTTCAGCCACACGTTATTATAACGCTGTGCCAGGCCGCGAACAACAATGAAGCGGTCATCCACGATCGTAATACCGGGTATACGGCAAAGCACCTCGGCGGCATCGCTGTCCTGCGTCTTGCTGATCTGCTGGGCGGATATTCCGCTCACTACGGGAAGGCTTTTGCGGACGGTATTCAATACGGCTGTTTCTGTCCCCAGTTTTCGTTGGGCCACAACCACAACGTTTTGCAGTTGGAGGTCGGCGTCCGATAGTTCGATACGCACGACTGCTTCCTGATGAGCTATCACAACCACATCTTTTATGGTTTGTGTTTTATAAGATACATAAGAAGCGACCAGTGTATATTTTCCCGGTTGTACCTTTTCGATACGGAAATTTCCGTCTATATCCGTTATAGCTCCGATTGTCGTTCCTTCGATAGAGACAGTGGCACCGATTAGTGGTTCCTTGAATTTAGCATCTGTCACGGTTCCGCAGATAACACCCGTTTGTGCCCGGGCCGTCAGCGCAAGAAAACTTCCAAACAGTAGGAGAACCAACATCAACAGTCCTCTCTTTTCACGCTTATTTCTCATTCCTTTACTTGTTGTTACATTTATTTGCCGCAAAAGTAGAGGCGCGATGTTTCAGCTAAATTTAAAAGAGATGACAATACGATAACAGTTATTACAATTCGTTGACAGAAGGAGTTCACACATGCTCTCCGCCTGTCCTAACCGGAGGTGAAGATGGCTAAAGATTGTACATAACGCTTGTTTTTCTAAGCGAACAGGACAACCATGTCCACTTTTTTAACTTACTTTGCGATCACAAACAATCCTTACACCTTAGATACCGAATGACGGAAGAAAACTTATTTATAATAACCTATTCACTGAACACTGTGGTCTGCCTCCTCGTAACAGCCGGACTACTGTTCCTTAAACCGCTCCGAAACGTCAGAAACCGGAAATACCGTAATGCCTGCCGTATCCTCGCTTTTGCTTCCGCCATCGTCGGGAGCGGGCATCTGCTCACCTTGCTGGTGGGAGATAGCACACAGACCGATCTCGGGCTGCTGTCTTTCCCCGTCATCGTGATCGGGGCTTCACAATCGTTGCTGTTCACCTTCCTGTTGATCCTGTTGTTCCGGGAAGAATATGTCACACGGAAGAATATTCTGCTGCATGCCTCACCGGCCATCCTCCTGACGGTTTTCTATCTGGCAGCACGCTGTTTCTTCGAAGATCCGGCTGTTTATACGTTCAGCGAATGGGCTGCACAGACTGGTAATCCGGTACTGATGATCCGTACGGTCTTCGCTCTGGTCTATCTGGTGCAAATGGGCATTTACACCCATATATTCTTCCGCGAACGAGCCATCTACGATAAGAGCCTCAGCCACCTTCAGAAGATACCCGAACGGCTGGAACTGCGTTGGGTAACCCGTGTATTCCTCTATGCACTGGGGATCGGGGTACTCGCTCTCACGCTTTGTTTCTGCTTTTCTGTTACGTATGAACTGACAGTCGTCTGTATCTTTACCGTCTTTTATCTGATGGTCGGCGCCTATTACGTGAATTACCATTTCACCTACGACTTCATGCGGGAGGAGCTTTTCAAGACGAACACCGTTTTGCCGGAAGAGAAAGAGGAAAAAGCGGGTCTCGACACATTGGTCAACGAACTCGCACAGGCACAGGACAAGGACCTGTACAACCGGGCGGAAAAGATGATGCGCGAAGACCTGCTTTTCACCAATCCCGATTTCAACCGCAAAGAATTTGTACAGGCCCTCTACACCAACGAGCATTACCTGTCCCGCGCCTTGAAATACTATACCGGTATGAGTATCCAGGACTACATCGTCCATTACCGTATCGACTATGCCCATACCTGCCTGCTCATTCCCGACGCGCGCTCGATCGAAGAGATTGCGCTCGCCTCCGGTTTCTCGTCTGTACGCAGTTTCAACCGCAACTTCTCCGAAGTGTTCGGCATGACACCCCACAAATACAGGAAAGAACATGCAAACAAGGCATAATTTCGGTATTTGTCCATAATTTTTCGGTATTTGTCCGGTCCTTTCCTCCATTCTTTTCTTCATTTGCCCATTGTCTAATTCTAAAACAGAACAACATGGCAGAAAACAAAGAAGAACAAATCATCCTTCGTATCGAAACGTACGACAACATCCTGACGGAGAAGGAGGGCGACTACACCGCGAAACCGATAGTGACCGGTTCGGTTGGCAACCCCCAGATCGCCAAACGGATCATGAAGGGCGGGCTGGAAGTCCGCGAAGAAACAATCCTCTACATCCTCGACATGGCCGACCAGGCGAAAGCCGAAGCCATTGCCCAAGGGATAAGTGTAAACGACGGCGTCGGCCAGTACCTGGTCAACACGCGCGGTTCGTTCGACGGCCCCTCGGCCGCTTTCAATCCCCAAATCCACTCACTGGGTGTAACCTATACGATAGGTAAGACACTTGCTGCTTTATTGAAGAAAATCAAAGTTGAAAATCGCGGTCTGGCATCGCTCGGCCCGGTAATTAATAAAGTTACCGACTCGACAACACTCAGCGAAAACGACGAGATCACTCCCGGCGCCCCCATCACCATCGAAGGCAAGAACATGCGCGTGATCGGTGAAGACGCTTCCGTAGGACTTTTCTTCACCCCCACCGCAGGCGGCGAAGCAAAGAAAGTGTCCCTCTTCGTTCAAAACGACCCGTCGAAGATCATCTGCGTGGTACCCGCGCTCAGCAACGGAACGTATACGATGAGTATCACAACCCAGGCGGGTTCGACCAACCGTACGGTGAAAACACCGCGTTCCTGCACTTTTCCCGTCACCCTGCGTGTCGGACCGAAAGAAAGCGGTGGCGGCGACCGTCCGGAGATCGAATAATTCAAGCCTGCCTTGAAGCCCCTTTCAAGCGATCCTTGAAGCAGGCTTCAAGGCACCGTTGAAGCCTCGTTCAAGCACCCCTTGAAGCCTCGTTCAAGCGTGCCTTGAAAAAAGAACTTGCAAAAACAGACTAATAACCCATTAATACAGATATAACATGAACAGATTTTTTACCAACAAGACTAAAGCAGCAAGTCTCCTCCGGGGCTTGCTGCTTCTTAGCATCATGATGCTAACGTCCGTAGGGACATGGGCACAGGAGGGAGAAGGTCCACCGACAGAGGTAAGCGTTTCCGATACCACCGCACTGAAAAGCGCACTGGAAAGTACAACCGCTTCCACCATCAACATGACGGAGAGCATCACCCTGACGGAAGAGGTAAAGATAGCCGTAGGCGCCGACCATACCCTCTCCATCGCCGAAGGCAAAACCCTCACATGCACCGTCAAACGCGGGATCTGGGTCAACAACAACATCACCCTGACCATCCAGGGAGGTACAGGCAGCAAGCTTGAAATTAATGTAGACGACAACTACGGGTATGCCATCACAGATGGAACCCTTATATTGAAGAACATCACCGTCGATATAACCTCGGGGGTCTTCAACCCAACTATCCTGACCGTTGGCACCGGCGCAACCATCAACGTGGATGCAGCAAACCAAACATACCCACTGCAAGTCTCCAGACTGACCGTCGACGGCGGCACTATCAACATCAAGACATTCAAAGAAGGCGGGATCAATATAAACACTGCCCTGGCCATCAACAGCGGCGGCACAGTCAAGGTTGGAAATGGGACAGACGCTAACCGAGGGATTATTATCTCGATAGGCGCGTCTATCGTTCTCAATGGCGGCACATTGGAAGGCACCGGAGACAAGGGAGGTAACATCTACCTGCCGAAAGGCGCCAAAGTCACCGGCATGAACGGCAAGCTCGTCGACCAGGGAAATGAATTAAGCCAGAGCGGAGAAGTTACCGTAGGTGAAGAAAATGCCGAACCCTCCACCACCGGCCTCACCGAAGGGCTCTATACCTGGAACAAGAGCACCAGCAAGTTCGCCAAGCCAGACCTGAAAGAAGGCTATACATTGTCAGAAAGCGGCGAACTGACCATCAGCAGTCAGATCGGAATGACGAACTGGGCGCAAAACGGACGGGGCAGCAACGGCAAAGACGTAAAGAGCGTCAAGATCACCGGTGATGTCACGGAGATCATAATGAATGCTTTTTCGGGCTGTTCCAACTTAACCCGGGTAACTATTACAGCAACCGGGATAACCAGTATCGGAGCGTCTGCCTTTCAAAACACCAAGAGTCTGACCACGATCGAAATACCGGCTTCGGTTACCACGATCGGAGGAGGAGCCTTTTTTGGGTCGGGCATCAGCAAATTTACAGTAGCCGAAGGCGGCAACTCCTTCAAAACGGACACCGAGGGCAAAGCCCTGCTGACTTTCGACAGCAAAACATTGTTTGTCTTTGCCCCAAAGGCGACCGGCAGCTATACGATCCCCAGCGGGGTGGAAACAATCGGCTCCTATAGCTTCTCGAACACAGCTCTCACCTCCATTGTGATCCCGGGCACGGTAACAACCATCGAGGAAGGTGCCTTCGAATCCAGTGCTCTCACCTCCCTTGTGATCCCGGAATCGGTTACAACCATCGGGAGAATGGCCTTCATGCAGAGTGCACTCACCTCCATTGTGATCCCAAGCTCGGTAACATCCATCGGGTATGCGGCCTTCAATATGAGCAGTGCTCTGACAACCGTCACCTTCGAAGGGGCAACGGCTCCGACTATCGGAGAGGGCATCTTCGCCAATTGCGACAACCTGACCGGCATCCTTGTACCGGCAAACGCAACAGGCTACACCGGAAAACAAGCCAGCGAGAACTGGAAAACATGGGCAACGTATATAAAATCAGGACAAGCACAAGGACAAACACAAACTGACGGAGAAGATACAGTACCCGCCGACGGCACTCTGACAGGCGACGGCACGATCACGGCCACCCAAGTCATCCTACAAGGCAATGCCACCCTTGATAATGTGAAAACGCAGAAAACGGTAATAGCCGACGGCACAACCTCCGTTATCACCCTGACCGGCACAAGCAATGACCTGGGCACCATCACCAACGCAGGTACTCTTACACTGAATGCCGATGAAGAAACGACCATCACAGTCGCCTCCGTAGACAACAGCGGCACCTTCATCGACAACACCGGTAGCGTGACAGTGGTAACCGGTGCTGCTTCCCTCGACCTCACCGGCTCCGGAGCCATGCCGTCCGACCAAACAGCCACAGGCCGGGTGACACTGACCACGAAACCTGCCGTTGCCGAAGGCGCAGACGTATCCTATCAATGGCAAAAGCAGGGGAACGGAAACTGGACGAACGTCAGCAACCCGTACACCCGTGCCGCCGTTGCGGGCAGTCCGGACTTTACGACAAGCATATCGGGTACATACCGTTGCCGGATCACGGTCGAAAAGGGCAGTGTCTCCACTACCCTGCTCACCCTGCCTGCCACGGCTACGGTCAATTCGATACCCGATCCCGACCCCGAGCCAACCTACTACACCGTCACCCTCCCGTCGGTGGAAGGAGCCGCAACCGACCCGGTAGCCGGCAGTTACGATGTCGAGTCGTCGGAAAACTTCCGCTTCTACCTCACACTCGATGCGGACTACAACCAGTCTGTCCCCGTCGTGACAACCAGCCGTGGCGAGACCATCACCCCGCGTACCAGCGACGGAGCCTACATCGTGAAATACGTCCATAGCGACCTCGTCATCTCGATCAGCGGCATCGCGAAGAACCCGCCTCCCGTTGCCAACGCCGAAATCCAGTCCGGCACCCGCATCTTTACCCGCGACGGCAGCCTCTTCATCACCACCGACCGCCCGGCACGTGCGCAGGTAATCGCCCTTACCGGCCAGCTGATCCGTAGCCTCTCCCTCCCCGCCGGCACGACCCGCGTCGATGCCCTGGCCACCGGAGTCTATATCGTCCGGCTGGACGATGGCATGACACGGAAGGTGATCATAGGGAGATAACCGTTTGACACCTTCATCTTCAACACCAGAAAGCCCCCACCCTAACATGATAGCAGGGATGGGGGCTTTTACATAACATAGGGAAAACGTAGCTTTAGGCTATCCGCCCTGTAGTTATCTCTTTTTTAAGGAAGTCGTATACATACCCTGCACTCTGATAGTACAAGCCGGTAGCAGGATTACTCAATCGATCAAAAGTATCAGAGTTATAATATATATCCATAGCCTGCGTCATATCACAACCCCACTCTTCCATGAGCATCTGTATAATTTCGCTACTCAACTCCTCAATCATAAATTCTATTTGTCCGGCTGTCAGTTTCATAATTTCTTCAGATAAGAAAGAGCACGCTCGGTGCCAAAATAATATTGTATAGTCAAACCTTTAGCATACTTCAGTTCCTCAATCAACTTATCCATAGGAATAACCCCCATACGAAACCGACGTAACTGGTAAGTAACACCGTCATCTGCTATCGGCCCAATAACGATATCATATGAATGAGCAGGATGCACACGGTCACGGTCACGATTTACAAAAACAAACTCCGCCCATTCCTGACAATAATCATCAAAAAACTTCACCGTCAACTCTAAAGTATTCAAGGCCTCCTCATCAAACTCAAAAGTCGTCACGAAGGGAACACCTGTTAGTAATTGCTCTGTTTTCTGCTTAGCCAAAGCTAGTGCCTGTTCGTACCCGGGAGACAAATAAAAACCTTGTCCAAAGTCTTTGAAGGGTTTCGATCGGGACAAGTCAGGACAATCAATCTCCATATTTGAACCATGATAAAGTTTCATGCCAACTGCCCTCCGTTATTACGACATACCATCACCAGACTTTCGATTACATCTTCAAACGATTGCGTATGCAATACTTCGTAATGCTTATGAAGGAACTGTATCCCTTTAAAACGGTTCAAATAGTTGAACGCCTGTTTCTGCTTCAACTTATAAGCAGATGCAAACTCGGCTATCAAAGCAACAGTAAAATCCAACTTACTCTTTTCAGTCCGGGACATAGTACTCTCCTTTCTTCTTTTAATTATGAAAACAAAGATACAAGAAAACTCCTTTCCTCAACTCTTATCCCCCTTAAAATATCTTTTAACTGTCTTACGCATAATATACACCATAAATCCGGTATGTCCATGTATACTTATTTTTCGTACATTTGCATCTTTATTAATCAAAAGCGTAAATGACGATTATAAGATGAAGAACACTAAGATTTTCCCAAAAGACTGGCTGCAACTGCATCCCTATAAACAATCAGGTCCGACCGACCTTTATTATACCCGTATTGCCAATCAGATACATGAAATGATGGAACAGACCGACCTGGCGAACTCGTTCGAAAAGGAAGATGTCATCCAGATCAGTATGCGTATGGCGGCTTATTTCGAGGACGTGATATCCGGCCTGAACATATGGCGTGCATTCATCACGGAATATAAGAAACAGACGGGCAACTATCTCCCTTTCTATACCGTCAGCGACCATTATTACGACGACGAGGCAAACTACGAAGACGTCCGTTTCCTGCTCTGGCACTATACCCAGCAGTACCACGGCGCCAAGAAAGGCACTTTCGTCAACCCCGACAACCCAGCCAACGAAGAGACGGCCCGCCTCATCTACCAACTGTTTTGCAAGGAATGGACTACCGCTCCCGAAAACACAAAGATGCAGGCTCTTTTCGCCCCGGAAACTTCTTACGAGGACCCAGAGAAACAGGCCGAACTGCTCCACTGGTTCCACTACAACTCTTACCTGCTGACCGACTCTAACGTCGACCTGAGCGAAACGGTAAAAGAATACTGGCGCCAGAACCCGAACGATCGGCAGAACACACAGGCTGTCATGGTTATCTACGACTCGCTGGCTCATATCAGCCGGACGCCACTCCTGGCCTACACGTCACCGAAATGGCTCTCGCTCATCATGCCGGAAACGCATCCGGACTATGCCGCCTTCGCCGATAAAGCGGAAAAAGCAGAATCCTTTGTCGACCCCGCCATCAAGGAACGGGAAGAAAGCAACAAGGCTGTCTACGATAAATTCACAGAAATCGCGGACGGCAAGTTATTATTCTATATGAAGAGCAAGCAGGAATTTATCGACTTCGCCACCCAGCAACTGAAACTGGAGGAAAGCGAATATACTCCGCTGGCCGACTGCATCGAATTCAACAAGTTTGCCGTATATGCTTCTCCCCGTGAAGGCCTTCAATTACTGGTAGACGGCATCGAATTCATCAAAGACGAACAAAACCCGTTCTACGACGAGAAAAAGGCTTCCGACCAGGGATTATCTTTTTTCATCGTCAAACATTGCAGCAAAGACCTGCTGAAAGCCCTCGAAGAACGCGGCATGCTCGCCGATGCCCAAACCAAGAGCCTGCTCAGCCCCGAACGCGGAAAAGATATCATTCATGGGAATTGGGAATTCCTGGCGAAGTATTTTATTCGGGAGGTTTAAAAAGAGAGGGGGCAATTATAGAAATAATTGAACTATCCCGTTCCCGTGCTCGACACGGGATCGCAAAAGCACAAACCGTATCCTATATGTATCTTTTGATACTGCCTGTTCTTCTGCGGCCCCGTGTCAA
>Ga0129316_1000930_pt1 | contig 13177 bp, 18 predicted proteins | sample Cm1ome_2_FD_94429 | JGI IMG/M metagenome (GOLD analysis project Ga0129316, IMG submission 94429) | Eastern black-and-white colobus group fecal microbial communities from Wisconsin, USA - Cm1022B metagenome | ecosystem: Host-associated > Mammals > Digestive system > Large intestine > Fecal...
CCCGCCAGCACATCCCCCGAACGCAGTTCGTTGGCTTTAGCCAGCACCTCTTTTACATCCTTAAACTGATATACATTGCCGAACAATGTGGTCTTTAGTTTCATAAGTCGTTCCCTCAGGAAGAAGCGACGATTAACATTTTTCACACCACGCAAACAATTCTATTTCATCGTTAGCCCTTGTCCTGTAAGGTAATTGCCTTAATACGCCCGTTATTCATCCTGCCGAACGCAACCGAACGCGCCGGATACATGAGCGGGGATAATGAGTCGTTACATCGAGGTATCCGGTTTTGAGCAAGACACCACTCACAGCAAAGGCCATAGAGGCCGCACAGCCGCAGGACAAGCCCTACAAACTCACAGATTCACAAACGCCAGGCCTTTTCTTGCTGGTCCATCCCAATGGCAGCAAATACTGGCGATTCCGGTACTGGATAGACAAGAAGGAGCGGTTACAGGCTATTGGGGTGTATCCGCTGATTAGCCTCAAGGAAGCCCGCAAACGCGCCACAGAGAGCCGACTACTCATCGCCCAGGGAATTGACCCAATGGAAGAAGCACGCAAGGAGAAAGCCATTGATGCGCTCAACATGGCGGCAAGTTTTAAGACGGTAGCGGAAGACTGGCTGACTACCAGGGTGAGCGGTTGGTCAGAGTCCTACACGAAGCAGGTTAGATCGGCACTGGAGAAAGATGTTTACCCCGTGCTGGGTAAGCGCTCGATCGTGGATATAACGGCCCGTGATGTGCTGGCGTTACTACAGAAAAAGGAGCGCACCGCACCGGAACAAGCCAGAAAGCTACGACAGCGTATCGGGGAGATCTTCAAATTCGCCGTTATCACTGAACTAGTCAGCCGTAATCCGGTAGCAGATCTGGATACGGCACTGAAAGCCCGACGCCCAGGCCATAACGCATGGATACAGATCAGTGAAATTCCGGCCTTTTATAGCGCCCTTGAGAGAGCCGGGAGCGTCCAGATTCAGACGGCAATACGTTTGCTCATCCTCACCGCATTAAGGACGGCAGAACTGCGCCTGATGCGCTGGGAATGGGTGGATCTGGAGTCGGCAACAATCACATTGCCCGCCGAAGTCATGAAGGCCCGCCGCCCGCATGTTGTCCCGCTATCCCGGCAGGCGGTCGAGCTATTACAGGACCAGTTTACCCGCAGCGGATACAGTGCTTTTGTGTTCCCTGGTCGATTCATGCAAAAACCACTTTCAGCCAGTGCGATCCTGAAGGCGCTTGAGCGTATCGGGTACAAGTCGATAGCCACGGGCCACGGCTGGAGAACTACCTTCTCGACGGCGCTTAATGAGTCCGGCAGGTACTCACCGGACTGGATCGAAATACAACTGGCCCATATTCCAAGAGGAATCAGGGCGGTTTACAACCAGGCTGCCTACATGAAGCAACGGCGGGCCATGCTTCAGGACTACGCCGACGCTATTGATTCAATACTGGCTGGTGGCGGTAATCCGCTTGAGCCGGAATGAATAATTAAGCGGGTTTTCCCATAATCCAATCTTGGATAATGCGCCATTACTGGCCCCATTCAGAATAACTATTCAATTTGCCGGATTCGTCCGGCTTTTCTTTTTCGCTAATTATTCCATTATTCCAATTAAGTGGAATAAATTATTCAATATCAAGAACTTAAAGCCATGTTTGCAACGAAAGATCCAAAGTTCGAAAATGTGATCAACGTAACAAGAAGCCCGGAAAGGCGGTAACCAATCCGGGCGATATGAGAAATCAAGCTAAAGGAGCATTTCCCATGAACACTATTTTACCAACCGCCTACGCCCCACGGCAAGGCGAATTGCTCGGCAAATATGAACTACAAAAAATCGATGCAATCCCGGAAGAAGTACAGAACGCCATGCGTGATGGCCTGAATGATATTCGTTTTAACGGTTATCGCTGGGACTGCAACCCCAAAACAGGTTGGGCGCGGGTATCGCCTATATCATCGCCTGCCAATGCAGAACCGGAATCACCCGAACAAAGCCAGGCGGACGCCCGCGCTGACTTTCTGGCGTTACAAGGTGAGTATCTGTCAGTTAAGCCAGAAAGCAAAAGCGAGAAGAAATCCGCTACTGATATTGTGAATGAGCTACGCAGTAAGGCAGCCGCTAAAACTTCGCAGCAAGCGCCGCAGCAGGAAGCGCCAGAACAGGCTGAAACTGGTGCGCCTGAGCAAACGGAAAGCCAGCCGGAAACAGTAAGCGAGAGAGGAATTTACTGTAGCTACGTCTGCTTAGGTGCGGCCCGTAAGGCGTTTATCAGGACTGGTTATAGCGCCCGCGCGAAGGCGACGACGTGGGGCGTGCTATCCAGCATTGCAGCCGCCGCCCGGAAACAGAACGACGGGTCATGGGTGGCTGAGGTTCGCCAGTCAGATATTGCCGATGAATGGGTTATAAGCCGCCACACAGTGATTCGGCAGATGCAGATCTTAGGTGAGCTTGGGCTTATCGAACCATGTGCCGGGTATGTTGTGGGCCAGCACACCAAAAAATACAGACTGCTTTTTCAGGTTGAGAACGCCAGGTAAGCCAGAGGCATAGCGATAAGGGTCACTTATGTGGCCCTTTTTTATTGCCTGAGTTATCAACAGACGTGTGACACCAGAGACACAGGTCAACAAATCATTAACAACAGACGTGTGACACCAGAGACACACCTACGTGTGACACCAGAGACACAGGTCATGGGGTGACGTGTGACACCAGAGATACAGGTTAGCTCCTGACGTGTGACACCAGAGACACACATAGTATATAGATCTGTATATTCCTTTTATCTTTATAAGAGAGAAGTAAGAGCGAAGGTTTTTTCTGAAAGGCGTATGTTCTCATTGCCGGACCTACGGACAACATTCAGCTATAACCAGCTTCAAAGACGGCTTAGCAGTGATGGTCATCATCGACAGCTTTCTGAGCTACCGCACAGACACACAGCAGCAGTAAGCAAACCGAAGGGAAGGCAAAGCAAAAGGATTCGTCACACTGCAAGACCGATGGTTTTTATCAGGGTATACAGACCAGACAAGCGACAGCAGCAAAGCAGCGTATAGCCAGGTGCTGACAATGCCATCACACAACGCACAGCAGGCTAAGGTGAACACTCAAACAAGTTAAGCCCGCGCACACATGTAACGATATGGGGTAAATATACCGCTAAAACGCGCTTAATCGCATTCTGACAACCTAAAACCCCTCACCCCTTCCAAGTGCATTACCCGACACGCAAAACGCAAAAGAAACCGGTTTCACAAAATCAGTGGTATAATCATTCGTGCACATCCCGTACTGAGCCATGTCAAAGCGTCTGCTACGCCCGCAGGCGCTTTTTATTTGTGCCGGACGACCAGATCGGACCATTCCCCCATTTTTGGGGAAATGAAATCACGCAGATCTTGCCAGGCTATTTCATCCCACCACGCAGAACGCTGAGATCTAATATTACCGCCGCACCATTCCACGCCAGACGAATCAAAACGGCTTACCCCTTCCAAGTGGATAGGCAAAAATTAAGGCTGTCAGAATGCGTTATATTGCGTTTAAAGGCATATCAATTTTAATTGATTTCGAATACTGGATTGCAGGCAAAAAAAACCCGCCGGAGGGACGGGAGAAAAGTAGACCAATAATGGATATGTCTAAAATAAATCACATTTTGAGGTCAACACTATGGCTTAGTGTTAGTAATATTATCGCACGATAACCTGGCAGGCGCAAATATTTCCATCGGCGAAAAAGATTTAATAAATAGCACTTTTTGTTAATAAATTAAGGGTGTCACTATATGGTAAAAGGTGTGAATCAGGGAAATCCGGGATAAAATATTTATATCACATGGGAATTGATTCACGGACTCCGAATTACCCGCCTCCAGGATGTTTTCCTTTTCCTCTTTCTTCTTTCCCTGGGGGCGGTTCTTTTTATCGAGGTGGAAAATGAACGATAGCGAACTAATGACAGTAAATGAGGTAGCCGCTTTATTTGGCGTCACCAGGCGGACAATATTCAGATGGATGAATAAGATCCCACAATGGCCCGTTCCGGTGAGTCCGGTTGGCGCGAGAATTAAATTTATCCGATCTGAAATCATGGAATTCTACGAAAACAAAGGCGCTCGCCACGAATAAAAACAGCAAATCACATTGAGGTAAAACATCATGGACAATATCGAACGTCAAAGGCAAATAGTCGATGCACTGAGAAGCCAGTTTATTTACGACCCGGAAGCGGGGGTTTTCTTCAACAGAAAAACAGGCCGCCCACTGATTGGAAGTATGACGCACCGCCATCATGGACACCTTACCGTAACTATCAGTTTACGAAGCAAAAAACGCGTATGTGTCGCGTATAGCAAAGCAGTCTGGCTATATTGTTACGGGTGCTTTGATGATATTAAGTATCACATCCACCATAAAAATTTTAACGCCCAGGATAACCGCTTACGGAACCTGGCTAAATTACCAAAAGAGCAGCACCGCGCCCTACACGCAAAAATGAAAGAATTATTAACCTTTGTCAGAGAATCCATCGAACTAACAGGCGAATTGCCGGAAGCACTGAGGAATGCAGCATGAAAATTAAAACCACTACCACAATTAACCAGAATGAAAAAACAATCACATTAAAAGAGGTGAACGCTATGAGCTTTAAAGAAACCCATTTCGACGGACAAGATCACGACCGCATCAAAGCACAAAAAGATCTGAAAGCTGCAATGGATGAAAAAGTGAATGAGATCTTGGATTCACTGCCGGAAGTTATCCGTCCTATTATTGCGCAGGCCGCTGATGAATTAGACGCAATCGTGCCTGATGTATTACGCGAAGAAGATCGAGTCACTCACGATAAGGTCGATCGCCAGGCTATTTACATGCGCCTACTCTTTGCGGTGGCAAATAAATTAGGCCACGGTGCCGGATACCTGAAATAAGGGGTGACGTATGGACGAGCAAATGGAGATCGACCAGTTAACGAAACAGTTTCAAATACTGGACGAAGAACAAAGTAAATTACCCGCTGGCCCACAGAAAACAGCATTACAGAAGGCCGCCGGGAAAGTGAAGAATCAGATCGTTACCCTGCTGAACGCGAAAGGCGTCAAACCAGTACAGCCGCAGCAACAAGGTCCGAACATCCCCGACCCGGCTGACTACTTCAACAACGGTAACAGCGTCATTGATGAATATTTCAATAACCTGACGCCGGATATGGAGCGCTACTTTATGACTCGCGAAGACTTATTCGATGGCGCACCGTCAATGCCCGTGCAAACGCCAACAGCCACCAGGGAAAGCGAGGACGAAGAACAACGCCAGATGCGGATCAGAATTCTACACGCCATTGGTGTTTTCTAGGCAAAGAAAAAGCCAGGTATTGCGCCCGGCTTAATCAACAATGCGACCAATGAACAATTAGCAATGAGCAGAAGAAATGTTCCTGTTAATTATATCAGCGGTCGCATGAATCAGCAGACTGAGACCGGAGGAAAGAGAAATGTTAGCGCTCAAAATTGTTTTCGGAATGTCCCGCGAGATTGCTGAACGGGTTTCCTACTTGCGTCATGAATGCCCGCACCAATGCCAGCCAGCCAAACGAGTCGCCTTGCGCTGTTTTGCCGAACTGGTACTCGGAACTATTGAAAAACTAATTGCACCGAAGCTAAAGGAAAACGGCAGCGAGTACGAGTGTTCCGAGGAAGAAAAGATGTTCATCAAGAAGCTCAAGCTGATCCGCGCTGATATCCATGCCCAACTGGCTTCAGTAGGGTGCGACATAGGAGACGACCAATGAAACAAGAATTTTTAACCGTGGCGACGCTATCAGCAGACGTTCGCCCGGAAGCTGAATTAGACCGCGCAGATCGCGTCAAGGCTGCCTTAAAACAAATCAAAGGCCTGTTAATGGCAATGAGTGATGAGGATCTGTTAGAGCTTCAACAGGACGTAAACGCCGCCGTACAGAAGCGCAATCAGGCAGAACAAGAGAACAAAGTGGCTGAGTCTGGATTGAAGGTCCACCAGCACCAACAAGCGAACGTACCGGACTTTAACAACTACTTCTAAGGGGAGCAAATGAGCAAGGTCACTTTAAACACCAACCACGGCGACATCGTTATTCAGTTGCATGATGACAAAGCGCCTGAGACGGTCGCTAACTTCCTGAACTACTGCCGTGATGAGTTTTATAACGGAACCATTTTTCACCGCGTGATAAGCGGTTTTATGGTGCAAGGCGGCGGCTATGAGTCCGGCATGAAACAAAAACCCGCTGGCGAGCCGATCCAGAACGAAGCGAAGGCGGGAGCGAAGAACAAGCGCGGCACGGTGGCAATGGCCCGCACACAAGCGCCGCACAGTGCTACCAGCCAGTTTTTTATTAACCTGGCTGATAACGATTTTCTGAATCACACAGGCGAAAGCGCCCAAGGCTGGGGTTATTGCGTCTTCGGCGAAGTGGTGGAAGGGATGGACGTAGTAGACAGCATCGCCGCCGTGGAAACCGGATCTGCCGGAATGCACAGAGATGTGCCACGGGAAGACGTGACCATCATTAGCGTCGAAATTGAGTGAGGGGAAACACTATGGAGCACAAATTCGAATATATCGACCATGCGGTAGACGCAGAACACGCCGAAGCGGTCGCAACCAAAGAGATTGAGCTTAACCATCTGGAGAAATACACAATCCGCGCCCTGGCTGATGCCGCTAACCATTGCGGGAGCCTTGAGATTGTCCAGCCTGGCGGCTTCGACGAACTGATGCGCTTTTATTTTGCTGAAGGGGACGAGAGCTTTGTTTGTGGTGCTGAGGCGAGAATGGTAGCAATTGCCGCCCTGCTTCGCATCATGCGTGAACCGGATCTACACCATATGGTCGCTGAACTGGTGGAAAAAGCGCGTGATCTGGAAATTCCGGTAGAAGAACCAGACGTTTTTTGACATGAAACGGCGTGATTTCTGGCGTTAAAAATAGCCCCGGACCGCGCCAATACTGACAACGAGACAAGACAAGGGGGAAACATGCCACCGCGCAAACGTAAACTGACCCCCAGATTAGCCGAAGAGATTTGTTTGCTGATACTGGAGGGAAAATCACTACTAGCAATAAGCAAGATCCCTGGTATGCCGTACATTGCAACGCTAAACCGCTGGATGTGCGAAGACGAAGACTTCCGCCAGGCTGTAAATGATTGTCGCGACGTATACGCGAGCGATTTATTCCGACAAGCCACTGAGCTGATCGCCGCTGTTCCGTCTGACACTGAAGACCGCGCCTTTTTACTGGAGCAGGCAAAACAGATAGCCGCCAGCATGAGAGCCGAAGCCAACCGCAAAGCACCGCGTAAGGAGTGGGACTAATGGGATACATCAAGAAAACGAAGAAAGCCACGTCCGGCGCTGGTGGCGGTGAGCTATCCATCATGGAGAAGCCTTTCAGTCAGTGGACCACTGAAGACCTGAAGGAATGGACCGAAATGTGTTGGCTGGAATACCTGGATTTGCTGCGTAACGACGAAATGGAAGCTACTGAGCTACTCGACTACACCAATTGCTGGCAATGGGAAGTCATCGGTGATGCGCTGGTGTTTAAACGCATTGCGGAACCGGACGAGAGCTATTTGCGCCTACGCTATGCACCTGGGAAATTCAATGAGTACGACGTTGTAGGGTACTGCCGCGTGAAAGAGCTTTACTCGTTGTCGTACCGTCCAGCCGTCGCAGATCAAGCCCGTCACCACCAACGAAAATATGAATTACAGAAAGAACTGAACGCCGGACTACCGCACCAGGGGCTACAGACAGTTCCCCGCCCGGCACACTTAGGGGGAAACCATGAGTAAAAATGTAGGGACAATCGAATATACGATTGATGCAAAAACAGACAAGCTACTGATCGCCGGACGCCACGCTGATGATGCGTTTAACCGCATTGATAGCGGGGCGAAGAAAGCAGATCGCAGCATCAAAACGTTTAACACGCAGCTAACCAAAACATCAACAGCGGTTAAATCCAACCTATCACCAGCCATTCGTAATGCATCATTCCAGATCGCAGACCTGGCAACTCAATTACAGATGGGCGGTAACGCGTTACAGGCTTTTGCTGTACAGGGCGCGCAATTGCTGGCGGGTTTTGGGACTATCGGAGCCGTGGCGGGCGCTGTAGTCGCTATTGCGGGCGCTATGGGTGGCAACCTGGCAAATGGTGCTGATACTGCAACAAATTCCGTTGAAGCACTCGACAGTGCTATCCAGCGGTTGAACGATATTATTTCGGTTAATGAACAAGGCGTAGCGGTAATGTCTGATAAATACGCCAGCCTTGCACAGACTAACGCCGAAGTGGCGAAACAGATGCGAAACATGGCTGAGATTCAGGCTATCGCCGCACTACGCGACCTGAAAGAGCAAGCCAGCCAGGCACAGGGCACTATGTCATCATTCTGGCGTAGCTTACAGGGTGGCGAAGCGTCAGCCGCCGCAGCAGCACAGGCGCTTAATGACCTGGGGATCACAACCAACAGTTACAAAGAGGCGGTAGCCATACTTAATGCCAATCAACCGGATACACAGGCGCAAATGGCAACGCTGGCTAAATCCGTGATGTACGTCGGCGAAGAATACGATCTGACCAATCAGCAAGCCTACGAATTCATCCGGGCGCTTGATAAGGCCGCGACAACGAAGACCCCGGAAGCAATGCAAGAACTATCTGGCTTCATGCAAGCATTACTTATGGATACCGAAAACGGTAATGCCGCTTTCCGGGAGCTTGCTGTTTCGTTTATTGATGCGCAAAGCAAAGGCGCAATGCTGGAAGAACAGATCCGCCGCCTAAAAGGTGCACTGAATGACGCAGCGACCGAAGCCCGCAACGCCAACTTTACCAGGATGCTCGACGGGGTAGCGGCACGACTGGCAACCATAGAGCAAGGTTGGGAAGCTGGCTTGAGAATGCAGATGAAAGCGCAAGGCTACACCGAGGAACAGATCGACGAGTTAATCAACATGGAAACGGCGTACCGTGACGCTAAAGCCGCACAAGATGCGAAGAATAAAGCTGAACGCGAATCTATTGCGCTGGCTAAACGTAAAGCCGCAGAAAACGACCGCATAGCTAAACAGGAGAAAGCGAAAGCCGAACGCAAGGCCAAACAACTGGCAGCACAGAAAGAGCAGGCCGGACGCTTTACACAGCAGGTCATGACGGAATATCAAACGACCGTAGATCCGCGCACCGGGCAAGCATTGAATCCGGCAGCACAGATCGACGCGCAGGAACAACAGAAAATAGAAGCCTTGCGTAAATATCGTGCGTTAGGTGTGCTGGAGGAACAACAGTACCAGGACGCGCTAACCGCCATCCAGGAGACGGCAACCATGCGCCGCCTTGAACTGGTACAGCAGGAAAGCGACGAACAACGCCAGGCCTACATGCAATTGAGTAACAGCATGGGATCTTTGTTCGGCAGCATGGCGGACGCAGTAGGAAACAGCCTGGGCGAACAATCCGGCGCTTATCGTGCGATGTTTGCCGTACAGCAGGCGTTTACCATTGCCAGCGCCATGATGAGCACACAAAAAGCAATGGCGGACGCTTTAGCAGAAGGGGCAACCTTTAGCCAGAAGATGGCAGGCGTAGCAGCCGCTGCAAGCCTGGGCGCGTCGATTATCAGCACTATTAACGGGATATCATTTGGTGGCGGACGCTACAACGGCGGCGCGGTTGATTCAGGCAAATTTTATAGGGTTGGTGAGCACAACTCACCGGAACTCTTTCAGAGTAATTCCGGGCGATCTTACATGATTCCCGGTGAGAACGGTCGAGTTATCCCGAACCGCGATATTAGCGGCGGTGGTGGTATCACGATGAACAATACGTTCAACATCCAGGCTAACAACGGATGGACTGAGGAAGACTCAAAAGCGCTACAGCAGACCATCGAGCAAACTGCAATGCGATTGATGCAGCGTGAATCATCCCGCCCCGGAGGGATGTTAGCCCCGCGCCGGAAGTAAGGAGGTCACTATGGCACAATTTGGAGCAATGCTGCGTTTAAGCAATGGCAATTTGTTTTTAACGCCAGACGCTACACCTTTTTGCTTGTATACCCGGCAATCAGTGTGGTGTCCGGCTACTGAGAACACATCGGCTTATATCACTGTTCCGCAGAATAAACCGGTAATGGCCTTTGTTCGAACTGACAGAGTAGGCGTCACCGCTCGCGTGTGGCGGCACAACGACACGCAGTTACTTTGTGCTTTCGGTCGAGATACAACGGCGGGATACACTGCCACAGTATACGTATTCGCTATCTTCCCGCAAACGCTGCCGAAATGGGGAATGGCTATCTGGAATGCTTCCGGGGAACTGGTGCTGACAAACGAATCCATCATTCTGACAGACCTGAAAACCATTGGGACAGCCGGATCTAGTGGCGGGTATAACATTGACACATCGCTATCAGGCGCGTGGGCGGTTGTACCCACAACGTTAGGCGCTACCGCTGGCATGGGTGCTGGTGAATTACTTTCAGCCGCCTACTACAACGGCAGCACGACGCGTTTTTACGCTGTAAACGCCAGCCAGAGCGGGACTATTGCTTACAATCACGGCAACCCGATGATTGCAGTCAATACCAGCGTTTATGATAGTGTGAATCCACCATCCGCCGCATCACTGGAGCCTGAAGATGATATTTTCAGGGTGGTTTATTCCCCGGTAAGCTAACCAACCGCCACGCCAGGGTGTAAGACTGGCGTTCAGCATATCCATTCATTCGGCAGCACTACCAATCTTCCCGCCACCCCATCCTGTAAAGCCATCCTAACTTGTTGGTTCTCTCGATGAATCCAGATTTTGGATTCGCCGGACTCGTTAAAATGGATGAGTCTAACCCATTGATTTTCCTCATACGCCCTGAAACGGGGTGTTTGCCACTGATGCGCCTACGCGAAAAATCCCTCACAACTGCCCTGCCAATTTGCCAGATTTCGCGTACACGCGCCTATATCCCCGCTACCGGATACACGCCCGCTTATACCGGATAAAAAGGCCCAGGCAGTAGCGACTACCCAGGCCTTTCTCACAATCCCCGCCGATATTATAACCGCCATTCCCTGGTTTTATCATTTGTTGCCTAACCTGCCATTTGTAGACAAATACCATCACACCCAAATCATCAACCAATAAATTGACCTAAATCATTTTATCTATAGCTTAATCGGTAGTATTTTGTAGTCAAACAAGGGGAGACAAGGTTTAGCGACAAAAGGAGGTGAAATCATGAAAGCGTGGGAACTGATTCTACTGGTCGCCGTCATGTTGGTTTGCTGTATCGAGCTGTAAGGAGAAACATCATGGAACGCTTCATCAACAAAATTCTGGTAGTCGCCATTGCGTTAACGATTTGGGTGTGGATCCTCCTGCTTTTCTGGTGGTTCCCGGACGCGATGCAGTTTATCCAGATTGAAGGGCAAAAAGCGTTTATCCCTGGCTGGGGCGCACTGGACGCATTAATCCGCTGGTTTGCTTAAGGAGAAACATCATGAAACGTTTAATCGCTGCTTTAATCCTTGCCCTGGCTGGCAATGCTTACGGTGTGACGTTCGATAAAACTCTTACAGCAGGTGATCACACCATGTTTAAGGAGTACGTCACCAATGAGTGCGCCATGTTGACGCCTGTTCACCTGCTCAACACGGATTTGGAGCGGAACCTATTCAAGACAACGTGCGAAGTCACAGCGATGGGGGCGATTTACGAGAGATTTGATAGCCTTTTAGCTCTACCTTACCAGGCGGCAGCGGAGAAGGCGCTTAAGCCCAGCGGAAACAAGATGGTTGATACGCTGGTTAAGTTTGGTAACACCACTGGAAAAATCGTTGCGGACAAGTACATTGGCTACGGCAAAGATTGACATCCTCCCCGCCCTAAAGGACGGCGCTTGCAGTAGTCCGGCAGTCATCCACTAATCACCATAGCCCCGCCGCGTGCGGGGTTTTTGATCCCTGTCAACTTCCCCGCCGAAGCCACTACCACCCCCGAAATTTTGTTGATAAATTAGAAAGCAATAGGTTTAGCGACAAATTAAAGAGGTGGACGATGTATCAACCAATGACCTTACCGGATCTGCTATTTGCCGCCGCCGACCGCGCGGGCTATGTCAACGGTAGCGGCAAACTGAAACGCAAGGAGTTAGCTGATGCTCTCGGTATCGGTGAGCAGGCGCTTAACAGCTACATGAAAGGTAGCCGGGATGTTAGCACAGAACAACTAAATAATATGCTGACATTATTTGGCGTGTACGGCATCGCACCATTCAAGGGTAATCAATGGATGGCGCTGGACGTGGATTATAAAGCGCGTAGCGACGAAATTGTCAGTAACAAGATGATTGCACTGGAACGCGACAACCAGCAAAAGGCACAGCAGATCGCAGCACTGAAAGCTGAGATTGATATGTTGAAAAAACAATTAAGCAACAAAAGCAATATTGTAGACAAACCAGTCAATCAACAAATAGAAGCTAAGAGCGACGCTATTGTAGTAGAACCAGTAATGACGGACTTAAGCAACAAAAGCAACATCGCAGAAGAACCAGTTAAACAACAAAAAGCGGCAGGCGGACGTCCGGCAAAATTCAAAGTAGAACAGCTTGAGCAATGGCTTAAGGAGCAAGGCGGATACAAGGGGACTATCGACGATTTGGCGTTACATGCGTTCGGTAAGATCGGTAAAGATGGTAAGCTGCATGGCGCACCGGGCCGCCACTGGATGTACAAGGCGTTAGCTAAACTGGAGGACGAGGGGAAAATTGCCAAAGAGGCAGCGACAAGGAGCGGGATTAATATTGTTGCTTAACCCTTAAAGCCAACGATTAACTACAAAACCCGCCATCAAACGAAGCCCGTCCCCGCGACGGGTTTTTGCTATACAGGCCATTCACTTTCACCGGATACACAGCCGGATATAATCCCGCTAACACCCCGCCACCCCTCGCCACACCTGATAACTACCGTATTCAGGAAGGAAATGCGAGTGATTTCACCGTCACCGGCACAACCGATCCGCCAAAAAGAGGCGTACCAATGTCGATATAGTCCCCCGCGCGGACAATCACTTCGTCAATGACTGCCAACGGGAG
>Ga0129316_1000931_pt1 | contig 13172 bp, 12 predicted proteins | sample Cm1ome_2_FD_94429 | JGI IMG/M metagenome (GOLD analysis project Ga0129316, IMG submission 94429) | Eastern black-and-white colobus group fecal microbial communities from Wisconsin, USA - Cm1022B metagenome | ecosystem: Host-associated > Mammals > Digestive system > Large intestine > Fecal...
AAGAAGCGAAAAACCTGAGGTATATTGGCTGTTTTTCACTTAAATTTCCTTAACTAAACCAAAAATCGGTCATTTTTACCATTTGGAACAGAATGAAGCTTATTTATTCAGAGGTTCCCTAATCCTTAAGCAAATATCAGATGACGCCATTGAGAATATTTTAGCCCAATATTCAGCTTGTGTAAAACAGATTATTATTGCACTTGATAAGCAAGATTCTTACAGCACAAGAACAGCTACAGAATTGGAAGAACATACTGTACTGAGGCTTGCTCCCGATGGAAATGAGTTATTCGGAAGGTTGTGGAGCAAACACGCAAACGAGGAATAGTTCACACAAAAGTTTCGAAATCCAATTTGACATCTAATTGGATTTTGATCATACCATTTTTGATTTGAAGCCAAACAGCGTGAGACAACTGGGTATGCGTCTTTGCGCATTGCAGGAGGGTACTGGTTTACGCTGAAAATAGTTGAGGAGTCGAAAACATGAGCAACGAACAAATCCAAAATCCGGGACAATTTGATGAAGTCATCCATATCATCGACAATGCCCGCAACTGCGCAATAAAGGCGGTCAATGCCGAGTTGATCCAGATGTATTGGAGCGTTGGCGAATATCTGTCCAAGCTATGCACAGGTGCTGCGTTTGGTGATAAAATCATTGATGATGTTGCCGCCTATATTGTAAAAGAAAATCCCGGAGTCAAAGGCTTCAACCGTCGCGGCCTCTACCGTATGAAACAATTCTACGAGACCTATAAGGATGATGAATTTGTGACACCACTGGTGACACAAATCAGTTGGACGAACCATTTGCTTATCATGTCCAGCTCCAAGACGGTGGAGGAACGACATTTTTATATGACACTTTGCGCAAAGGAGCATTATTCCAAGCGGGAGTTAGAGCGTCAGATCAGTAGTGCGTACTACGAACGCTATATGCTCTCGAATAAGAAACCGCTTCCGGAATCAGTTCCTCAGGATGTTCGTAAAAGTATTCTCGATACCTATGTACTGGAGTTTCTGGATTTGCCTGAGCTGTTTTCGGAAAAAAATCTACGAAAAGCAATTATCGAGAACTTGAAGCAATTCATTTTGGAGTTTGGCAAAGACTTTACGTTTATCGGTGAAGAATACCGTGTTCAGGTTGGCAACACAGATTTTTTCATCGATTTGCTGTTTTACAACCGTTCGCTGTCTTGCCTTGTGCCGATTGAATTAAAGATCGGAAAGTTCAAGCCGGAGCATATTGGGCAGATCAATTTCTACCTGGAAGCTCTTGACCGTGATGTGAAAAAGCCAAACGAAAATCCTAGTGTAGGCGTTATTCTTTGCGCCAGCAAAGATGATGCAGTAGTGGAATATGCTTTAAGCCGCAGTATGTCTCCTACGCTCGTTGCAGACTACAGACTTTGCCTCCCAGATAAGACACTTCTACAAAACAAGCTGCGCGAATTGACCGAGCTTGCGCTGGAAAGCGGCGAAAGTGACGAGGGCGATGAAGAATGAGCGCAGTCATCCACGCCCTCTATTCCTTATTGGGAGTGGTAGCCTTGGCTTAACTTGTCAGTAATTTGCCGAGTGAACATTCCTCAATGCCGTTGATTTGCTGCGGTATTGGGGAATGTAACTTTACTGGGGCAACTTGTTATAGAAATGGAGGTACCCAATGGATGAAAGAATAGAAGCCCTGACAGCCCAGATTGAAAAGCTCCAGGCGGAGAACACATTCCTCAAGTGCCTCCTGGACGAGGTGGGTATTTCCTATGTGTTGCCAGCCTCAAAGCCCACAGTGGAAATTACAAAGCAGCTAGCCCGCCGATTCTATTCCTATTTCTGGGGCCGGACGGATGTTTACAGCAAACGCAGTGTGAACAAAACGACGGGGAAGGCCGGATACTATCCACAGTGTGAGAATCTGTGGAAGGATGGGATTTGTCCGAAAAAGTCCGGGAAGAAGGTCAAATGCGGGGCCTGCGCCAACCGGAAGTGGCGGCAGCTGGAAGCGGAGCAGATCATGGCGCACCTGCGGGGAGAAAAGCCGGATGGCTCTGATGTGATTGGAATTTACCCGCTGTTCCCGGACGGGACTTGTAGATTACTGGTATTTGATTTCGACAACCACGAAAAGGGAGCGGAAACTCTGGATTTTGGAAATCCGGATACCCGCTGGATGGAGGAAGTGGACGCCCTGCGGCAGGTGTGCGAGGAAAATGAAGTCCCGTGCCTGGTTGAGAGGTCCCGGTCCGGGTGCGGCGGGCATCTGTGGATTTTCTTCGAAAGTGCCGTAGAAGCGGCCTTTGCCCGGCGGTTTGGAATGGCTCTGCTGCAAAAAGGCGCGGAGACGGTGAATCTGAAGTCCTTTCGATTTTATGACCGGATGCTTCCGGCGCAGGACAGTGTTGGAGATGGAGAACTGGGCTATCTGATTGCGCTGCCATAGCAGGGGCAGGCATTGAAGAAGGATAACAGCGCTTTTGTGGACAAGAACTGGAATGCCTACCCGGACCAATGGGAAGCGCTGTTTGCAGTGAAAAAGTTATCCGCACAGACAATGGAAAGCTGCATCAAAAGGTGGAATGTGCCGGAAACCGATCGAGGAAGCTTTTTGCCGGAAGACACCAAACCTTGGGAACGAAAAACATCCTTCCACACAGAAGATGTGGACGGTCAGCTGTGTATGACCCTGGCAAACCGAATTTATATCGAAACCGGGAATCTAAAACCCAGGCTGCAAAATCAAATTCGTCGAATGGCGGCAATTCAAAATCCCATGTTCTACCGGAATCAGGCTATGGGTCTATCCAATTACGCAAATTCCCGGTTTATATATCTGGGAGAAGATGACAGCGGCTTTCTGTGTATTCCAAGGGGCCTTTTGGATGCGCTGCTGGACCGTTGCGGGGATGCCGAAATTCCGGTGAAACTAACAGATGAACGAGCAAAGGGAAGGACATTAACTGCCAGATTTACAGGACAGTTGCGGGAAAAACAGAAGGAAGCTGTAGGGGCACTTTTGAAGCACGAATGTGGAATTTTAAGTGCCGCAACAGCCTTCGGGAAAACGGTCGTATGCAGCTCTCTTATTGCGGAGCGAAAAGTCAGCACCTTAATTTTACTGGAATCCTCGGCACTGATCGACCAGTGGCAAAAGGCACTGGTCGAGTTCCTGGAATTTCAGGAGGATTTGCCGGAGTATGAAACGAAAACCGGAAGGAAAAGAAGACGGAAAAGCGTTGTAGGCGTGATTCACGGCCCTAAGGATACATCCACAGGCATTGTGGACATTGCTATGGCGGGTTCGTTGTGTAAAAAAGGGGTGTTCCATCCAAGGATTCGGGAGTATGGTATGGTTCTGGTAGACGAGTGCCACCACAGTGCCTCGGAGACACTGCGTTCCGTATTGCAAGAAGTTCATGCCACATATGTTTACGGCGTGACGGCAACGCCTTTTCGTGGAGATGGGCTGGAAAAGATCAACGAAATGCTTCTTGGCCCGGTGCGCTTTCAATATTCTGCCAAGGAAAAAGCGGCAGAGCAGGGAATCGGCCACTACCTCGTGCCAAGATTTACAAGAACGGTGCTGCCTTTCGGTCAGGAAAAGCTTTCTGTGACCCAGGCCTATGAGCGTTTGCGGAGGAACGAAAACCGCAATGGCTTGATTGTCGCAGATGTGAAAAAAGCATTGGAGGCAGGAAGAACGCCGGTGATTTTGACCCGATTTACGGATCAGGCGGCGATCCTCTATGAAATGCTGAAGGATTCTGCGCAGAAGCCGTTTCTTCTGACAGGTGAAATGCCTAAAAAGGAGCGGGAAGCGGCGATTCGGCAGATGGCAGAGGTTATGCCGCAGGAATCCATGCTGCTGGTGGCGACAGGCCAGCTCGTTGGCGAGGGCTTTGACTACCCTAGATTGGATACGCTGTTTCTGGCAACCCCGGTTTCCTGGAAAGGTGTGGTGGAGCAATACACCGGACGGCTCCACCGGGATCATCCGGGGAAGAAAAATGTGTTTATCTACGACTATGTGGACAGCCATATCCCAGTGTTTGACAAAATGTACGCCAAGCGTCTGAAAACCTACAAGCGTATTGGCTACACCCTCTACGCACCGGATACCCCGGAGAAGCAGGCTGCCAACGCAATTTTCGACTCGGACACCTACCGCCCGGTTTTTGAACAGGATCTCCGGGAAGCTGTGGAAACGGTTGTGATTTCCAGCCCCACTCTGAGCAGAAAACGGGTAGAGAACTTGGTAGAACTTTTACTTCCAGCCCAGGAACAAGGCTTAAAATCAGCAGTTATCACCTGGCATCCGGATGTGTATCGCTATGGAAATGACGAAAATCGGCTTTTATTATTGGAAAGCCTTCGGACGGCGGGGGTTGAAATTCAATATGCCGAAGAAACTTGCCAGCATTTTGCTGTGATCGATGAGAAAATCGTCTGGTACGGCAGTATGAACCTCCTTTCCCGGGACGATGTGGAGGATAACATCATGCGTTTGGAAAGCCGGGAGGTGGCGGAGGAGCTGATGGGGATTGTGCATTTTTGCGAATAACAGCGAAAAACTTCCGCTTCCTGATAAAACGAAAGAAAAAGGGGAGCATTACAAGGAGGAAAAACGGTTTGCTATCAGGCTGCGTTCGACTATGCTCCTTGAAATAGTTCGTAATGCTTGAAAAATGAAGCAACGGGAGTGTAGCATGAGGGTGGCGCATTCATGCAATCGTCGTGGATGTGACGTGAGGCCCTCTTGTTTTGTAATCAAGAAAGATGTATAATAAAAACAATATTTGTAGCTGGTAGTCGAACAGGAGAGGATATTTCGTATAAAAAGCTTCGAAAACTGCTCGTCGATAAAAAGAGTAAGGCCGCTCTACGCATGAGGAAGGTTTCAGAAGCTGTTACAAACATCGGTCACTGGGATTGCGGTGCAGTTGAGCTCTATTTGCAAAGTAATGCAGATTTTGAGAAGGCAAGAACTTTAATCGACCGAGCATTTGACGAAAACCAAATTTGAGATTTTCTAACGATCGAAGAAATTGAGGATTTTACTATGTTACATCCCGGTCTATACGAACAAGTCATCAACAATGCCCTGACGGGCGAGCTTGCGGAAATCCCGGGGGCCCGCAAGTCTGTCGCGCCCATTGACAAGGCGGAAGCCTCCAAGGTGCTGGCGCAGTATCTGGCAGATGTGGTTCAAAAGGGCTTGGATAACGTGCTGGACAACGGCGGGGACATTTCTGCCCAGATCGGGCTGACCAATCAGATTGTTGCGCTCATTCAAAATACAACAAAAGAAGCTGACTTTGCCGCGCTGGGCGTTGACCGGCGGGCAGAGCAGCTTCTTGCGCTTTTACGGGAGACCGACCCGCGGCTGGCAGTAGGAAAAACAGCGGCGGACATAGAGCGTCCGGAAACCTCCATCGCACAAAGCTCGCTTTTTACCGGGGCTGTGCATGAGCCGCAGATGTTTACAGAGCTCAAAAAGGAAATCGTCTCGGCTGATCGGATCGATATGCTGGTGTCCTTCATCAAATGGAGCGGTCTGCGGCTTATCATGGACGAGCTGCGGGAGTTTACGCACAGCGGCGGCGAGCTCCGCATTATCACCACCTCCTACATGGGCGCTACCGACGTGAAAGCCATTGAGGAGCTTCGAAAGCTGCCCAATACGCACATCAAGGTCAGCTACAACACCAAGACGACCCGGCTCCACGCCAAGGCATATATCTTTTACCGAGAAACCGGCTTCACGACGGCTTATGTGGGCTCGTCCAACCTGTCCAATGCGGCACTGACCAGCGGTCTTGAATGGAACACTAAGGTTACGAAACGCGACCTGCCTGAAACCATTGACAAGATCGCCGCTACCTTTGAGTATTACTGGAATGACCGCGAATTTGAATACTACGCGGAGGATCAGAAAGAGCGCTTGGCACGGGCGCTGAAGGCGGAAAAGTATTTCGACACCAACAATGCTGACGTCTACACTATGGACATCAACCCCTATTCCTACCAGCAGGAGATTTTGGACAAGCTGGAGGCAGAGCGCACCGTTCGTGGCTATACGCGCAATCTGGTGGTGGCGGCCACCGGTACCGGCAAGACGGTCATCTCTGCACTGGATTACAAGCGCTTCCGCAAGCAAAATCCGGATAGGCCCTGCCGCCTGCTCTTTGTGGCGCACCGAGAGGAAATCCTCAAGCAGAGCTTGTACACCTTCCGCGCCGTACTCAAGGACGCAAACTTTGGTGAGCTGTTTGTGGGTAGCTATAAGCCGGAGCGCATCGACAACTTGTTCCTGTCCATTCAGACCTTCAACGCACAGTGCTTCACGGAGAAGACGAGTTCCGATTTTTACGATTACATCATCGTGGACGAATTCCACCATGCCGCCGCGCCGACTTACCAGAAGTTGTTGTCCTACTACCAGCCGCACATCCTGCTGGGCTTGACCGCTACTCCGGAGCGTATGGACGGCAAGAGTATCCTGCCATACTTCCATAACCGCATTGCGGCGGAGATCCGTTTGCCGGAAGCCATTGATCGAAAGCTCCTGTGCCCGTTCCAGTATTTTGGCGTTACCGATACGGTGGATCTGGATGCGCTCAAATGGTCTTCCGGTGGCTACCAAAAGAGCGAGCTGGAGCATATCTATACGTTCAGCGGGGCGGTTGCCAACCGCCGCGCCGACCATGTGGTGACGGCACTGCTGAAATATGTGACGGACATTGACGAGGTAAAGGGCCTCGGCTTCTGTGTGACGGTAGATCATGCGGAATTTATGTGCCGCTATTTTAACGACCACAACATCCCGTCTATGTGCCTCACCGGGCAGTCTTCGGACGAGGAAAGAGCGGCGGCAAAGCGGCGCCTGGTGTCCGGCGAGGTGCGGTTCATCTTCGTCGTGGACATCTACAACGAGGGCGTGGATATTCCGGAGGTTAATACTGTTCTGTTCCTGCGTCCCACGGAGTCGTTGACGATTTTCTTGCAGCAGCTGGGACGTGGTCTGCGTCTATCCGAGGACAAGGAATGCCTGACCGTGCTGGACTTCATCGGTCAGGCAAATCGAAAATACAATTTTGAAGATAAGTTTGCGGCGCTGCTGTCGAATACCACCCGCAGCGTGAGCCGGGAGATCAAGGACGGTTTTGTGTCCGTCCCCAAGGGCTGCTATATTCAGCTGGAAAAGAAAGCAGCAAAGTACATACTGGATAATATCCGTGCATCCTATGGCAATACCGCCGGATTGGTATCCCGCGTGGCATCTTTCACAGAAGACAGCGGTTTGGAGCTGACGCTCAAAAATTTCTTGGATTACTACCATCTTGACCCGCGGGCGATCTACAAGTTTTCCTCCTTCTCTCGCATTTGTGCCAGAGCGGATGCCATCGAGGACTTTTCGGAGCCGCTGGAGGACATCCTGACCAAAGCGTTTGCAAAGCTCGCTGTAATCGACTCCCGCCGCTGGATTTCGTTCCTGTTGGACGTCCTTCCGCGTTTGGATAATCTTGATTTTGCAGCGCTTCCGGATGCGGAAAAGCGGATGATGCAGATGTTTTACATCACCGTCTGGGGCAAGGCTGTGGGGGGCTGGGACGACGAAGAGGTACTTAGTAACCTCTATGCCCTGTCTGACAGCACAGTTCTGCTCGGCGAGCTCCCTGAGCTGCTGCGCTATCGCTTCGAGCAGATCGACTTTATCGACGAGCCGGTGGAGCTGGGCTTCGACTGCCCGTTGGATCTGCACTGCACCTATACCCGCGACCAGCTCTTGGTAGCGCTGGACTTTATGAAGCCGTCCACCGTTCGTGAGGGCGTGAAGTGGCTGCCGGAGAAAAACATCGACGTGTTCTTTGTGACGCTGAACAAGGCGGACAAGGACTATTCGCCAACCACCATGTACAACGATTATTCCATCAATGAGAGCTTGTTCCATTGGCAGAGCCAGAGCACCACGGCGGAGAATTCACCCACCGGTCAGCGCTATATCCACCACAAGGAACGCGGCAGCAAGGTGCTGCTGTTTGTCCGTGAGTTTAAGTCGGACCGTATGACCGGTGGCGCGGAGGCGTACACCTATCTGGGCACGGCGAACTACGTGAAGCACACAGGCAGCAGGCCGATGAATATCACCTGGCAGCTGGACCGCCCGATCCCGGCGAAGTTCTTGAAGAAGACAAATAAGTTGGTAGTGGGGTAAAGAAGTTTTTATGAAGTTTATTCACTTATCGGACCTCCAATTGGGGAAAAGAGTAAATGAGTATTCGATGCTTGAAGATCAAGAATACATACTCAAAAAAATCATCAATGTCGTTGACGCAGAAAAGCCGGATGGTGTGATCATTGCCGGAGATGTCTACGACAAATCTGTTCCCGCGGCGGAGGCAGTTCAGTTGTTTGACAACTTTCTCGTTCAGCTGGCCAAACGAAAGCTCGAGGTATTCGTTATCAGTGGAAACCACGATTCTCCGGAAAGGATTGCTTTTGGTTCTCGCATTATGGATGCCAGCGGTATTCATATGTCACCGGTTTATAATGGGAAGATTGTACCTTTTTCCATGCAGGACGAATACGGTACGGTGGATGTTTATATGATACCGTTTATTAAGGCATCGCCCAAAAGAGAATCCCTGTGATGCCGAATAAAATGAGGTGAGCCGCAATGAGGAGAAAAGAATACGCTTGTCCTAATGGGTGTTCTCTTCCGCCCAGAAGAAAGCAACTTAGGGAATATAACGACGGAACATATGGGTTTGACTTTTATGATTTCACATTTTGTCCTTGTTGCGGCAGCTTAATGCCATATTTCCTAAAGAAGCTCAAAGGATTTTTTGAGGTATACAATATCCACGCATCGTTATCGGATGCGGTACAACTCATATATAAATCGGAGTTTGAATCAGCAGCACGTGAAGCTTTTGTGGCTGTGGAGAGTTATCTCAAAAAGAAGTCGGGCTTGGATTCGCATGGATTCGATTTAGCAACAAGAGCACTTTCTTTTGAAATAGACAAGCAAACCGGTGAAATAAAGAGGGCTCCCCTTATTGCAATCAATGATCTGAAAAACGAATCCCAGCGCAATGAACAGGACGGCATCAGGTATATGCTTATGGGCTTCTTTCAAGGGCCTCGCAATTTGTACCAGCACAATCACATTGGTTCCGGTGTAAGCAATTCTATTTCCGTAATCATCGAAGCATCCTTCTTCCTTCATCTGCTTGATGGGCACAGCATTACTCAAAACGGACGGTGGATTCCAGAAACAGTAGATTATCGGGAAATTTATCAAAAGATGCCTAAGCGTATTCATCGCTGGAAACTGATGCGCCTATTGAAGAAGCGTGATCGTAGGTTGAAGAAAAATCCTTGATGTACCCTAATGAGGTAGAATTATGGCACAAACAATTTTGTACTACCCAACAATCAACATTCAAGATGGCACTTGGTTAAGGAATGCAATTCTGTATTGGGATGAGGTGTCATCAATCGTTCCCTATGAGAACTATCCGGATTTTTCCCCGGAATTATTGTATTTGCAAGAATTAGGAGTATATAAAGCTGTTTATCCTCGAAACTTGTTCTTCTCTGAGTTTGCAGAAGATTTTTGTAATTCTATTGTAAAAAGAATTTCTGCTTATGAGTTAAGAACCACCAATAATGGAACTCAAAATAGCCGTGTGAGGATGCACAAAAACAAAATATATGCACCGGCTTTACACGAGTTAATTCACTATAGAAAGTTACCGCCACAGTTATTGGATTATTTCGGAGATAGAAGATATATACACGATTACAACACAGATGGTTGGATGGAAATCGACAGCAAAATAGCGCAAATATACATGAGAACACTTGCGGAGTATTCGATAAAATGCTCTGGCAAGGACGTCGTATTAGGTACAGATACATCCACCCATAGCCGAGAAATCTATAACAATTCTCGCAATCGTGCAGATCTACAAGCGCAGTGCTGCAAAATTAATATAGAAAATTGTTTGCCTCAACCTTCTATGGATGTAAGTTTTGAAGACATCCTTGAGTTCAAAAACAGAAGAAAAGATGAACTTAATGCATTTAGAGCGAAAATCAGAGAGTTGGAAACAAATATATATAATGCCTACAGTCCAGAGTTAATACGGCACTATGAAGCTCAATTTATAGAGGGATGGCAACAATGTTCTGATGACTTTTATAAGGTTCTGAAAGAGTCAAGAATTACATTTTTCCTAAGTAGTTTTGTTAGTTTGGTTGCAATACCTTTTGTTGGTCAACTGCTGTCGCCGCATATTGGTCAAGAGCTTACATCTGCAATCCAAGCAGGTGCACCATTACTTAACATTGGAATTGGCTACTTCGATTATAGAAACAAGATTAGTCCAGCAAAAGCAGACGGTGGTTTTAGCTACATTATTAAGGCAAACAGAGATGGGATAATTCACATCTAAAACTGACGTGCGGAAATTTCTCGTGGAAAATGACAGTATAATGTTGTCAAGACATAGGTAATCCAGTTGCTATTTGAACGATTGAAATGAGGTGATAATTATGGGAATGATAGGCATGGGAAATGAATGTTATTTATACGTTAATGGCATTTCTGTTTCAAAACCAATATGGCTACACGATACGGTTTGCATTTCTCCTGCAAAGTCAGCCATAAAATGGAAAGAAGTTATGCCGTTATTTGAAAATGATATAGATTTCTCCATAGCTGTGCTATGTAACCCTACAATCGCCTCGCAACTTCATATTATTGGAGCTGATACAGAAGATCTAATCGCCAATGCATGGAATTCACAATGGGATTGTGTTTTGTTAGGTGCTCTATTCAATCACAATGCTATGTGCAATCTGCAAAGTGATCAACCAATTGAGCAAATTGCAAAGGCTGAGTACATTCATATAACCAATTATGAATTACGTGCACTGTTATCAGACATCTACAACATATCTGAAGAAGACGAGTTGTGGTTGGAAAAATACTATAAAACGGCATATAAACTTTTAGAGAAAGACAGTTTCCAAACCGCAGTACACACCATGGCAAGTTACAGATGGCATTCTGTTCCTCGTGTGCAGTTAGCTGTTATTTGGTCTGGAATCGAATCGCTGTTTAACGTGAACACCGAGGTTAGCTTTAGAATAAGCTTGTATATTGCCAACTTCCTTGGTGAAAACGAGGCACAGGCGCAGCAGATATTTAAGCAAGTACGAAAAATGTATTCTTTACGTTCCTCTGCCGTGCATGGTAATAAGACAAAGGACAACATTGAAAGCGCAGTAGAAGAACCTGCAAATTTACTGACTCGGATACTTAGGCGATGTGCAGAACTGAACAAACTTCCGGATGTAGATAATTTAGCGTTCCGAGTAGACAAACAAACAAAAGCAAGGCATTAACTGCAAAATGTTAGTGTCTTGCTTTTTGCAAATCTAACTTCTACACAACCTGTGTCGAAGTTGCTTATCCCACTTCGTTGCAAATTGCGGCGAAGTGATTTTTGACTTCTGTCCAAGTTGGGCAGAAGTTGGATTTTAGACTTCCGACCAACTTGGTTGGAAGTGAGTTTTATATTCCCGACGAGTTGTCGGGAAGTTAATTCTGAGGATTCTACCCAAGTTGGACAGAATTATTGTAAGCGTCAAACCATCTCCAGCTAAGACAAACCGGCAGGCCCCAACGAGCCTGCCGGTTTGCTTAATCATCATGGTCGTTTTCTTCGGAAAATCCATCCATTCCCCAAGTGTTCTCTTGCTTTCTCCGTAGCATTTGTCCAAAAACAGATTGCGGTATGGATTATAAAGCTTTTTCGCCTCTTGCCGCTGCTTGAAAAGTGCGGCTTCTACAATCTGAAATACCCTACTGTAGAAATTTTTGCCAGATGTGGCACGATCTGCTTCTATGCAGTACAGGACAAGATTTCCAAAGAAATCTTCCTCGTCCACCGGATAACTGTCTTTTGAATATACGTATCGCGCAAGTACTGCATGGTATTTTTTAGGCAGTACATCTATTTCTTCTTTGTGCTTCGGGAAGTTGGCAAGGGCTTTGAAGTAGGGTTTAGCTGCCGTTCGCCTCTCCACTTATTGGACTCATCGCAGAAGTAGCCACAAAAACCGCTGGCAGTGGAATGTTGCTTTTCCTAAGCTTTTCTGCCGCATTCAGGCCGCCTTTTCTTCCATTTTTCGGGAATATGATGCTGCCTTCTCCCGGCTTTCCAACACTCGCTGATATCTGCATTGCGGTATAATCCTGGTTAAAGCAGATACGGATAGGCGTTTGTGAAAGTTTTGCCGCAACCCTGCTGCTAAGCAAAATCTTATCGGATCCCTCTACTGTAACACGCATAGTTGTCTGCGGGACGGTTGGTGTGACCAGAACAGTGAATTCGTCATCCGACATACTTCTTAAGTCCAGCATTGTATTCATCTCTTTTTCTTTATTTAGAAGCAGAACATCTGCATTCCATTGGTGCGTTCCAGGGTAGTAGGGCTTGTACGGTTTGTTCGTCAGGTAGGGCCACTATTCTTTCAGATCATACAGAGCCTTGCCAAGTGCGGATTTTGGTGCGGATGTTCCGGAATTTGCCCCAGCAGGGACTTCAAATTCACAACAGCAACCGTATCCAAACGCCGAAGCTCCTCCACATAGTTGCAGGCTCTCCCCACAGAGAACAGGTAGTAGATATTATCATAAAACGGACGATCCTCCGTTGTCGCTGCCTCTATCTTTTGGAACGCTTCTTTCGGGAATCCTTCTTGAACATTGTCCCAAATCTTTACGTAGATTGTGTGATCTTTCGTCTCCTGCACATAGTCAAAGCGAACGTCATTGATTATAACATCCCGCTGTTTCGGATCATCAAATTTGAGAAGCCCGTCCCAATAACAGCGGTGATAGTTTTTCTCAAGCCAGTTCCAGCAGATCTTTTTGAAGTATTCCGCAACAATTGTACGGTCAATTTCATTGGCAAGCTGCTGAAAACAGTCTCCTTCGAGTGGCCTTATATAGCGGCCTTGAGCTGGAAATGCATACCGAAACCACGTTTTCCAATAGCCGCCTTTGGGATAGTAGTGCGTGCGAACGTGGCCAGTGGTATCTTTCCTTTGCACTGTTTCCAAAAGTCCGGCTTTATCCAAGACTTTCAAATACT
>Ga0129316_1000936_pt1 | contig 13078 bp, 9 predicted proteins | sample Cm1ome_2_FD_94429 | JGI IMG/M metagenome (GOLD analysis project Ga0129316, IMG submission 94429) | Eastern black-and-white colobus group fecal microbial communities from Wisconsin, USA - Cm1022B metagenome | ecosystem: Host-associated > Mammals > Digestive system > Large intestine > Fecal...
ATGCTGTGATTTTTACACCCAGTTGACGGAGTGCCTGTTTGGCAAGGGCACCTGCCACTACGCGCGAAATGGTTTCGCGTGCTGATGAGCGACCGCCGCCACGATAATCACGGATGCCATATTTCACCTTATAAGTATAGTCAGCATGCGAAGGACGGTATACCTCCTTCATATTATCATAATCACTGGAATGCTGATTCTCATTCCACACAATGAATCCAATGGGACATCCTGTTGATTTGCCTTCAAAGATACCTGAAAGGAATTCTACTTTATCGCCTTCTTTCCGGGCCGTAGTAATAAGAGACTGTCCGGGACGACGACGGTCCAGTTCCGCTTGCACGAAATCCATGTCAATGCGGATGCCCGCGGGAAATCCATCTATGACGCCTCCGATGCCTTTACCATGTGACTCCCCAAAGCTGGTAAGGCGGAGAATGTTGCCGAATGAGTTGAACATAATCTTTTGCTTTAATGGTTTATGTATAAGGTTTATTCATGCCAAATCCTTTGAATAAAAGCTTTTGGTTGCATAAAGATAACAAATAGTTATGAATTTTTCTCATGAAGAGGGAGAAATATTATATTTTTTATGGAATGAGATGTTTTTATAGCTTCTTGAGAAAACACTTGCGGCTGCGTTGACCTTCACTTGCATAAGTGAGAGCTCACACTCCTACAAGTGTGAGCCTACGCAGCCACAAGTGTTTAATAGCGTTGTGAATTCACTTTATTGGCAAGTCGTTTTTTATAAAAGGTGATAATTAAAGTTTGGATGCTTAAAAAAGGAACAGCTCATCTTTAGAATAGACCTTGTGTAATATCTTTAAAAACTGTTATTTTGCACTTCGAAATCTTATTCAATTAAAAAGACATGACTACCCAGCGATGGGGAGCTATTATTTACTAAACAAGAAAAATATGAAGAAGAATTTATTTTATTTATTTGCATTGATCTGTTCAATGAGTTTGTTTACTGCTTGTAGCGATGATGACGATGAAGTAAGCCCGTGGACTGGAACTTATAAAATGGCAGATTATACAGCTACGGATTATACCTGGACAGAAAAAGAGGTAATGAAGAATTGGCCTGTAACAAGTGCATTGTACACAGATTGGCAATTTACTGGTGAGGATAATTACCCTAATTTAATTTCAGCTTTATTACGGTATCTTGGAGGTTCTATTTTGCCTCAAGCTTTGAATTCAATTACTTTAGATAAGAGTGGTAGTATTATAGCTGATTATGTTGCTAGTCCGGCAATAGCACTAGACCCCAATTCTATAATGTCTATCTTTTTTACAGGTGCTTTTCCTACTACAAGTGAGGTAAAAGCTAATTTTGCTACAAGTGGCTTTACTACTTCTCCTAAAGAGTTGGCATATTGGAGTGAGAGAAATGGAAAATTCACTGTAAAATTGAATATTCCTGCTATCTTGACTGCAGCTACTGGAGCTGATGCTAGCGGTATGGCTGATATTATTGATGAAGTGTTGAGTGGAGATCCAGCTACTGTTAAAGCATTACTAGGTGGACTTTTGAATGCTGATCTTAGTGGAATACAAGATGCTACTATTAGTCAGATATTGGGTTGGGCTAAAGATGGAATACCTATGAATATTAAGACTGCTGATAATGGTCATACTTATATTTATTTGGATAAGAGTGCCTTTGATAATCTTTTCACTCTTCGTGATACGGGGGAAACGGATAGCTGGGGAGATCCTGTATCAGTGAATGATTTAATATTGCTTTGGAATGCATTGGTAGAAGGTGGAATTGTGCCGGAGGAAGCACAAGCTGCTGGAATGTTTATTCAGATGATAGGTGGATATTGGGCAGTAACAACAAGTTTTAATTTAGGTTTGGACTTAATGAGATAATATCTTAGTGATAAATTATGGAGGAGCTGAATCTTTTGATTCAGCTCCTTTTTTGTTTTATAAGTAGTTCTTTTGAAATGAAAAAACAATTAGATACCTTTAATTGTTTTTTATAATTAAGAGCCTTCTGTTCTTATGTTATTCATATAGCACTTAAAATTTATATTAAAAATGGAACATTAAAACGTAGAACAGACCTTTTTTATATACTTTAAAAGCTGTTTCTTTGCACACTTAATTTTTATTAAAGTAAAATAGGACATTGTAACCTTCGATGAGAAGGCTTGTATTAACTAAACAAGATGATTTTATGAAGAAGAATTTATTTTATTTGTTTGCATTGATTTGTTCAATGAGTTTGTTCACTGCTTGTAGTGATGATGATGACCCTGTTTATCCGATTGAGGAAGAATTGGCAGGTACCTATAAAGGTACTTTAGATATTGAATTAGATGGGACTTCTATTGCAAATGGGATGCCAAAGAACATTACAATTGCAAAGGCTGGGAATAATATCGTTAGTTTGGAATTGAAGGATTTCAGTTTCATGGGAATGAACCTAACTATCAAATTGGAAAAATGCGTTCTGAAGCAAAATGGTACTTCTTATACATTTACAGGTAGTCAAGAACTGAATTTAAGTGACATTGGCAAGTGTAATGTAGACGTAGCTGGTACCATTAATAATGGAAAAGTAGAAGCAGATCTGAATATTGATGTATTACAATTAGGCCAGAAAGTTAAGGTTGTATATAAAGGTACTAAATTAACAGGGTCTGAAAGTTCAGAGGCAAAAATTACAGGGTTTACTATTGATAGTGAACTTGTGACAGAGCAACCTGTAATAGATGAAGCTACTGGCACTATTGCTTTTAAAGTAAGTGATACAGCTACTGATGATGATTTGAAAACTCTAAAACCTGTGTTTACAATATCTGAAAAGGCTACAGTTACTCCGGTTAGTGGTGTTGTACAAGATTTCTCAAATGGAAAAACCGTAACTTATACTGTTATTTCAGAAAATGGAACTATAAGTGAATATGTAGTTTCTGTGGCTGGACGTCAATCAGAGTTAAAGTTCTCGTTTGAGGAGTGGGAAACAATTGCAGGTTCTTTCTTAACCAATGAATACGTTACTCCACAACCTACAGATTTGTTGGCAACAAGTGCACCAGGAGCTGCTTTCCTTAAACTGTTTCAGATTACAGATTTGCCTGTATTCAAAACTGATGATAAGAAAGAAGGCGAATTTGCCATTGAATTGGTAACAATGGATACTAGCGCCAAAGTTAGTGCTTTAGTTCCTGCTATTACATCAGGTTCAGTGTTTACTGGAAAGTTTGTATTGAATACGGGCGATCGTATTGCTAGCTCTAAGTTTGGTATTGCTTATGATAAGCGACCCGTTTATTTCAGAGGATGGTATAAATATGCTCCGGGTGCGAAATATATTGATGGCTCTAAGGCTACCAAGCCGGAAGAAGTAATTGAAAAAACTGATATAGTTGATGAATGTGCTATTCAGGCAGTATTATATGAAGCTGTAGATGCTGATGGTCAAGAAGTAATTTTGACTGGTCATGATATTAATAGTTCTGATTATCGTGTGGCAACTGCTAAATTAGAAGATGGTACAGCGAAAGCAGAATATACCTACTTTGATATTCCTTTCACCTTTTTAACAGGTAAGGCGTATGAGACAAGCAAATCTTATAAATTGGCTATTGTTTGTTCTTCAAGTAAAGATGGTGATAGTTTCATGGGTGCTGGAGGTAGTACTTTGATTCTTGATGAATTAGAAGTTATTGGAGAATCAGTAGCGGCTGAATAATAAATATATCCCCTAAAATAAAAAAAGCTAGAAGTTTACTGAAGGCACTGAAATAGTCCATTCGTCTTCTTAATGACAAAATTTATCGGCACATATCCACTACCAGTCTTGGATATGTGCCGATTTTCTTGTATTTTTATCAATGTAAATTCTCTTGGTATGCTGCCTACTCAACAGACTATCCAATTAAGTAATTACTTAGATTTAGATAATATGATAATCTCTCAGGACAATCTTCTGAGACGAATAAATGACCTTATTGACTTTTCATTTGTCCATGAGAATTTATTGACAAGTATTGCCTGAACAATGGACGTACGGCAAAATGTCCCTTAAGAATGTTCGAGTATCTTTTGTTGAAGATCGGCTATGATATATCCGATGTAGATATTGTGGAACGTTCCCGTTGCGACATGTCCTTTAAATATTTCCTTGGCATGGCTCCGGAAGAATTAGATTTAATTGATTCCAGTTCGCTGTGCAAGTTTCGCAAACTAAGATTGAAAGACAAAGATTTACTGAATCTGCTTTATTGGCAATACTTTGGCAATTGCCGTAGAAAAGGAAATCATCAAATCTAAGACCATAATCGTTGATGCTACACATGCAGTCTCCCGCAGCTATCCGTATTCCCCGTTGAGATACTTAAGTTGCGTTCTAGGCAATTATGCAAAAGCCTTTATGATGCCGATGATACCATAAAGGGTAGCTTTCCGGACAAGAACGAGGATGACAACATGGAGCATAAAAGTGAAGACAGTTCCTTCTTTGGTTATAAGACCCATATCGCCATGAGCGATGAACGTATTATCACGGCAGCTACAGTGGCTTCAGGAGACAAGGGTGACGGCCCCTAGTTGCCTGAACTCATTGAGCAAAGCCGTACCAACGGCATGGAGGTTGAGAGTGTCATAGGAGATACAGCTTACTCCGGCAAGGATAATATCATTCTTGTTCAAAATGAAGAAAAATGTTTTGAGCTGGTGGTAAAACTACATCCAACCGATTTTCATAAAATGGAGGCGTTTAAAGAAAAATCCCGGGTCAGATATTAAGATAGAAGCTAAAAATGCAGAATTGAAAAATGTGTTCGGGTGTGATAGAGCCGACTCATACGGCCTAGACTGTATGCGTATGCAGGGAGCTTTGACCATTTTTGTGACCAATATCAAGAGAATCTTCAAATTAGTCTGAGGAAAAAAGTTTGCCCGTTGGGGGTGTAATGTCCTATGAAGAAGCTCACAAAAACTTCTGGAAGCATACAGAGTCGCATTTAAGTAGAGTGTGAAAAAAGTTCGCCAAATCCGGTTATCAGATTTAGCGAACTTGATTTTAGCATATCAACAGAAGGAGGTGCTGAAAAGAAAGGACTTTTTCAGTGCCCTCGAGTTTACTTCTAGCTTTTTTATTTTTAGAATCTATGACGGCTTTAGGGTGAGTTATTACTATAATATCTTAGAACGAATACCCAAATCCTATATTCAGATAGATAGGATACATGGCAAATGATATTGTGTCAAAGTCCTTTTTAAAGATGTCATTTAATCCCCATGTAAGATCAGCATAAACATTCAGATGCTTGAAAGCTCTCCATTCTCCACCTAATTGTATACCCCATTGGAATTTGCGCAAATCGTCAGAGAAGTCATATGTAGCAATACTTTCATCCGTAAAGTCTACGCGTGAGCCTGTTTGGTCCGGAGTGCGGAGGTGCCCCTCATATACATGACCGGAGAAATCTCCTTCAAGTAAATAGGAGAAATAAGGACCAGCTACAAGTTTCCAGCGTTTGCTTATTTTGTAGTTAGCAAGAACGGGAACAGTAAGATAGGAATTTTTTACTTTAGTCTTTACACCTCCCGTCCATAAGCCCTCTAATTCACCACCGTTAGTATTGATAATTTTCATACCATAATTCTTAACGGTGGCTTCAGTAGTCATATTTTTAGTTTCGAGGCGCAAGCCTAAAGTCAAGCCCCATATTTTTTTTTCATCCAGCCATTTGGTAGCATTACCTTCAATAGAGATTGCCATACTGGGAACATAACTGTCTATCTTGCGTATTTCTTCAGGCAAAGGTAGAGGAGCGGTTCCTCCGATGCTGAATCCTGCCTTTAATGAATATTCCCAACCACGAAGATAAGACTGGCCGAGAATATGGGTTCTATCTTCCTGAGCTTTTATTGACGTAGCTCCAACTACTGTTAACAGTAATATGATAATAATAATATTGTATTTCTTCATGATTATCTTTTTTAGTTCTCTTCGCAAATAAGTTCTACTTCATCAATATATAGTGTGCTGCCTACGGCACCTCTGAAATAAGCACCGTCTACACTTGAAGAGAATACAATGCCAAGTTTATATTTGCCTTTCTGAAGTTCCGTTTCACTAATCTCTTTACCATTCTGAGCTTTGAAAGGGAGATCGAACGGTGTCCATTGATCAGTTTCCAATGCTTCTTCTGCACTAATTCTGGCTAAAGATACTACTTTATCCGAAGTAAGAGAATTGGTTCCATCCAACATAAATGAGTTGTCTTCGGCTTCATACATGACAGCATAGATATCAAATCGATCTTTCTTTCCAGTTTGAGGCTCTCCGCTCTCAGTATAAACCGGTCCTGCTTTAAATTTATAATATCCTTTCAAAGCTTTCGGTCGTTTGTAGAACTGGAAACCAAAAGTTGTAGCTTTAGGAGCATCTTTAAGTGCATTGGCAAGATCAAAAGCTCCGATAAATAAGTTACCGGCAGCAATATACATCTTTACCATGGCGCCGAAACTTCCGGTATCTTTAGTTTCCAACTTGACACATTTCTCTTTATATCCTCCTGCGACTTGTACGGTAGGATAGTCTGTAGGAAGTTTAGACATACCAGTCAGCTTATAACCGGGATTACCACTGGACCATTGCAATACTTTTGAAATCCCTTGTGAAGTACTAGACTCAAATTCGTAAAAAATGTGATAAGGAGTATTTTGGGCAACTAATAACTCCTCGAAATGATAGGAAGTCGGTAATTCTGTTGGCTGGACGTTTATTTCATAAACGGGTTTCCAAACATTATCTTCGGAAGTCACCGTAAATGACCGCGAATGATCTCCTTCGCTAAAGTTGTATATGTTTCCTATATCACCATCTCTGCGATCATTGGGTTTGATGGATGCACCTTCCGGCAAGGCGAAGTTTAGTTGTTGTTTTGCAAGGTTTGCACCTTTGTGCACATATACATCGACTTTTTTTTCATCTGCGTTTATGTTTGCCAATTGCACATCCGCACCTGTACAGCCATCTATGGCTGCTTCTGAATTTAGCGCTTCGTCTTGTATACAAGAAGATATGGCAAATGCCAAAAAGAAACACGAGGTTAGCGTTTTAATCTTCATTTAATTCAGTTTTTGGTTATTAATAATGTAAAACTCAGGCGCAAAGTTAAGTTTCTTTTTTGAAATAGAAGACTTTGCGCACGTATTAAAAACATTTTTTCTAAATTTGTGTCCATTAAAATCAGTGAAATAATGATAACGGAAACGGAGAGAAAACGGATAATCGACCTGATACATCAGGAAGTGGTTCCGGCTATTGGGTGCACAGAGCCCATAGCAGTGGCATTGTGCGTAGCTAAAGCAACAGAAACGCTGGGGGTAAAACCGGAGAAAATAAATGTGTTGCTAAGTGCTAATATTCTAAAAAACGCTATGGGAGTGGGCATTCCGGGTACCGGAATGATTGGATTGCCCATTGCTATCGCATTGGGGGCACTGATAGGAAAATCAGAATATCAGTTGGAGGTATTAAAAGACAGTACGCCTGATGTAGTGGAAGAGGGGAAACGTTTCATTGAGGAAAAGCGCATTCATATTTCGCTGAAAGAGAATATTGAAGAGAAATTATATATTGAAGTATGCTGTGAGGCTGGAGAAGATAAAGCAATAGCAGTGATTGCCGGAGGACATACCACCTTTATATATATAGAACGTAACGGAGAAGTTTTATTTCAGAAACAACATACGGCAAGCTGTGAAAAAGAAGAAGAATGCTTGGAACTGACTTTACGTAAAGTTTATGATTTTGCTCTGAATACTCCACTGGATGAGATCAGCTTTATTTTGGAAACAGCCCGCTTGAATAAGGCGGTTGCCGAACGTTCTTTTGAAGGCAATTATGGCCATGGATTGGGTAAGATGTTGCGTGGCACTTATGAACATAAAGTGATGGGAGATAGTGTCTTCTCACATATCTTGTCTTATACATCAGGTGCCTGTGATGCTCGTATGGCAGGAGCCATGATTCCGGTAATGAGCAATTCCGGTAGTGGGAATCAAGGTATATCTGCCACTTTGCCTGTACTGGTTTTCGCTGAAGAAAATGATAAATCCGAAGAAGAACTGATACGTGCTCTGATGTTGAGCCATCTGACGGTGATCTACATTAAACAAAGTTTGGGGCGTTTGTCTGCTTTATGTGGCTGTGTGGTTGCTGCTACAGGTTCCAGTTGCGGTATTACCTGGTTGATGGGGGGAACTTACGATCAGGTGGCTTATGCCGTTCAGAATATGATAGCCAACCTTACGGGTATGATTTGTGATGGTGCGAAGCCCAGCTGTGCGTTAAAAGTAACCACTGGTGTATCTACCGCTGTTCTTTCTGCCATCATGGCTATGGAAAACTGTTGTGTAACTTCTGTAGAAGGTATTATTGATGAAGATGTGGATCAAAGTATCCGTAATCTGACCAAGATAGGGTCGAAAGGAATGAATGAAACGGATAAATTGGTACTGGAGATAATGACGGGGAAATAGTGATTAGTGGTGAGTGATTAGTGGTTGGAAACTGTGCAGCATAATAGCACAGCTGCTAATAACTTATCACTCACCGTTAATCATTATATTAATGATTGCATCCACATCCTTCATGATCGTGATCGCCGCATCCGTCGCCGCAATTGTCACCACAGCTATCGCAACCGCAACTACATCCACCACCGCTCATCATACGAGCGATTTCAGCTAATTCTTCATTGGTTGCCGGGCGGCTTTCTATTACTTCACCTACAAAGTTCAGGTCGCAACCTGCCAAGGGGTGATTCATATCCATTACCACTACGTCTGCTTTTATTTCTTGTACGGTTCCGTTGATACGTTGACCTTCAGAGGTCATCAAAGGCACTACATTACCGGCTACAATACGTTCGTTATCGAACTTACCGTCTACTTCAAAGATTTGCTTCGGAAGGTCGATTACATGTTCTTCGTCAAAGTCACCGTAAGCATCTGCACAAGCGATTGTGAAATCGAACTTATCACCTGCTTTCAGGTCTTTCACCTGATCCTCGAAAGACTCTAAAGTCAGACCAAGACCGGAAATGAATTGGAAAGGGTGTTCTGCGGTGGCTTCTTCGGTGAAATCTTTCTCACCATCTTCTATAGCGTATAATTTATAAGCTACGGTAATGTACTTGTTTTCTACTGTTTCCATTGATTTATTCTATTGTTTTAGTTAGTAATTCTTGCCTTTTTTCTTTTTGGAAAGCGACAAAGATACGAATATTTTTTTGTAAATCTCATAAGTCCTTTCTGTTCTATACAACCATTCTGAAAGTTTTGTTTATTACTGACGGGATATGAACAAAATGTGATAAGGTGGTAGGGTGATAAAGTGATAGCGGGATAACGCTCTGTGATATATAGCGCAGCCACTTTATCACCTTACCACCTTATCACTCCTTTATTTCTTTCTATTTCGATATGAACACAATCCAACTCCTGATCCGCAAATAATATAAGTTTCAGAGGTTAAGCCGCCGCATTGCCACTTTTATCCCTTTTCGCTGCGACGGTTAAGGAAAATTGTAGTAGGCATTTATTCTTTCCACCATGGAGAAAGTTGCTTTCCACCACGGGGAAATTTTCTTTCCACCATGGTGGAAAGAAAGAAACTCCACGATGGAAAGAATAAGCGTTCGGATGGAAAAGGCTAACCGTTGGAAGGGAAAAAGCATAGGAATGCCTAAGAAAAGAGTTAGCTATTGGAGGAAGTTCATATCTGAACGGTTATGAACTTTCCTCCTTACCACAGAAGCCTTTATACCCAAAAGGAAAGTACTTCAACGTTGAGAGGAGAACTTGTGGAAACAGATATTATTTTTCTTCTCCTTCATGGTATAGAAAGGAGAATAGAAGCAGATATACCTTAAAATTGTACTTCTGTATGTGTAAAGTTATAGGGCTCGAATGAATCGTAAATATCTGTATATGCTGATATCCAGCAGGTTATCTGTGCTTGCTGAAATTGAGTAAAAGAAATAACTAAAATAGTAAAGCAAAAAAAATTAATACCCATAGCTTTGCGACGTTAATTTTAATATAAACATTATGAAAGATGCAAAAGTATTAATTAGAGATTGGAATAGACATCAATGTTTGATGTTATTCTTATGCTTATTCTTTTTGTCTGCAGGAGTTGCCCCAACGGCACATGCCGCTTCGGAAGTCACGATGGGCGTTGACCAGGAACTGCGGATTACGGGGGTGGTAAAAGACACCAGTGGTGAAACAATGATTGGAGTGACGGTAATGGTAAAAGGGACCGGTACCGGAGCTATCACCGACATTGATGGCAAATACAGTGTGACTGTGCCCGGCAGCAAGAGTGTGCTGTCATTCTCCTTCGTAGGATATACCACAAAAGAAGTGACTGTCGGTAATCAGAAGACTATCAATGTTACTTTATCCGAAGATTCCAAAATGATAGATGAGGTAGTAGTCATCGGTTTCCAGTCCCAGAAGAAAGGAAACCTGACGGCTTCCGTGGCTTCCGTAGGAGCAGAAACGCTGGAGAACCGGCCGGTGGCTAATATCGGTCAGGCACTGCAAGGCTTAGTGCCGGGACTGAACGTCAGCATCGACGGCGGCGATCCCAATAAAGTTCCCGCACTGAACATCCGCGGTGCCACCACTTTCCGCCAGCGTGGTACCTCGAACGACGATAAGAACAAGTTCGATGTAGTTTCAGGATCACCACTCATCCTGTTGGACGGTGTAGAGATTACCGCAACGGATCTGAACCAGTTGAACCCTAACGACATCGACAATATGTCGTTCTTGAAAGATGCCTCGGCAGCTGCCATTTATGGTACAAGAGCTACTTTCGGTGTGGTATTGGTGACTACCAAGGGGGGAACATTCAATCAGAAAGCCAAGATAGAGTATTCTTACAATCTGGCTTTCGACCAACCCTATGAGTTGCCCGATATCTTGGACTCCTATCATATATATAAGGCCGGATTGGACAAGAAACTATGGACAGGCGACATCACCGAGTATTCCCAGCACGACAAAGACATGCTGGATCACATGATGGCCTACATAAACGATCCCAAGAACAACAAGCCTTATTTCATGGAAGGCGAAGCCATTCAGTGGGTAGGCAACACCAACCCTTACAAAGAATTGGTGAAGGACTGGACGCCGACCCAGAAGCACAACCTCTCCATAAGCGGAGGAGGCGAACGAATGAGCTACTACATCTCCTTAGGTATGCAAGACCAAAAGGGAATGTACGAAATAAGGACCGACAAGCTGAAACGCTACAATGCCATGCTCAGCCTGAACGCCAAGGTGACCGATTGGTTCAATGTAGGCGCCAAAGCTTCCTACAATGTGTTCGACTACGACTCGCCAACGCAGCAGACGGATGGTATGAACCTCTGGTCGTACGCCAAATCCTACTATCCGGAGAATTACATCTACCAGCCGGTATTGACCGGTCCGGACGATCCTTTGCCCAATCACCCTACCGAAAATACGGTGAGCTATCTGTATGCCAACGGGCGTAACATTACCTCCAGGCGGAAGACTATCCTCTCCCTTAGCCCTGAATTTATCATTCTGCCCAAGATATTGAAAGTAAAGGCCGACCTTTCCGTGACGCCCACCACCTATCAGAGGGAGAAGACGCACCCGATGCAGGAACGCGTAAACACTTCGTGGACGGCCCTTGAAAACCGTTGGGCTACGGAGAACACAGGCTATATAGAGCGTAGCAGTACGGATCAATACTCCATCAACGTATACGCCGATTACAACCAGACCTTTGCCCAGAAGCACAACGTGTCTGCCCTGATAGGCTTTAACCAGGAGCAAGAGAAGTACGCCTATTCTTCCATTTCGCTGGTGAAGATGATAGACCCGTACATTCTGAACCCCACGTTGGTGGAAGACGTAACGGCTAATACTTCCGGCAATGGCCACCACGAGATCAGCGCGCGCGCCTTGTTCGGCCGTATCATGTACAACTACATGAGCAAGTATCTGATAGAAGTAGATGCCCGCTATGACGGTAGTTCCAAGTTCCCGAAAGACTCGCGCTACCAGTTCTTCCCCACCGTTTCGCTGGGATGGAGAATATCGGAAGAAAAGTTTATGGACTGGTCGAAGAGCTGGTTGGACAATTTCAAAGTAAGAGCCTCCTGGGGGCGTTTGGGCAGCCAGCCGAGCAAAAATTATCCGTATCAATCCGTGTTCAACATAGAGTCGGGATACTTCTTGTTTGACGGTACGCGCTATCCTACGGGTATTACTACCCCTTCGCTGACTAACCCCAGCCTTACGTGGGAAAAATCGACGACGAAGAATTTAGGCTTCGACTTCATATTCCTGCAAAACCGCCTCTCGTTTACTGCCGATATTTTTGAACGCAAGGTGACAGACATTCTGATTCCCGGCGGAAAGGAATATCCGGCTTTGATTGGTGACGATAATCTACCGCTTGAAAATGCGGGTGTATTGAAAACTACCGGTTTTGAACTGCAGGCCAAATGGTCGGATAAACTTGCCAACGGACTGAGATACAGTGTGGGTGTAGCCCTGTCGGATGATAAAGCTAAGGTAGTGAGTTATCCCTCCAACCCGACGAACTCCATCGGAGACGGTAAGCTGTACAAAGGATTTACCGTAGGAGACATCTGGGGATACGAGACCGGAGGCATTCTGCAAGAAGGTGACTTCGACGGTGTGGGTGCTAATGGAAAGCCCTTGTATCACGGTCCTTATTTCAAAGGCGGGCAGGCATATCCGGGATATGTATGGTATCAGGATTTGAACCACGACGGTGTGATCACCGGTGGCTTGGGTACCGTAGACAATCCGGGTGACCGGAAAGTGATTGGTAACAACGCGCCCCGTTACCGCTACAACATTACGGCCAACGTGCAGTACAAAGGCTTCGACTTGGACGTGATGTTCCAAGGCGTGGGCAAGAGAGACTACTGGCTGTCGTCCAGTTCCAGCTACTGGGGCGGTGGAGCAGGCTCGTGGGAAACCTACAATGACTCGTGGACGCCCGAAAGGACGAATGCCA
>Ga0129316_1000938_pt1 | contig 13061 bp, 10 predicted proteins | sample Cm1ome_2_FD_94429 | JGI IMG/M metagenome (GOLD analysis project Ga0129316, IMG submission 94429) | Eastern black-and-white colobus group fecal microbial communities from Wisconsin, USA - Cm1022B metagenome | ecosystem: Host-associated > Mammals > Digestive system > Large intestine > Fecal...
AGAGTCTTTCAATGCCAAAGTCAAGTCCTTCAGGGCAGCACTAAGGGGAATTAGGGATGAGAAATTCTTTCTCTACAGACTTTCCATGATATACGCTTACCCCCACTAATTATCTACTGAGCCTGAAAACAACTTGTTACACACCGTGAGGTGTAAAAGCACGAAACCGCCGTATGCCGAACGGCACGTACGGTGGTGTGGGAGGTCGGTAAATGTGAAAGTAGGAGGTAAATGCCTTTTATGAATATCATTTACCTCCTACCCAATATTTGAGTATATTATTATTCTGCGCTGAACAAAGTCCATGTCAAACAATTCAGACCACCGCCACTATTAGTGTTCACATCGGGATTCTCTAGAATTTGAGTCATATCACAATCTATAAGCTCTACTTCATAAGAAGCTCCAAAGGCTTGCTGGATTTGTTGCACAGCTGCTTTGTCGAGTTCATCCCAATCTAATTTTGGAACGATAATATGTTTACCAACTTGTAGAAAATTAATGTATCCCCAACTTTTCGATTTCAAGAGGCTCCACATCTTGGTACCTTTGATTCCTTCAATATCTCCAAAGTGCAGACGTTCAATATCAAAGTATTTTTTCAGTGGCTCACTCAGACGTTCTTCATCGTCCAAATCACAGTAATTTGTAATCAGAACTTTTCCTTCTGTGATATATCTAACCATTCCATCGGCATGTCCAATCGGATTTTCATCTTTTCCTTCCCATTCGATCAGAATAAGACGAATCTGATTATCAAAGAATTGGTCCCACCAGTCTGTAAGTTCCTCTTTGGATAGATTGTTCTCATTCAATACTTTGCTACACATGATGATTGTTGGTTTACCAAACTTGTCGATAGCCTTGATCACATTGCCTCCATCAAGAATAAGAGGGATTGTAACAACATTAAGATTAAGCTTGTCAGCCTTGCGAGTATGTACTTTGTGTAGCAACCAGTTTGTGATATAAGCTTTCTGGTCGCTAAGATAATCCGGGCTATAGGTGTAGTTCAGAAAGAGATCTTTCGTCAGCTGCACTGGCATATAATCTCTTGACCAGATGTCACGAGTGTTACGCATATCATAGTGCTTCAAGGTCTTAACAGACTCTTTCAATGCAGCATACATCTTTACTCTTAACTGAGAATCCAAAGCGCTACTCTCTCCATGTAGAAGACTGGAATAACAAACCGTATTGGTCATGTTATCCGTTACGAAGTTATCTTTTGATATTATCATACTCTTAACTATCCCCGCAACACTATAATTTAATGTTTTTTATAAGCATCTGAGCAACAAAAAGTTGCTCAGGATTTTGCCATGTCAGAAATTTTACTTGTCTTAGTGTTGCAAAATAAAAACAAACAAAATTCTGAATGACATGGCAAAAGTACAAATAAAATCCGAGTAACTCACTCCTTTAGGAGAAATTTTTCTATTATTATTCGTATTTTAATATTCTATTTACTATTTCAATGATGTCCTGCTCACATTTCATTGCAATGTATTCAAAATCATCGTTATTGCGGAAATGATGGAGAACAGGGCGATTGTCAATATAGAGGTTCTTAATTGGTTTTGATTCGTTAAACTCCCAGCTGTTTGCACGAAGAAGGCGAGTTCGTCTGCCTTTGTGACTATTATCTCCCACAACTTCTATTTCGTAGCACATGCTACATTGCTGGTAATTATACCAGAATTTAAGTAGTATATACTCTTCCTTCTGATCGAGAGTAAATTTTAGACCATCAAAGTAAATGTACAGATATACCTTATCTCCCCAATGAGTTACTTCGTAAGAACGTTTTTCCAAATGACTTTCTAAAATCCACAACAAAACTTCCTTGTAATTGTAATTACCGATTCGCTGTCCTTTCACAAGTACTATACGGCCATTGTTATCGCTATAGTATTTTCCGCGCATGATATAGTTTATCATAGAAGGATGTAGTGAAAAGTAATAATTCTCAGGATGTGTATATTCTACAGCATCGATTCCCTCGATTATTTCTGGTACTAATCGCTTGTCCTTAAAGAGTTTTTGAATAAAAGGAAGTTTATAAATCTCATTTTCATTAGGAAGTCGTTGATAACCAGAACCGGCATCACAGAGTATTTCGTCCTTCATTGAATATGCGAATGCTTTAGCGAGTAGTTGGATTGTATTTTCACTATACTCTTTGCATACCCATTTACGAATCACATTGCTTTCATCTGAAATTTTTCTATAATTTTCAGCTGTAGCAGCAAAATATTCCTCTGCTAGACTTTTCATATGACAAAGGTGCTGCTCGCATTCTTTATCATTCCATTCATTTACATCAGTTGAATAGATTACATCAGACTTTAAAGAATCTAATTGATGGCCTTCATCTCGTTTGGCTTTAAATTGCGCTTTCTTTTCTTCAAATGACTTATTACTATATGAAGAATTTACTTCTCTGGAAACCAAAACAAGGTTGCCAAAAGTATTCAAATAACTAATTTGTTTCTTATTGTATTTAGGAGTCTGTGGGTTGATATGTTCAACTGAATTTTTCGATGATAGTCGATAGGAATTCCAATAAGGAAATTTTTTGGTTTGATTATTTTTCCACCAAAGGATATACTCCATTTTATAGAAAATATAGTGCGCGAATTTGCAACCATCTTCCTGCTCAGCAAGACGGTTGAAATATTCCGAAAAATCATTTCCTGAATAATTTCCTAGGCCATCGATCATTACATTATATGTACGCTTAAGCATATCCAGATTACTGCCCAAACAAAGTAGTACATTATCTAGTTGCTGCAAATACTTTAATAAATCATCGGCATCATTCTCGGAAAACGAATGGAACAAAAATGGACAAATCCAGTGCTCGTATATTCGAGGTTGAGAAAAATAGAGTAGACTTTGCAACTGTGTCATCTCTGTTATAGTATTACCATTAGAGCTATCACGATGAACACGTAAGTTTCCAGTTCTCTTGTCCTTTGAAATTCGGAGAGTACGCAGAGTAAGCACAGCCTCAGACTCGCCTTCTTCTTTAACCCATTTTACAATATTCTTATCGAATACAATTCTCACCTGCCATAAGAGTTTCAAAAAACTTCTCGCCGCTCTGTCATTTTTCATTTGTGCAACAGCTGGAGAGAAAATTTTAAGCAATTTCTTTTCGTTGAAGACATTGATGTCAAACGTATTCTCCTCACCATAAAGACAAAGCTTGTTTTGTATGAGAAATATACGCAAAGAATAAAGAAGGAGCATAGGAAAAGAGACAATACTCCGGATTTCCTTTCCTCCTCTTTGACCAGTGTTACTGGAATTATCATCTATGTTATCCAAAGAATCATTGTCAGTAATTGCTCTCTGAACAATTTGTAAAAGTGATTCTGACTGATTGTCGTAATTGTCTTTTACAGGGAGAAGAATGTATTTATCAATAAAATCATTGCCGAATTCAGCAATTACTCCCTCGTCTTCGTTGTCAGATTCCCTGTCAAAGATAAGGCGATCTTTCCATGTTAGTGAAGGGTCTTCTTGCTGAATGTTATGTTCTACGAAATCATTCATGTCTGCGCAAGCATTCCATATTTGACCATATCGGATCAACTGGTCTTCATCTTTTTCAGTTTCTTCTCTTATTAGATCCAGAATATGTGATTTGAGAATGTCTGTTTGTGACAATTGTTGGCCACGTCCATTAATAAGCTCAAATAATTTATTAAGGTCAGTGTCCTCTGGAATTTCTGTTCTTACAAGAACTACACAGTTCATTATAAATTCAGAAAATCCTGCCAAGCAATCTCTATGTTCATCAGCCTCGCAAAAAGTTTCGATGTTACCTATTGTTGAAGTCATATTTTTTATATCCGAAATGCTTGAAATTTCGCTATTGTCGATATCTTCATTTTCCAACATTTTGATCAAGTACTCTGATATTTGAGGACGAATTGCAAAATGTATGCGCAGATTCTCTTTATTTCCACAAAAGCGTTTCATTTCTTTACAGACACTATCATTCATGGAAGAAAGTACCATACAAATAAGCCACAAAGTAGTAAAACGTTGTTGACCATCAATCAGGTCTTGTTTATTCCCATTAGAATATGTTACCACTCCACCAAGATAGTAATGTGTCTCGTTTTTTCTATATGCAGCAAAAAGATCTTCAAGAAGTTTGTTAACTTGAAGTTCCTTCCATACGTAAAGTCGCTGATAGATAGGTATATTGAATTGAATTCCTTTTTGGACAATATCTTTTAATGTAATATTGTTGGAATTATACTGTTTATTTTCCATTCTCAATTATTTCTTTAATCCATTCTATTTTGTTATTTACGAAATTAGTTTCATCAGATTTTGCCTGATCGAAATACTTGAAGTTCGCATCCTTATATTTTCGTATTGGAGAATTTTCTGGATCCTCCTCATGTGCCTACGTTCTATCTTTGTTTTCAATAAATCTTGTATAACCTCTTCGGGCTCATAACTAATTTGTATTTTATCAATAATATTATTATGTTTCGTGATATTCATCATTGCTTCTTTTCTAAAAAAGTAATTATTGATTCGCCATTGTCCAATAATATTATCAATACACAATGCAAAATGATAAAGATCTTTAGACCCAAACTTATCATAGTAAAAAATCATGAGCATTATAAAATAATCACTCATATAGTTTGTGCTATTTGTGTTTAGATAAAGTTCATTGAAGAGTTTTCTCATTTTTTCAATTTCGAAATCTTCGCTCTTCTCAACAAATAATTTCAATGCAATTTGATGGTATGTCTTAATAAATGTAAAAAAGCATATTCCTTTAATTAAAGGCTGACGAACCGTAAAGGGATATGATTTTGCAGAATTTCCAACGATTTGATTTTCTTCATTAGCTTCCATCCTACTGTTAATGATAAGCTCATAGGTTGTGGGAATTGAATATACCTTGATGTTGTTTTTTTCTGAATATGAAAGCTTTTCAGAAAATTCATGCATAACACTTTCATATGAAGCTGAATAATCAAAAGAACTTCCTTTCCATGTTCGAAGGCGCCAAAGTGCAATGACAATAAGGTCATTTAGGTATTGCTCCGCCGAATTTCGGAAAATGTTATTTCCCGTGTTTTGCGTATTTTCCCACAAGCTGGCTGACGCATTCTGCAATTCTTCATCCGCATGAATAGCTCTTAGATGTACTGCTTTCAGTACATCTACAGCAGATGGTTGTACGCCACGGTTATTTTGAGAATCAAAGAAAGTAAAAGCATCATCTTCATTATCTGTCAAAATTACAGTAAATCGAAGATGATTGAAAATGTCATTCTGCTTTAACAATGCATATCGTCCGCCGTCTTTACATTTCTTTTTAGCTAAAGAAGTGATGGTACCAATAGCTTCCTTTGATTTATTTGAATTTACATTGATATCAATATTCTTTTGGTACTTGATCATCGCAGAGGACTCACCATTTAGAACATAATCAAGAATCAACAATGTAGTTAATCGCTGTTGCCCATCTACAATATTCCACTTTTTGTTATCATTATCTTTGTGAATAATGATAGTACCCATATAGTAGTCAATACCATTAATAAATTGTCTCGACTGTAGATATTCTAGCCAATCATTCATTAGGGTTTCGACTTTCTTCTTTGTCCAAACATAAGGACGCTGATATGGTGGAACGGCTAAGATATAACCATTTAATTCTTGCTCGAATAACTCTCCATAAGTTGGGTTAATCGGATTGATATATGTATCATTTGAAGAATACATGAAATTTAAGATTTATTTTATACTACTTAAAATTACCACAAACTTTTAGCGTATGCTCCATTCCAATGTATCTGAATACGACTTTCGTACGAAGTAATTGACACTTCTGGGTGAGCACGCCAATAAGAAAATTGAATTTTATCGAGAAGAACAGAGTGAATTCCGGTTTAGCAGAATCTATGTTCTCTTTATCTATAATCCTGATTTCGCTAACTTCTCCATTGCTTTCAATCTCAGAACTCTTGCGTACACGGGATTTAAGCTCTATCTTTAGCAATTCGACCAATTCTTTCTTGTCCAGGCACTTGATACGATTACAAATGGGATCATCATCGGTAAAACCACCAGTGATGAGTTCACTGAGATAAGAGAGAACACAATATTGTATGCGTTCACGATAACGTTCGTCATGCTCTTTAGCATAACGGTTCAGTAATCGTAGAAGGCTTCCACCTTGCTGTACAAAGCCACCCAAACGAATAATTTTTTCTTCCTTTGTACTGAAAGACCATTCTGTGGATAGATCATCCCAATATTCTTTTCTTGCAATGTAACCTTCATATGTCTTGAGGTCACATTCAAAAGGCTTTTGTTTATTCATACGCTAAAAGTTTAAAGCTTTCCATAACAATAGTCCATGTCTGATAAATCATAACAGCCAATATCTTTTATTTCACGGAGGAAAAGACGTGTACACATTTCTGCATCATCACCAGCTCTATGATGTTTACCTTCTGGAATATCTAACTGTTCACAAAGGTAGCCAAGTGTATTTGTTCCAAAGTCATAGTTATGACGAGCAGCACGAAGTGTACAATAATAGTCAACTTCAGGTGTTTCAAGTTCATGAAGCTCTAAAGACTTACGGATGCAAGAAATATCAAAAGTTGCATTATGAGCTACCAATATAGGAGTTTCGTCAAGATATTCCTTAATCTCTGACCATACTTCTGGAAATTCAGGGGCATCTTCTGTGTCTTCCGGATGTATGCCATGCACTTGGATGTTCCAATACGAATACGCATTATCCTCTGGTCGTACCAACCAAGATTTGGTTTCTACAACCTTACCATCTTTAACTACACAGATACCTGCTTCACAAATAGAGGCTCGCTTACCTGTTGCAGTTTCAAAGTCTATTGCTATAAAATTCAATCCATCCATATTATGAATTGTTTTTTTCATTGTTAAACTCTATAATAAGACGATTTACGTGTTCTCTCATACAGTTGAGTTTAACAACCATATAATGGGGAACAATTCCTAATACGGATTCGAGTTCTTTGTTTTCAATCTCATCAATTTCACAAAGAATTTTATTGAGATCTGCTAAACATGTATCAACATCTTCTCCAAAAGACTCTATCTCATAGATTTCTTCGCAACATTCTTCAATATGAGGAAATGTTGTTGCACCTTCTTCTGATACACCGAGCATGGTACCGAACTGTTTCATCTTTACTAAGCACTCTTCTTTGCAAGCAAATTCTTCCTCAGTTTTCGGCTCGAAATTTGACATTCTTTCCCATTTATCTTTATAAATACTTGCAGCTTCATAAGAAGACGGTTTTTCTTCAGATTCCAACACTAGCTTTTGAAAGTCAGCTAATATGTTTTGTAAGCAATTCATATCATTTATAATAATGAGTTAATGTATTCGCAAGGTTGCGCATCTGATCTCGAAGTTTCTTAGGTTCCAACACTTCTACTTGATCTCCTTGTTGCATGATGAGCTGAAGAAAATCATAGGTTAGCTTTACATTATATGAAAATGTCGTTGACTCTTCATTACTCTCAACCTTTTGTTGTGACTCGTGAAGTGGCAATGTACGTAAGTAGTCTGGTGCATTCCAATATGCTCTCAGAACTACATGTTCAATCGGATCATCACTCGGGATAATACCTGTACATCCTTCATAGAACTTCTTCATGTTGAAACCTTTTTTATCTTAAAAGTCTTATCAAGAATTGTAACTTCATTGATACGATCAAGACCATATGCACGTATTTCCTTTCGGGGCGAATAACCATCTTCTCCCTTATGTTTCTTGTTGAGCATAACATAGTAAGGATTGTTAGCGATGATGTACCAACGACGCTTGACTACTTTAAGGCTGTAAGGTTCAATTTCAAATGTGTTAGCATAGTCCTTGCCGAATTCTTGGTGTGTGATCTCCATAACTTTATTTTCACGCATTGCTTGCATGAATATGGTCAACCAAGTATGTCCAGAAGGAATATCTTCAAACTCAACTCGCTCTTGTAACTTGCTATCAGCCTGTATCTGGTTTAATGTAGCATACGAATCAACAAGCCTGCTTCGTAAGCCATCACCTTCCAGTTCATGAGGATTCACAATATGATATTTATACCCCTTTACATCAGAATCAAGTTCAATGATAATATTGAATATGTCCATAATGGCTTTACGATGGTTATGGAATGTACGAAGAGGTAACTCGTCGCCCTCTCCATAACTCAAACCGCTCTGTTGCCACTTTTCGCTAACTTCCTTGTAAGAAAGATGTTTATAGTGGCGGAACGTATCTACGAGCCAAACATATCTTCCAAATTGGTTTGCAGGCATAATATTATTTTTTATTTAGTTGCATAAAAGTACTTTCTTAACCATTCTTTAGTCGAGTTGAATCTGATTCCACGATTCACAAACATAGGGTGATAGAAAGCATTTTTCATAAAGTCCTTATTGCAATAAGCTTTCTGGCGGTCAGATAATTGAGAGAGTATTCTTTCTGAATACTTACGACCTGAATTCATTCCATCCTTTCCCCAACCCAAATACACATTATCAATGTCTGAGACGGAAGCAATATCTTCTTCAATGATTATGAGATTGTGGATGTCAGGATGCAGAGCAATGGTATTCAATGCCTTTGAAAGATTTGGCTCTCTGAGATTGTACAAATTGAATAATCTAATTACTCCATTCAACTCTCTATTTTCACCTATATAATTTCCATTAAGTATTTTCTCTAAAAAACGCATTGTCGGATCTATAGAAGCGACTTGCCAATGCTCTTTGTTATCAATACTATTCAGCATTGTAAGCTCATCATCAGAGATAGACACATTACAAGGCGCAGAAGACCCCGGATTGATCAACCATACGGCTCCAATCGTTTTCCAGGAATCTCCGAACTGCAATATTGTATTCTTCCTAATACTAATTAAAGAATCAATATCAATAAATTGAGCGAAAACTTTCATTTGCTTTGCTTTAATTTTATTTATATAAAAGGAACGAGTTCCTATGAAATAAAACGGCATACCTTTATTTTTTATTGTGTAACCGTATAGATAATTACTGTCTGAAGTTCGCAAGTGAAAAATTCACCTACAGAGCCGATTGCTATGTTTCGCTTAGAATGACCACCTTGGTCAGATTGAATTCAAAATATGCCCCTTTTTTAATTGGGCTTAGTTAATTGACTATCTCACAGCCGACAGTATCAACGATGAAGAACGCATCTCTCTCTATTCCGAGCAGACGCTTGAAAGTTATCAGTCTATGTTGGGGAAGTCGTTAAGCACCATCAAGGCAAATCCCAAGCTAAAACACAACGTCACCGTCAAAGCCTATTTCAAGCTGGTGACAGGTGAGACGTTGTAGGGAATAAACTGTATGAATTTCAGCAAGTCAGATCCATAATTCAGCGTTTGGGGATTGAAGCTTCCTTCTGCTTTTTATCTCTTTTTATTGATGTATTTTTCGAAAACTTTAAAGTTGACTTTGGCGTGTTTTTTAGACGTTGAGCAGTTATAAACAGATGTGAATTGTTAAATAATTGCAGTATATGGCAATATCTGCCGTAATTTATTTACGGATGCATTATTTTTTTTGTACCTTTGTAGTCAAAATATCACTAATAAATATTGTCATGTTAACGAAATTTGCAGTTAAGAACTATAGAGGGTTCAAGAATCGTATCGAGTGGGACTTGTCTCATCCGAGCAATTATACGTTCAATAACGATGCTGTACGTAATGGTATTGTAAAGAACGGCATTATCTACGGACCGAATGGAGCCGGTAAGTCGAACTTCGGATTGGCAATATTCGACATCGCCAACCATCTTTCTCACAAGTGGAAGAAGCCTGATTACTATCTTAACTATGCTTGTGCTTCATGCCACAGCGAGCCTGTCGAATTCGATTACACATTTGGCTTCGACGGCCATGTTGTTGCATACAGTTACAGTAAAGTGGCATCAGAACTTAAAGGCAATATTATTAGCGAAAAGCTGACTATTGACAACAAAGAGGTCCTCGTAAAAGACAAAGAAGAGCTTGCTATTTCCGAAGAATTCGGCTTGACCGCCCTTGCCATCCAGAATCTTAAAGATAGTGCCAACAACATTTCTATAGTAAACTATCTATTGAGTTCTGTGCCACTTCCCAAAGACCATGCCCTGCTACAACTTCGCGATTTCGTAGAGAATATGCTATTCTTCAGAAGTCTCGATTATCGTGAATTCATTGGCTTGAAGGAAGGTGGCAGCAACGTGGAAGAGTATATCATAAAGAACAACCTTGCTGACGACTTTGCAGCTTATTTGAAAGAAGTAAGTGGTCAGGAGTATGAGTTTGCGCCTAACACGAAGGGCGACAACATTCTCTTCTGCATATTGAACGGTGTGAGAATACCGTTCCAATGGGTTGCATCCACTGGCACAAGGAATTTGGAGTTACAGTATTATTGGCTGAAAGAAATGGATAATGCTTCGTTCGTCTTTATCGACGAGTTTGATGCTTTCTACCACCACGAACTTTCCTATAAGATTTGCAAGCGATTGTTTGAAGGCAACAACCAGGTGTTCGTAACCACCCACGACACATTCCTTCTTTCCAATGACTTGCTTCGTCCTGACTGCTTCTTTATTCTTAGGAACAACGAAATAAAGGCTATTTGCGACTTGACGGACAAGGAGCTTCGTTTTGCTCATAATTTGGAGAAACTGTATAGAGGCGGAACTTTTGGCTTATGATTCTATTTATATTTGAAGGCGACGAGCGTGAGCCTCGCCTGTATAGAACATTGGAAAGACTCTATTTCCCAAAGGTAAATGACAATATCATTTGTTCTTTCGGGAATAACATCTATGACCTTTACAATGAGTTGAAGGAATATGAAGATGGTGGAGATGTTGTTTCCGTCATGCGAGAACGTTTGGCAGCAAGAGGTGACTCCACTTTGAATGGCATTAGAAGTTCAGACATTTCGGAAATATTCCTATTCTTCGACTATGATTTCCAAAACTCTCACCTTTCGCTTGAAGAGATCAATCAAAGAGTAGAAGAGATGCTGGCATTGTTTGCAGACGAAACCGAGAACGGAAAGCTCTACATCAACTACCCGATGATAGAGTCCATCCGCTATACCAAGGAACTTCCCGACAACGATTATGCCAACTATGTAGTAAGCAGAGAAGAGTGCAAGGACTTCAAACGTCTGGCTCGTGATTTTTCGGCTTATAATAGTCTCGACCACATATTGTTCAAGGATGGCGAAACCCCGACCAAGGAAAAGTATATGAAGGTGAAAGACAACTGGGAATTTCTTAAGCAGATGAATGTCTGTAAAGCTAACTTGCTTATAACAGGAGTAAAAACAATGCCAAAGGAAAAGTCTGTTATCAATCAACTAACAATATTCGAAAGACAACTTTTGCTCCATGTCAAACCTAGTAGAAATGTTGCAGTATTAAATTCTTTTCCTATTTTCATCTACGAGTATATGAAATAACAATGTGCATAGATTAAAATAAAAACAAGCAGTGTCAACCCTAATTATTATAACTTGACACTGCTTGTTTTATATGTCTCAATTATATTGTACTTTACTAATACTCTGACAAGTTTTTATTAGACTCGATTTGGACGGACTATCATTCAGTAAAAAGAAAAGTTGAACAACTGAAGCATGGGTAAACTAAGCAACCAAGTTTAAGGTTTAGTTTACCCATGTATATATACATGCCTCTTTAATCTTACAAAATCAAACTTGTTTCGGAGCAGTTCAAGTTTACTACCTTATATATATAAGACAAATTAAACTTAAACCTAAACCTGCTAATGTGCGTAAGGCAATTCTTTTTTCTTTTTACTGAATATACTTGATGGAGTGTAATCTCTAGGTAGCAGAATGACTTAATATGCTATATTGAATTAGAAATAAAACCTAAAGCCTGCTTTTATCTCAGAGAAAATCGTTAATTTTGCATGCAAAACAAGCAGAATGTGTTTTTATTACATATCTCGCTTACCTGTTTTGAATGTGCTCTTTTACATTGTCGTTAACATTTAAGGATTATAAGGAACTTTCTTAGATATGATGTATGCGTGCAGAATACGCAGAATATGTTTAAAATGTTTCCCAAATGTTTCCCGAACTTGACGTAATATACTGATAATCAAGATTCATTGGTAGCGGCGCAGGCTGCTGTCGAAGAATAGACAGAAAATGCTGAAATTCAGTAATATAAAGGGTAAGCGTCTGCGTGACAGACACTTACCATTTATATTTGCGTTCATTCTGCGCGTTTCATTTGCAGAATAAGACGTCGAAAACAGGCAATATGTTTCCCAAATTTGAGGGTGCTGTTACTACAATTTTATTACGGGAGTTTCCCCCGATGCTTTTAGGGAAAATCATACATCAGATTATGGTTTTCCCCTTGTTGTTTTCAGCTATTCTCCCTATCTTTGCACCATCAAAAAGTTGATAGCGGCACCAAGTAGCCTCTTCAATTAAAATAAATAGAGTAATAACCCTTTAAAGAGAAGATAGTTATGAAAAGAATGATTATGACATTGGTAGCAGTATGGATGATGATAACATCTATGAATGCTCAGAAACTGACAGATATTCAGGCAGAAGCCCGTTTTATCACAGATAAGATGGTGGTGGAACTGGGATTGAGCAGCGCCCAGCGCAACAATCTCCTGAACATCAACTTCACCTACCTGGACGGCATCCGCAGCTATCGCGACATTGATGCCTACGGCTGGCATTACCGCAACAAGCAGCTCAAGCGCATGATGACCGCCAGACAATGGAAGAAATTCATAAACTCATACTATTTCTATCGCCCTATCGGCTGGCAGAATCATGTGTATGTTCACCATATTTACACCAAGTATCCAAAGCATAACTGGGGACACGACAAGCGCCGCCCTCGCCCTGAGTGCAGCTACGGAAGACCAGGATGGCCAGGCGGAACTCATGAAACTTACGGACCAGGAAAGCCGGGCAAGCATCACAAGTATCACAAGCA
>Ga0129316_1000943_pt1 | contig 12955 bp, 12 predicted proteins | sample Cm1ome_2_FD_94429 | JGI IMG/M metagenome (GOLD analysis project Ga0129316, IMG submission 94429) | Eastern black-and-white colobus group fecal microbial communities from Wisconsin, USA - Cm1022B metagenome | ecosystem: Host-associated > Mammals > Digestive system > Large intestine > Fecal...
CATATTCAATCCGGAACTGGTAATAATCGGGGGCACACTATCATTGACGGGAGACTATATAATGCAGCCAATCAAAACGGCAATAAGAAAATACTCATTGAATCTGGTCAACAAAGATGCCACAGTAACTGTTTCCAAGCTAAAAAACAAGGCTGGAGTAGTTGGGGCCTGCATGCTGGCACGGAGCAGAATGTTCGAAATTTAGGACGGCCGCAGCCAGCATAGTGGGATTGACAAAGGGCATACTAAAAATGCAACTATCATATGCAAAAAAGTTGAAAAAGCGAGGCAGTAGCTGGTTACTGATAAAAGCATAGGATAAACCAGCATCATGATAACCGATTTCCAATACTGCCTCATATTGTGGAATTCGAGAATGTAAATTATTAAACTGTCAATAAAGAGAAGATGGATCTTTATAGGATATACTCGAAAATATTACGAGCATAACGAAGATTTTGGAAAGTATACCCTAGGATAGGAGCAGAAAAGCAAGAGAAAGAGTCGGCTAATCCCGGAACTCTCAAACATAAAAATTCAAAAAGGACTGGAAATGCCATTCAGTCCTTCATTTTCACTCCTAAGTATTGAACTTTCATCCCCAGAGGGTCTGACACTACTGAATTCCGACATGGTTTCCGGATAGTTCCCGGCAAAGCGGTGGTATTTTTGTCGGAGAGCCTATGCCTCCAGAGAATATGGTACAATGTATAGTGCTCGGTTTCGGCAGAAGAATCAACTGTAAAATTTATATTCTATGATAACGGTAGAAACCATTAGCATAACTTTTATTTTCTCCGAGAAGAAATAATTCCTTTCAAGCGTTTATCAGGCAAATAAAAAAAATCCATTGTTTTTCATAGTGTGACAGAGATATTGACGATAAAAAATATTTGTCCTATTCCTCTGCAAACAAAAAATAAAAGGAAGTGCTATACTCCCGTACAGCGACTTCCCTATATATAATTATAAGAAAAAAATCCAATATCGAGTCTAACCCCCTATTTCACCCTCGTTCTATTATCCGTTTTTATGCCTCTCTTTACATCAAGTATTTATCTTACCTGCACCCTCAACACAATGGACCGGGGATTTACCTCCAGGGAAGCGTTCCTTATCCTGCTTGCCCCTAAAATTCTGGCGCTCTTCCGGTATGCGTCCAGAAAATCGGCTTGTCTTATATGATAGGGATATATGCAGCCCGGAATCATAGGGAAAGGGCTGGGCATCCAAAAGCCGTTATATCCATGGGCGGTCATCATGAATGCGTCCGCATCCATTATATCCTTCATAGGGTCAGCATTATAGGAACTGTAGTCAAATCCCCGGTGGAAGGACATGGTGGTCATATTTCCGATTGTGCACAGCTCGAACCTTACCTTGTCCTTGCCGATTGCACTGTCCAGATACTCCTGCACCGATACCTCGACCTCATCCTTGTCCATTGCCAGAAGGTCATACACCTTGCCGGCTACAAATATTTTCTTATCTATTATTTGGTTTTTGTTGTTCATAAATATTTCTGGTTTAATAAATTACTATAATTTACGTTGTGATGATAAGGAACACAACAGTCCGTCATATCGGTCATTGTTTCTCCGCGTCACATTTCAGTTGATCCAATCCACTACAGTATCTCCCTTATAACCTTTTTCCCAAACAAACCAGGCATAAGCGATAGCATTCCCATTTGCCTGAGCTACTGTAAAATCTCCACCTTTGGCAACAACAGCACGGGAAGAAAAGACATGGATTTTTCGTGGTGGATTGGTCTGAAAGAATGGTTTACGTCTTTTTCCCTCCAAGAACGTTAGTTTTAGGAACATCGCTATCTTTGTTCCTTCTCCCGATATATCCAAGGCTTTCTCTATAAATTCCAGGGCTATCTTATAAGGAGGGTTGGTAATGATAGCTCCATAAGGGTTTTCGGTGGCTTTCAGGAAATCAACGCCACCGGTACCATAACCCCGGTTTATCAGGTCAGTGGAATAAACCTCCTTGCCTAATTCTATCATCCTTTTAGACAGGTGCCCCATTCCACAGGCAGGTTCCCATATAGTATCAGGAAACTTCTCCACCTCGAATAATCTGTCTATGGCTTCGGGGTATGTAGCATAAAAATCATGTTCCTCCCTTGTTGTATCAGAGTGGTTGGACGCTCCGATAGTGGTATATATTGTGCTTTTCATAGTTAACCCATTGTGTTTGTCATTATTGTCTTACGCTGCTATAATCTTTCCTCCCCATTGTATAGCCATCGCATCCGCTATCCCGGGGAAGGTCTTGCTTCTCAGCTTTCTCCTCTCCTCAGCCGACACGCCCGAGAAGAATATGTCGGAGGTCCATTTCTGCATCCGGTTTCCGTTCCTGAATGTCAGCACCTCACCTTTCCCCACTATATCCGTAGGTACCAGCGGAGGCAAATTCTTCAACCATAGACAAGTCTTCTTACTTGCTTCATGGCCGAACATCCAAGGCTCTATTATCTGGTCAGGCTTTCTCCATCGGCTGCTCATTATACCTATCGGATTCTCGATGGCCAGTTTATCCACTCCAACCCTTGAAACATCCATGAAGAACTGAACAGCCTCCTCACGGTCTTTGGCTCTGTCAGGGAATTTCGGATGGGGTCTTCTCTGTTCTATCGGTAAATTCTTGTCGTCAGGGTGATAATACCACCTAGCACCCGAGACAGCCAAGAATGTACAGGGAGGATGAGCTATGACCAAATCCCAATTGCCGTCAAGAAAATGTTTGGTTCCGTTCTCTAAAATTCCCCCACGATTGGCGATTACATCAAACATATCCCCTTTAAAATGATATTCGGGATGTCCACCGCTGCATTCCTGAAGGTCACAACTGAAAGCGTTATGACCCAATCCTCTGAAAGACAGACATGCGGCCTGACTCTCTTCACATGCTACCAATACATTCATGTCCCTAGAATATGATTTGCATCAAGATACGGTCAGAATAGCATCTTAGGCCGATGTGCTCCACTGTCTGCCCTATCTCTTCAAACAGCTGGAATTTATAGAACCTGATGAAGCTTGTGATGTCGGTATAGAAGTTCTTCCCGGCAAATTTTAGCGGATGTATCATTGGGTATCCTCCTACAGTCTGAAGTTGGAAGGCACCTATTCCTACTCCGGTTATCAGGGCCATGTCAGCGTCAAAAATGATAGGTTTGTCGGGATTATAGTCGAAGTCCCTAACAAAGAACATTCTGACCTCCTTCTCGCTGATTTCCTTAATCCTGAACTGTGCCATTCCGGAAGTGTTCTCGTCCAATGAATCCTGTACCCGTGATTCCATTTCTTCAATGCTCATATTTGTATTGAGCACCTCTCCGTTTGCTATAAAATAGTTTTTCATAATGCTGTAGATTTAGTTTTTTGTGATGTGATTGTTAATGTTATATCCCATTCTTTCATCAAATAGGATTGTAAACCTCTGTATGAATCAATACGTTTCCTTTTTACCCTCGGCATGATTGACAAAGCCTCCTGCAAGGTCAGATTAATGCAGAGACCGGTTTTAAAAGCGTCTCCATATTTCTGTCGGAGCGCTTCAATGTCTCTTTGGTGTTTTTCAGGGATAGGTTCGTGTGATACCGCTTTTTCGGTGACATCAGGTGCGGTAACAGTTTCCTGACGATTGGGCATAGGCTCCCGCTCAACTCCCAATAGTTGGTTTATGAACTCTTTAAACATATTGCTTTATGCTATTTATGTTTCAGTTATTAGGCGTTGGCAGGCTGTGAATGGCGTTTTAGCGATTTGAAAGAGAAAAAATAAGAAGGGCGCCGTCCATTTCCCTGGTCATTCCCTTTGTTTACTTTTCCTTGTGGTAATTCAAGTAGCGGAACATTCCAGGTATTCATTCGGCGCCCTTCATTGTGAGTATTTGTTTCTTCGATAATAAGGCTTTTGAGGAATGTCGGGCGGAGAGAGACTGTACACCTTATTATATATAGCGCTCCAGACATGAAAAACGCGCGCCATTTCCAGCCATACCCTAATCTGTGTAATAAGAACATGTTCCAGTGAGCATGTCCGATTGATTAATCAAACTTAATTTTTTTAAACAATGAAAACCAATAAGAAAGAAATCGTGAGGAAATCCGAACTCCTCGCACAGATTAGAACTGACCTCAAGGCATGGGAAGAGGCTGAACCGGACTTTGACGACGACTACTTCGACGAGTCAGACGTGATATCCTACTATGAGTTCCTGACCGACAGATACCGGGATGAATGGATAATAATTGATGATACCAGGGAAGGAGGCAACGATGAGGGAGCTGTTTGACATCACTCCCCATTCCACGGGCCCGGGTTTCAGAATGAGGCTCAAGACCGGGGAGATAGATGTTCCGGACAGGCAGGGAGGGTATATAATATCCTCCGGCTGCGGTTCGGGAAAGACCGAGAGCATAAAGAGCCTTATCCGGCAGAAATACAATGAGGGCATACTCTATTGTGTCGATACCAGGAGTGAACTCAGGAAAATGTATGACTGGATAAGGGAAAATCTCATAGACGGTCAACCGGGAAAGAGGGGCGTCCTATCGGCCGATGAAGTAATGATCATATCCAGCGACAGGGAATATTCCTATTTTTTGGACCGGTATAGGGACAATCCCGAGATATTGATGGAAAAGAAAGTGATTCTGATTACCCACGTGCGTTTCTGGACAGACCTGATAAACTACTTCCTTATCTATAAGCCACGGGAAGAGGTGGCTCCGTTCGACGGTGACTTCAAAGGACTGATGCGGAGGGGAGACCTGAGGCGTTATATCCTTTTTGACGAGACTCCGACCTTCATCACCCCCTTCTTTGAATTTGACCGGATGCTCCTTGGACTGTTCAGCACCGTAAATGCCGACGGTCATATGGTATGCCGCCCACCGGAGGAGATAAGGAGCTTCTATGACTGTTTCATGAAAGGCAGGAAGGAGCTGTTCAACCAGACATACAGGATTAACAGAATAAAAAAGGATGTGGTACTGGGGCTCATTCCCAGGTACTATGATTCATGGATGCTTTCGGACAGTGACAGGATCGGGATCACGTTCTATCCTGCCGACCTCTGTCCTGAAGGTATCGGGATATGTACACACGTGCTTATATTCGAGGGGGCGGGTGACATACTCCTGAAAGGTTCCAGAAATTTCCGGCTCCTTGACGTTGAAAGCAAATACGATTCTGTAACGGAGTTCAGGAAGGTGGAATTCGGCATCACACGTAAAGGCGGGCGGGATGAGGCCAGGTTCGGCAGGTTCATGGACCGGGTCTCGGTACTGATAGACAGGCCCACACTGGTTGTGTGCTGGAAGGATATAGATGATGAGGACCTTGGCAACGGCAAATCGGAATATGCCGAAAGGACCAGGAGGGAACTGTTGGAGAGAGGCGTAAGTCCCGCACTGCTGAACGTCACCTATTATGGCTCGGCAGACAACAAGAGCACCAACTCATACAGGGATGCGCAGCAGATTGTCCTTTGCGGTGACTGGTCCCTGGTCAATGCCGAGACTGCAAAAATCAGAAGGGCATACGGTACTACCACAACTCCCCGGGAACATAAGGAATGGTATTTCAGCCAGCTCATAACGAGGATAGGTATCAGGAAGCATGAGCAAGGCAGCTATACAGTCTTTTATACGGATGATTTCGACGAAAGGTTCATTGCCGGAATGGAGCTGTATTTCAATGGGAACAAGGTCCCGGACTCCGGCAGCAGGAAACAGAAGGACTGGAAGGACAGACTGGAGAGTATGAAGATCAGGAGCAACCTTAAGGATGAGATTATACTTCTGGCCAGATATGACAGGGATATGCAGAATGCCATTGTCATGGAACAGGAATATACCAAGGAAGCCACATTCTATTATCTGGAAGAGATACTGGGCATAAAAAGATGTGCGAGGGAAAGGATAAGGTATAAGAGCCTGGCCAACGCTCTAAGTAGAATGAAGATAACACTGCTGATCAAATAGGACCTTGTCCACTGTCTGGAGAAAGGGGCTGTGGTAAGATATTGCTACCCACTATTTTTTGCAAAGTCTAATAATATATATAAGAAAGAAAAAAAAGTGGGTTAATATATTGAACAAATGGACTATAGAATAAAGGACGGAAGAAGAGACCTGCTTCGCGGTCTACCAAAGTGAGAGGAAAAAGAATAACAAAAATAAAAAACATCCTTCTTCTCTCACTCTGGAAGGGTACGTAGTAGCCTTTCTCTTCAATCTCCCATTGACGGTTCCCGTAGCTCCTTTACTGAAAAAGAGTGGTTCTTCCTGAGAGACGAAGATACTGAGAGGACCGGCTTTCGCCCAAAGTAAAGCCCGGTCCGGTCTCTTGGGGAGGTTCACGATACAATAACAATCTAAAATCCAATAACGATATGATAAACAAAACAATCAGCTACTACTTTAATTCAAGCGATTCAAGAAGCAGGATCTATTATAACTTCGACCATATCCTTGAACTTATAGCATCCAATCCAAAACTCTCCAGGCAAACGGATATAGTGAGGATGCAGACGACAGAGAAGGCCTACAGGGAGGAGAAACACAGACTCCCCATGATAGCACCTTCCGGAATATTCGACTACAGAAACGATGACCCGACCAGCCTGCGCCAGTATTCCAATATCCTTGTGCTTGACTTTGACGATTTCGGGTCACATGAGGCGGCAGGAGAATTCAAGGAAAGACTCATTCAATATGCCAATCCTCTCCATCTTTACGCGGTATGGTTCTCCCCGGGTAATAAAGGTGTGAAGGCGGCTATGATCCATGACAACACCAACCCGGACCACCATTACAATCTTTTCTGGCAGGTGAAGCAGAGGTTATATCCGGGGACTGAGGAATTCGATAAGAGTTGTCATAATCTAAGCCGCACGTTCTTCCTGAGTTATGATCCTGAAGTATATGTCAACCCTAAGAAAGATACGTTGCTTCCCTACCACTTTGAATATGATCCGTCCATTCCCAAGCCTGCCGTGAAGAGTTATAATAAGGGTGGTTCAGGCGGTTGTTTTATCCATACGCCGGAAGAGATAGAGGAGAACACTTGCTTTCAGAGGTTATGGAAGGACAGTACGCTTATTAACTACGTGGACAGGAAATGGAGAAAAGAGTATCCCGACAGCTATGAGGACGGCAACAGACATAAATCCATCCTCTCACGTGCAAAATGGTTATGTCTGTACGGTGTCTTGTATGATGCTGCCTTGAACTATCTCATCGGTACGTTCGGCAGGCATGGTATCTCTGAGGATGACATTGAAGGGATGGCAATCAACAACTATAATGCCAACCGGGGGAATTTTGGTGTCTCACGGATGGAGCTGTATTCAAGGAAGGAACGGGGAATAGTGTACAGGAACCAGAAACTGAGGGAGAATACGCCGTTTCAATAAGGTATAGAGTGGTGATTGGTAATATGTAATAAGAGGTAAGTTTATGATGGCTTGCCTCTTCTCTGTTTTTCGAGGTGTCTATTATAAGGGATGATACAGAAGATGAGTCAGATTAAAGACTTGTCTCTTCTTTTATTTTTTATGGGCAATTTGGGGATGTGCCTTTGAACTTCGGGAATAAAACCCCAACCCACTTCCCGGTAATCCAAGGCACTTTTGATTCATTGCCCTTTGATATCAGAAGAACATTCACCCCTCGTTTTCTGTTCTATCTATCCAAGCCTTCCGGACAATGGGGTATAATGGTCAGGGCTATCTCTCTTCTCGGTAGTGCTTGCTGTATTCCGGGAGGCTTTTTGTTTTTTATAGAGTGAAAAAGACAATCCGATTTGAAATTAGCGAATATCCTCACGGACCAATAATATTCCCGGGCCGTGTTTCATCGCTAGCTAAAAATCAAAACGATTATTGGTCAAATATCCTCAAAGATAAGGCAGCCGGATGAGATAAGCAAATACCCGTCCTGTCATCACTGGTAGAACGGGCATAAAATTACTCAAACAATATTAAGGGTGGTCAGTTAACATGAAACAGTTTATTGTGATAATTCATCCTCACGGAAAAATACCAACCCAGACCACCCTTAAATACAACTTCTAAAACCATGTCTGAAAGTTAGAATATTCAGATGAGATATGCAAATGAAATCATACAAAAAACTCTCATCCTATCATCACTGACCAGACGAGAGAAAGAGATTTGTGTGTATAATTTCCATGCGCTCATGGTGAAACAATATGACTATCCATTCCTTTATAAAAACGAATAGGATTATACAGACAAAAGTAATGATTGTTGTCGGAACTTCCATTATGCCGCGGTACAAAAAAACGATATGCCCCATCCATCACCAGACAGAGCATATCAACAGTAGTCTATTGTATAAAGAGAGAGCATTTCGATGGCACAAAGATAATACTAAGTCCGGATATATCCACCGCCGCCGTACATTTTCCCCACTGATATATCCCCAGTTCGCCCAATAATGGATATTCAAGTTGTATGTGTGGGGATAAAACCGGCGGCAAGATATATATTCTTATCAGTTTATTTTTGAGAGTCATATGTATTATCGCTATTTTTGCCAATGAATTATAACCTTAAAAATTTATGTTTATTCTGAAAGGCCTCCTCGGATTTTGGATAGATAATAAAAAATTGTTACCCGGACTTTTTTTGATGTACATTCTAATATATATAGAGAAGTAAAAAATAGGGGGTGAAATAATAGATAGATGAAGATATAAAAGATAGACCAGCTTCGCAGCCTTCCAAAGTGAGAAGAAGAAGAAAAAATAAACAAAACAAATCTTCTTCTCTCCACTCTGGCAGGGTACGAAGTAGCCTCTATCAATCTCTCATTAACACCAGCCATAGCTCCTTCATCCAAATCCAGCGCCTCTTTTGTTTCTTTGGGTCACTTCTTATTCAACAGACCGGAAAGAAAAGGTAAACAGTAAACATCCCGGTCTCCCTTATCCTTTACCTCCTACAGTCCGAACTCCTTTTTCAATCTCTGAGCCATACTTACACTTTCAGTATCAACTACCATTCTCATCAGATAACTTTGTCGGAAAGTCTTGACACACCGGAACGACTGCCGGACAAATTCATTGGGGCACCATCCGCATATTCTCCTCCTTCAACTTACACACATAAAAACTACCGTCTGACAAAACCCCGAAATCCTTACATGTGTGAGATTTAAACAATATGTCAAATCTAAAAATCAAACAACATGAAAGAAGAAACAAAAAAAATCCTGGAAAAAGCCCGGGCAGGTGATGCAGAGGCCCAGTATCTGACCGGTATGTATTATGAGGATAAGGGAAATACCGACGAGGCGTTCCTATGGTATGACCGTTCGGCGATGCAGGGATTCGTGTATGGAATCAACGCCGTTGCCGTGTATTGCCTGAAAGGGATGGCTATAGAGCAGGATACCGGCAAGGCAATCAGCCTTCTGGAAAGCATCGCGGAAGAATTCTCCACAGCCAAAGCCAATCTGGGGCATATATACCTGGAAGGGGAAGGATGTCCGCAGGATATAGGAAAAGGTATCGGGTTACTCAGGCAGGCTGCGGATTCAGGTGACGGACTGTCGGCTTTCACAATGGGACATATACGCCTCGAAGGGCTGTATGGAACTCCCGTAATGTACAAGGAGGCGACAGGATGGTTCGAGAAGGCCTATGGACTGGGGATATATGACAGTGTGGATTTCCTCTGTGACCTGTATGAAGGTCTGTATTCACGGGGCATGAGGGACATCAGGAAATACAGGTTATGGTCGGATGTCAGAAAAAGCCTTGAAAAAGTTTCCTGCACAGGTCTGGCAATGCCGTCATCCGCAAACGGGGGCAATGTGCCGGTATTCGGGGAGGCCAACGGCAGACAGTACATCATCATCGGAGGAGAGAAGGCTTATGTTGACCTTCTTGTTGCGGAAACATTCCTGGTCAACCCAGATCCGAAGGTCTATACGGAAGTGGAGCATATTGACGGTGACATGTCCAACAATGCGGCTTCCAATCTACGTTGGATAAAGAAGTAATATCAAATAGTTCATTATGAAAATAACATTGGCAGAAAAGATTTATTGGACAAAGTACAACCTGGTTTATCCAGAGTTAGGAGATATTATCCAAATGATTCGTACGGGAAATATACAATTACATGATAACGAATTTAATGGCTATACATTGAAGCGAGCAATAGAGCATATCAGAAGTGTAGCTCCGAGTGATATGCAGAAATGGAAAGCCAGACTCCTGCCCGCTGTTGCCTATAACGGTACATTTAGGGAACTTAACAGTGCAGGGCTGATTGAATACTCGTGTGTGACGGCATTGGATTTTGACCATATAGCAACGCCATACGATATGTATAGCTTGGAAAACAGGCTGAAAATAACACCGTGCGTTCTGAGTGTTTTCATTACACCCAGCGGACGTGGATTGAAAGCTTTGATTTGGCACGACAATACAGATCCGGCCAGACATGGAGATTTATATGAACAGTTACTGGATAAATTCTATGTGGCGAATGGAAGTGATGCAAGCTGTAAAGACCTTGCACGCAGAAATTACCTGAGTTACGATCCATATATCTGGATTAACCCTTCGCCTGAACCATTCCATTATGTCTCCACCATAAAGCCACACGTACAGATGCCTCAATCATCCGGGACAAAAGCAGTGTCGGACAAAAGTATCATCAGCATTATGAACTCCCACTGGAAGAAGAACAATCCGGAGTATTGGAAAAAAGGAAACAGGGCAAACAGCATCTTTATGTTAGCCTGCCGGATGTGCAAATGGGGTGTTGACGAAGGATTGGCTACTGAGTATTTCATTGATGGTTGGGAAGATGACACAATGGATGAAAAGGAAATCAGAGGCCATGTGGGTAATGCCTATAAGACCGAAGAGAAGAACTTTGGAACATTGACGTTTACAATACACTGATTCAATCAACCCTTTAAAAAAACAATTATGGCACTGACAAAAAGCCGGGGTAACATGTATCCTTTTGTTACCCACACGTGGAATGCAATAAAAAGGATATGTTTTCATGACTGCCCCTATTGTTACATGAAAAAATTCGATGGTCTGCTTCCGGTACGGATTGACCCCAAGGAACTGAAGGTGAACCTGGGTAACGACAACTTCATTTTCGTAGGCAGCGGAACAGACGCATGGGCTTTCGATATACCTTCGGACTGGATTACCCGGTTCCTGGATTATTGTAACCTGTTTGATAACAACTATCTTTTCCAGTCCAAGGACCCTTCACGTTTTTTGGAGTTCATTGGTCATCCGGCAATGCGGAAATCGGTTCTGTGCACGACCATAGAAACCGATGCCTTTTGTCCGGACATCGTAAGGAATGCTCCTGGTACCCGGAAACGTGCCCAAGCCATGCAAAGACTGGCGAGCCTTGGAATGAGAACCTGTGTGACCTGTGAGCCTCTGATAAAATTCGACTTGCCCGGAATGGTTGAACTTGTCAGGATGTGTTCCCCTGTACAGGTCAATATCGGCAGGAACTCACGACAGGACATTACCCTTCCCGAACCGACAAGGAATGAAGTGCGGGCATTGATAACCGAACTTCGGAAATTTACCAGAGTGGTAGTCAAATCCAATGCTAAGTGCTGGATTTGAGAATGTCCTGACTGATTGGAAAAATAAAGGAGACGCTGCATAAGCTCTCCTTTAAATTTCATCAAAGATAATAAAGAATCCATATGTCAAGGATACAGGTGAAAAATATTACAAAATAATACCTTGTGAGTTAACCAAAGGCAAGTTAATTATACATATACTGCATATTTTATTATAATACTCACTCAAGCGGCGTTAGCCTACAACTGACGAAAGAGAAATAAAATATGATAACGGAGTGCAACTTTTTTTCCTAAAATGAGTAATATCACTTAAAAAGAAAAGGTTTTAAAGGGAAAAATATTGATGCATTCCGTTAACTCATCCAATACGAAACAAGTGACAAAAAAAATTGCATGATACCTTAGACACAACTTTCCTGTCCGATGGTATGGTATGCAGCGTGAAGTTACCAATATCATTACAATACTCCCGTCATAACCTTTGATGGCATTGTACGGGCATTTTGGAGGTAACGTTACAATCAGATAGAGACAGTCCGGATGTTTCTATTCTTTTTTTTCTGCATGGTGGAGGGCAGGAAAGATCAGTGCCTGTAAAACCCGGGAGAAAAGCCATATATCATCTCCCGGTAGTCTTTGGCACTTTGTTTTTTTGCCCCTTGAATATCTTTTTGCTGTTTATATATCAAAGTTGGTTATGGTTGGTGGTAGGGAAAGGGGGACAAATTAGATACACCCCAATGAAAAAAATAATGGTCTGGTTTATAATCTCTTATCCGATAAACGATATTTGTCTCCCCCTGAATTTGTCCCCCCCTATCAAATAGCAAAAGATAGTGTATGATTCTGCTAACAATACATATTTTCCACTCCCATTTTAACCTCCGGACAATAGCCATAAATGAAGATGATGTATCCGGTAAGTTCCTGTCGACAGTTAACCGAAGGCTGGTTATATAATTGGTTATACTATACACTATATCATAATAATCCACTCAGGCGGCGTGAGCCTACAACAAACGAAAGAAAGAAGGATATACAATAATTTAGTGCAACTTTTTTTGTCAGAATCGGGAATTTTACTTAAAAAGGATAGATTGCATAAGGAAAAATATTGATGCGTTCCGTTTACCCGTATATGTGTAAAAAGGGTATATAAAAACATTGCAAACCTTTATATATGGAATGATTATAAACAAAAATATAACAATTACCTTAGATTTGCATCCGAGGATTACAGATAAAATAGAAAGAATAAATTTGTGAAGTAAAGAAAGAATGCAGGAAGTGAACCAGAAACAATTAGGGAGAACATAAGCTCCGTATTCA
>Ga0129316_1000963_pt1 | contig 12750 bp, 10 predicted proteins | sample Cm1ome_2_FD_94429 | JGI IMG/M metagenome (GOLD analysis project Ga0129316, IMG submission 94429) | Eastern black-and-white colobus group fecal microbial communities from Wisconsin, USA - Cm1022B metagenome | ecosystem: Host-associated > Mammals > Digestive system > Large intestine > Fecal...
ACATTATTCAAATCCAGTGTGCGCTGCAAAGTCAGATGCTCTTTATAAGCCTCGAACATCTTATCCTGCGTGATAGCCGGCTCCAGTTCCAGCGGATTACTTCTCTTCGGTATCTGGAGCAACACCCCGTCGAAATACGGAACGATATCGAACAACTGGATATAACCGGTGGAAGGCGTCAGACAGCCATAAAAGAAATTGATATAGCCATCCAGTTCATAATACGAAGTGTAAGGCATCCCGGCAGTCTCGATCAGACGCGCCTTGTCATTCATTCCCCGTTCACGGAAAAGGACAGCCGCATCCACCGTCCGGACTGTTTTATGCAGGAAAGGCATATCGGCATCGATAATTTCACGCATACGCTTCTTGATCTTGTCGATTGTTTCAAGATCGATCTTTTTGCCATTATGGATTACACAGTAGTAACCTTTCGATATCGGATGTTCCAAATTTAATGTTGCGGAAGGCAACACATCATTGACCGCCTTTGAGAAAATATGACAAAGGGAACGGACATACGTACGCAACCCGGAAAGCTGTGTATAATCCACAAACTCAACATCTTTCGGATGCCAGCAATGGAAATTCAGGCCTTCCACCTTGTTATTCACTTTTGCATTCATCGGGCGGTAACGCAGAGGCGCCCCCATCATCGTATAAATATCCAATAAAGAGGAGCCGATTGGTACCTCTTTATAAGTATTGTTATTTTTGCAATAAATTGTGATTGTTTCAGACATATTATATCAGTTATTATTTGTAGTTTTGCTGCCTAAAGTTAGGAATATTAATCGGATATACTTCCAGGTATAACTATTTTTTGATGGATAATACAATTTTTACCGTACTTAAACTGCTCGGCTCGCTGGCTCTTTTGATGTATGGAATGAAAGTTATGAGTGAAGGTCTCCAGAAGTTAACAGGAGACCGTCTGCGTAATATCCTGGGCGCCATGACTACAAACCGGTTTACCGGATTGCTCACGGGAGCATTCGTTACAGCCGCTGTCCAGTCATCCACCGCTACCACCGTTATGACCGTTAGTTTCGTAAACGCCGGTCTTCTTACCTTGACACAAGCTATATCCGTTATTATGGGAGCCAATATAGGGACGACAGTCACTGCGTGGATTATGTCTGTCTTCGGTTTCCAGTTTAATATGTCCAATGTCATTTATCCCCTGTTTGCATTATCCCTCCCCTTAATATTCTCTAAAAAAAGCGGACGCAAGTCATTCGGTGAATTCGTTTTCGGGTTCGCTTTTATGTTTTTAGGACTAACGACTTTGAGGGAGAATGCGATGCATATGGACCTGGAACACAACCAGGTGCTCCTGTCTTTTATCGCATCCTGCAAGGAATGGGGAATGTTTTCCGTACTGTTGTTCTTGCTGATCGGAGGCATTATAACAATGGCGGTACAGTCGTCAGCGGCCGTTATGGCTATTACATTAATATTATGTTCAAGCGGCGTATTAGACCTGTATCTGGGTATTGCGCTGGTGATGGGAGAGAACATCGGAACGACGGTAACCTCCAATATCGCGGCTCTCACCGGTAATGCACAAGCACGAAGGGCGGCATTTGCCCATTTCATATTCAACTTTTTCGGGATTATCTGGGTGCTCTGCATCTTCCACCCGTTTATCGACGCCGTAACGAATCTTGTCAATTACCTTGCTCCCAATACGCCCAAAGACATTGCAATCACCTATATGTTGTCGGCATTCCATACCGCATTTAACATTTGCAATGTATTGATATTAATATGGTTCATTAAACCGATTGAACGATTGGTTTGTTTAGTGATCAAATCAAAGCCGGAAGACGAAGAGTACCGCCTGCGTTACATCACAGGAGGTTTGCTTTCTACCGCTGAACTGTCTATTCTGCAAGCGAATAAGGAGATATCCCTTTTTGCCGAACGGACAACACGCATGTTCAGCATGGTAAAAGATGTGTTTTACGAGAAGGACGAGGACACCTTCATGAAAACGTATAACCGGATTGAAAAATACGAGAACATCAGCGACCATATGGAGATAGAGATAGCCAACTATCTTACCCTCGTTGCAGAAGGCCGCCTGAGTTCGGAAAGTAAAGAAGAAATCCGTATCATGCTACGTGCCGTATCGGAAATAGAAAGTATTGCCGACTCCTGTAACAATCTGGCTCGTACCATCAAACACAGGAATGAAGGGAAGTCTGTCTTTACCGACAAACAGAACCACAACATAGACAAGATTTTCGAACTGGTGACGAAATCGTTGTATCAGATGAACTCGATACTGAAAAAGCCGGAATTGTCGCACGACGACATCAACCCGTCTTACAATATCGAAAACGAAATAAACAATTATCGCAACCTGTTGAAACAACATAATGTAGAAGATATCAATAATAAGGAATACCAGTATCAGGACGGGGTATATTATATGGATATCGTCAGCGAAGCTGAAAAGCTGGGAGATTATGTCCTGAATGTTGTACAGGCTGTTATTGAGAAGAAAATATAAGTATGCATACATTCATTTTAATCGGATATTTATCCACTTAAATTTACATAAATGGACTATTCTTTTTTTGATTTTCTTACGCTTGTAGGAGCATTAGGTATGTTCCTATACGGAATGAAAGTAATGAGTGAAGGTCTGCAAAAAGTCGCAGGAGACAAGTTACGCAGCATTCTCTCGGTAATGACAACTAACCGATTTACAGGAGTTCTGACCGGGATTCTGATCACAGCACTCATTCAGTCATCAAGTGCCACTACCGTGATGGTTGTCAGTTTCGTTAATGCGGGACTTCTGACGCTAACCCAGTCAATCAGTGTCATCATGGGAGCCAACGTCGGTACGACGGTTACGGCATGGATCATCTCCCTCTTCGGATTTAAAGTCGACATCAGTGTCTTCTCCCTGCCGCTCATCGGATTATGTATTCCGCTGATATTTTCCGGCAAGAGTAAACGAAAATCATGGGGTGAATTTTTAATGGGTTTTGCTTTCCTCTTCATGGGGCTATCCTATCTGAAATCTTCAGTGCCCGACCTGCAAAGCAATCCTCAAATCCTTTCTTTCTTACAAGATTATACCTCTTTGGGATATCCTTCCCTCCTTATATTCCTCCTTTTAGGAACCATTCTTACAGTTATCGTTCAATCATCCAGTGCTACCGTTGCCATCACATTGATTATGTGTACGCAGGGATGGATTCCTTTCGAGATGGCGGCAGCAATGGTACTGGGAGAAAATATAGGAACAACCATTACAGCGAATATTGCGGCTATTTCGGCAAACGTTTCGGCCCGGCGTGCTGCAATCGCCCACCTGATGTTTAACGTATTCGGGGTATGTTGGGTGATGGCACTGTTCTATCCGTTCACCAGCATGATCACCTGGATCGTTACAAACTATGGCCCGGGCGACCCGAACGAGATGACACAGTTCCTGAGCACACTCGATCCGAAGACGATCTCCCTGATCACTTCCAGCGCGCAGATCACAGACCCGCACCTGCTCGCTTTGCAAAAGCAATTACTCACATTACAGGTATCCGTTTCCTACGGCCTTTCCCTGTTCCATACCGTATTCAATATAACAAACGTTTGTATCATGATCTGGTTCGTGAAGTTCTACGTATATGTTTGTTCAGCCCTGATCAAACCGAAGAACGTAAGCGACGAAGAAGAGTTCCAGTTGAAATATATTCCTTCCGGCATGCTCTCCACTTCCGAGTTATCATTGATGCAGGCAAAGAAAGAGATTGCCGTATTCGGAGAACGTACACAACGTATGTTCGGCATGGTTAAAGACCTGTTCTATGAGAAGAACGAAGACAACTTCCTGAAGATATACAGTCGCATCGAAAAGTACGAGAACATCAGTGACCGTATGGAAATCGAGATTGCCAACTATCTGACATTCGTTGCTGAAGGACGCCTGAGTTCTGAAGGTAAGGAAGAAATCCGTATCATGTTGCGTACCGTGACGGAAATAGAAAGTATCGCCGACTCGTGCAACAACCTGGCACGTGGTATCAGACGCCGCAACGAAGGCAAATCCGAGTTTACCGACGAGCAGAACCACAACATCGACCAGATGTTCGCCCTGCTTGAAAAGGCCCTGACCCGGATGAATGAAATCCTCCACATGCAGGAAGTCGTTCACGACGATATCAACCAGTCTTACAACATTGAAAACGAGATCAACAATTATCGCAACCAGTTGAAGATACACAATATGGAAGATGTCAACAATAAGAAATACCAATATCAGGACGGTGTTTATTATATGGACCTTGTCGGTGAATCCGAAAAGCTGGGCGACTATGTATTAAATGTAGTACAGGCCGTTATCGAAAAGAAAATATAACCATAAACTTTTATGGTTACCAAGTAAAAGCTCTTTCCGTTTATCCGGAAAGGGCTTTTTCATTATCCGATAGTCCCCCGGAGAGAAAACTACCTTATTCTTCATAGTATCATATATTATGATACAACATTCTCATAATATATGCGATTATAATATCATAATATATGATACTTCAAATTCCTTATAGAGTAATCCCATACAGGTCAGGAGAGAAGTAAACAGGGAGAGTGGCAAAGGGAAGGAAAGGTCTATAAACAATTAAAGCCTGTCTCACGACAAGCCCTAACCAACTTTGTTAACCTTAAATCTAATACTATTATGAAAAAACCACAATGCAAAGATAAGGCTGTAACAAGCCTTTGTCAAGTCTTTTACAGACAATATATGTTAAGCTATCCGGGCATTGTAGCTAAAAATTGTTTTAGAACACAAAACTTTATACAATACAGACAAAAACTGCTAATTTTAACAGTTAAAAGGAGCATTTTCCACCCTTTTAGCACCCTGCAAAACTTATAGCATATCTACTATCCGCCGCTGCTCTTCAAAAAAGACGATACGGTCTTTCTCTCCGCTACGGGAGATCAGGGTAGAAGTACGGATCAGGGATTGCATCCACTGCTTCATCCGTTGGAATATAGCTTCGTCAGGAGATGTCGCGTCGTTCAGTGTGAAAGATTTAAGCATCGTCAGATGGCAATGTTGCGTTTCCACATAACTGTAACTGGTTTCAAAGTTAACACTGCTGACAAAAAAGTGGATATTCTTGCCTTCCTTCCAGAAACCTCTGGCAGCCAAAGTCTCCAGATCATCAATAAAGATCATCAGTTCCTTCTTCAGGACATTTATTTCCTCCCGGGTAATCAGATAGATGCTGGCAAAATATTTAATATCATTCACCAGGTACAGGAATGTCATGCTATCCATTATATGGTACGCATTGGCAGCCTGACAAACTTCCGTTACAATCTCGCTGTTAATCAGTTGCAGCCGGTCCGGTGGTTCAATCTGGCTGTACCGGGCAGGCATAACATTCCCACATTGATAAATCCATTTGAACAGGTAAAACCGATAAATATGTCTGTAGCCTAACACCAACGACTGAGGAAGAATATTCAACGCCCCGCCCACTTCTGAATTCGGATCATCCTTGAGATACCTCAACTCATTCACAAAGTTTTCGAGCATCTCATAATCCTCTTCGCTCGGATTCAGGAAATTTACCATTTTCATCTGGAACGGCCTGCTTTTACCCGAAGAACAGCCAATGATATGATCCAACGAAATATCCAGCTTGGCAGCAATGGTAGCAATTTCGAAGATGGTAAAAGGGACATCGCCTCTCAACCGACGATAAACGGCTTCCTTTTCCAGCATCAGAAGATCGGCCAACTTATTTGTCAGCACGCCTCGTCCCGGAAACTTGTCTTTAATAGCCGTTACAAGATTTTCATATAACAGGTCATTTTTCATACATAATCGTTTTTCAAATTTGGTCTTAGTTCCCGGCGTCTGTCCTAAAAACACGTTCTGTTTCCGACAAATATATGCAAAAACTTTTGATTATGTAGCTCTTATACCTGTTTCCTTTCTTTCTTTTTTATTCACAAGGCAGTGTAAACCAGAACCTTGATCCCACACCAGGCGTTGAATCCACACCGATCTCACCGCGTAAGGCATTGACGATCGTTTTACAAATAGACAAGCCTAAACCAGTACCTTGCTTGAAAGAATCGACTTTGGTAAACCGTTCGAAAATCGTTTCGATATGCCTGGCTGAAATACCGATACCGGTGTCGCTGACTTCAAACAAGACATGATCCTCTTCCACACGATAGGAAAGGGTGATAGATCCTTGTTCGGTAAACTTGATGGCATTCGACAGTAAGTTGGAGACCACTTGCGTAACTCGCTTGGGGTCGGTATGGAGTATTTTGTCCGGCAAAGCATTCAGGTCGCACCGCATGGAGACGCCTTCCTGGACTTTCAGGGAATGTACTTTATATTGTTCTGCACATATTTCCTTTATATTGACATCTGCCAGCGAATAATCCATCATTCCCGATTCGATCTTTGAGAAATCAAGGATATCGGTGACCAGACGAAGAAGCAGATCGCAATTTGTATTGATAATCTTCACATATTCATCCTTTCCCTCTTCATCATCCATTTCAGCAATGATACCGGAGAAACCGACAATGGCATTCAAAGGCGTACGGATCTCATGGCTCATATTGGCCAGAAACGTAGATTTCAGCATATCTGCCTCACGGGCCTTTTGCATTTCCAGTTCATTCTTACGCGATTCGTCACGGGCCTGCTGCAAATTCTCTTCCAACTGTTTCTCTCCCGTTATGTCCGTTATATAACAAACGACTTTGCTGGGATGCCCGTCTTTATTGATTTTGTGTGCCTGGGCATTTATACGAATCCAGGAGGGAACCGTCCGGACAAACATTTTACATACAAAACTACAATTATCAGTCTCTCCGCGGATAACCTGCAAAAGAGGTCCCATATCATTCCCGGGGATAGAACTGAATTGCCCCAAATCCCACAACTCCTGAATAGACAGATAATTATGTGTCTTCAGATAATTGAACAAAGGATTTGAACTGGAATGGTCATTCAACACAGGGTCTATATACAGTTCATCCTCCTCCACGCTATACTCACCGACTATTGAACGGCCGGACAACAGAACGGCTTTCAAAATAGCCAGGTTGTTACGGGTCTGTTCCGCTTTAAGTTGCATATCCGTGTTATCTGAAATGATTAGCAGGTATCCAACCAGCCCGAACTCCGGATCATTCAGTCCTATTCCCTTTATCTGAAGATATTTGACCTGGTCTACGAAAGCCGATGGATAATAGCTGGTATTCTGTATGATACTAAAATCATAGACGAATGGAAAACTAAACGCCCGTCCGCTCTTTATCCCCTTCAGTATTTTCTCCGGAATAGCCGGGTTCCTGAAAAGATTAATGCCTAAAAGATCTTTGCGGGCAGAGCCGAAAATACGGGCATCAGCCTCATTGAGATCGATCAGGTAACCTTCGGAGTCATATAGTTCCACCCCGATAGGCAAATTATTGAAGAACTGTTTAAATTTGATGCTGAGTTCCGCCAAATGTTTCCTCGATTCTTCCAGGCTGGCTTGTGTCTCCCGACGTTCGATGATCAGGGAAAAGATACTTGCTATAATATGTAAGTCTTCGATTTCCGTAGCAGTCCAGAAACGTTGTACACGAACAGAGTCAAAACCAATAAACCCTTGTATTTTATTATGGAAAGAAAGCGGAATAATAAGCATGGATTTCAGGTGCTGCAACTCAAACAGTTTTTTATCCGTTTCCGCTTCCGGAGGCAGGTCGCTCATGCTGCACATGACGATATCACGTCCGTCCTTCACTGTTTCCATGATCCAGGGGATAGTCTCGTCCGTCAGTTCCGAATGGTTCTCTTTGGGGACTTCCACCCATTCGCTCATCACTTCGTAAGGGAAATAGGCTGTCCGCCCGTCTTTTTCAAAAATAGCTACATATCCCCAGTCTGCATTGAAAAAGTTCAGGAGCAAACTCATGGCCTTCTCTATCGGCTGGCGTTCTTCATTAAACAGCAATACAAGTACCTCGGAAATAATACGCTTGATATTGGAAGCTTCAGCAAAAGAACTGCCGGTATCGGCCTTCCGTTCATTGTCACGTGCTTCTAATAATAGTATCAGTTCCTCTTTGGATAATCGGTTATATTTGTTCTTTGTTAGTGTTGACATCATATGGTAATTCTTTATAAACGCAAAAATATTGAATAGTTTTGATTTTTAAGGCATTTCAAGGAACTAATTCACGTCGAGACATGTTAATATTCACCGGAAATCGCCCGGAAGGCCGTTTCTTTAGAACAATTATGCTTTTAATCATAAGCGTGTTCAGCGTAAAAAGTTATATTTGCATGTTCTAATGTAGACGATTTTAAATATGTTGAAGCAACAGTTACAACAAAAGTTACAGCAAAAGCTATCTCCGCAGCAGATCCAGTTAATACGGCTTCTGGAACTTCCCGCTATCGAGCTGGAAGAACGAATCAAGCACGAACTGGAGGATAATCCTGCCCTGGAGGAAGGAAAGGATATTGCGGACGACTTTGAACGGACTGACGACGAGGGTGTTGATGATATAACTACAAACGAAACAGATACAGACCTCTCACTCGGAGACTATATGAGTGAAGACGATATCCCGGATTACAAGCTCCGCGAGATAAGCGAGAAAACCGACCGCAAGGAAGATATTCCTTTTTCCGTAAGCCAGTCATTGAACGAATATCTGCTGCAACAGCTCGGATTGCGTGACCTGCCGGAAAAGGAAATGAAGATTGCCGAATATATTATCGGAAATATAGACGACGACGGTTACTTGCGCCGCGAACTCTCCGCCATTGCCGACGACCTGGTTTTCCAGGCCGGACAAGACGTTAACGAGAAAGAAATAGAAGAGGTGCTCACCATCATACAGGATTTCGACCCCGCCGGAGTCGGAGCCCGCAACCTGCAGGAATGTTTATTGCTCCAACTCGACCGTAAAGAGTCGACGCCCGGAGTAAAGATGGCTATCCATATCCTCACGGAATATTTCGAGGAATTTACCCGCAAGCACTACGACAAGATCATGCGCGGCCTCAACATCAGCGAAGGCACGCTGAAAAAGGCTATTCACGAAATAATCGCCCTCGATCCTAAACCTTGCAGCAGCTGGGGTGGTTCTATGGAAGCAGCCATGAGCCAGGTCATTCCGGATTTCCTGGTCGAGGCGGTGAACGGCGAATTGATCCTGAGTATGAACAACCGGGATATTCCGGATCTGAAGATCAGCCGTGAATATGCGGAAATGTTTCAGGACTACACCGGCAATAAGGCCAACCAGACTTCCAAAATGCGTGAAGCAGTGCAGTTCGTAAAACAAAAGCTGGATTCCGCACAATGGTTTATCGACGCTATCAAACAGCGCCAGGAAACATTACAGCGTACGATGGAAGCCATCATCCTCCTGCAACGGGACTTTTTCCTGACGGGAGACGATGCGACCCTGCGCCCGATGATACTGAAAGACGTGGCCGAACGTGCGGGATACGACATATCGACCATTTCGAGGGTTAGCAACAGTAAATACGTGCAAACCAATTTCGGCATCTACCCTCTGAAGTTCTTCTTCTCCGAATCGATGCAAACCGACAGCGGCGAGGAAATATCCACCCGTGAGGTGAAGAAGATAATGAAAGAACACATAGACAGCGAGGATAAACGCAAACCGCTCACAGATGAGGAACTCACCACGATCCTCAAAGAGAAAGGTTATGTGATCGCCCGCCGCACAGTGGCCAAATACCGGGAACAACTAGACATTCCGGTTGCAAGGCTCAGAAAAGAAATATAAATTTGAAGCGTTATGAGATTGTTTTCAAATATAATATCCGGCATGTTCCACCCGTTACTAATGATAACGTATGGAGTCATTCTGGCATTGTCATTCACATACCTGGCGATCTACCCGCCCACCATGAAGTTGTTTCTGGTTGGCGGAGCCTTCCTGTCGACAGCCGTCGTTCCGGGAATTTTCATCTTTCTGATGGTTAAAAACGGGGCTGCCGGCGACCTGGAACTGACAGACCGCAAAGAACGGGTAGTTCCCTACCTGATCATCATCACCTCCATCATGGTCTGTATATTTTATATGTACAAGATGATGATCCCGTTCTGGTTCCTCTCGTTGCTGATGGGGGCCTGCGTAGCATTGCTCTTTTCCCTGTGCATTAACTTCTTCTGGAAGATCAGTGCCCATGCGCTGGGCATCGGAGGACTTCTCGGAGGAATCATGGGTGTTGCGCGCATCCACCTGATAAATCCTTACTGGGGATTCATTATCATACTGCTGGCAGCCGGGCTGGTCGGTACTTCGCGTATCTTTTTGAAACGGCATACTCCAATGCAGGTATATGCCGGCTTTTGTCTCGGTTTTATATGTACCTTTGTAGCCTCATTATTGAGTTATATCTATTTATTCATCTAATAAAAACACTAAAGTTATGAACTTTCCTGCTGATTTAAAGTACACAAAAGATCACGAATGGATTCGTGTAGACGGCGAAGTTGCCTATATCGGTATCACTGACTATGCTCAGAGTGAATTAGGCGAAATCGTTTTTGTAGACATCACCACTGAAGGCGAAGTCGTTGCCAAAGAAGAAGTTTTCGGTACAATCGAAGCCGTAAAAACAGTTTCCGACCTGTTCATGCCAGCTAGCGGAGAAGTAATCCAGGTAAACCCCGAACTGGAAGACAAACCAGAATTGGTAAACGAAGATGCTTACGGAAACGGATGGTTGATCAAGATCTCCCTCTCCGACCCTTCTGAGCTGGACGACCTGCTGTCGGCTGCCGAATACGAACAATTGATCGCCAAATAAATGACACCGGTAGTAAGTATTATCATGGGCAGCACTTCCGACCTGCCCGTAATGGAAAAAGCAGCCAAGTTGCTGGACGAAATGGAGATTCCTTTCGAAATGCACGCCTTGTCTGCCCACCGTACTCCGGCTGAAGTGGAAGCCTTTGCCAAAGGAGCCAAAGACCGTGGTATTAAAGTTATTATCGCCGCAGCCGGTATGGCTGCACACCTGTGTGGCGTGATTGCATCCATGACTACCGTTCCGGTAATCGGTGTGCCTATCAACTCTACACTCGACGGTATGGACGCCCTGCTGGCTATCGTACAGATGCCTCCGGGAATTCCTGTTGCCACTGTCGGTATCAACGGAGCATTAAACGCCGGAATCCTGGCAGTCCAGATGCTTGCCGTAGGAGACGAACAACTCCAGGGCAAGCTGGCCGATTACAAGGAAAATCTGAAGAAAAAGATCGTAAAAGCCAACGAAGAGTTAGCTCAGGTATCTTTTAAATACAAAACAAATTAATCAGATTGTTGGAACATAGCCTGTTTTTAGCGACTGAAAGGTAACTTTTCCCCTCTTGAGAGCGGGCAGGGGGTGTGTTAAAGCCAGTAAATAAGGCGAAAAGATAACACACCCCTTATCTCCTCTCAAGAGGGGAAACAGATACCACCGGACGCTCCGGCCATGTTCCCCAAAACAAACTAGTAAATGGATTATTTTAATTACAGTCGCCGTAAATCATCTGTTGTCAATATAGGAAACACCCCGTTGGGGGGCGAGAACCCGATACGTATCCAATCCATGGCCAATGTATCCACCATGGACACCGAAGCCTCTGTCCGCCAGGCCATCCGCATGATCGAAGCCGGAGCCGAATATGTGCGTTTCACCGCACAGGGAGAACGCGAAGCCCGCAACCTGGGAGAGATCCGGAAAGAACTGAATGCCCAGGGATATACCACCCCGCTCGTTGCCGACATACATTTCAACCCCAGAGCAGCCGATGCCGCCGCCGAAGTGGTGGAAAAAGTACGTATCAACCCCGGTAACTACGTTGACAAAGTAAAAACATTTGACCTTCTGGAATACACCGACGAAGAATATGCCGCCGAATTGCAGAAGATACGCGACCGTTTTGTCCCTTTCCTCGACATTTGTAAAAAACACGGAACCGCCATCCGCATTGGCGTAAATCATGGTTCACTGTCCGACCGTATCATGAGCCGGTATGGTGATACCCCCGAAGGAATGGTTGCCTCCTGCATGGAATTTCTGCGCATCTGCCGGGACGAGAATTTCCCGGACGTGGTAATCTCCATCAAAGCATCCAACACGGTTGTCATGGTCCGCACCGTACGTCTGCTCGTCCGTACCATGGAGGCAGAAGACATGCACTACCCGCTCCACCTGGGAGTGACCGAAGCCGGTGACGGTGAAGACGGCCGCATTAAAAGTGCTGTCGGTATCGGCGCCCTGCTGACCGACGGAATAGGCGATACCATCCGCGTATCCCTCAGCGAAGACCCGGAAGCAGAAATACCGGTTGCCCGCAAACTGGTAAACTACATACTGGAACTCCGGGAGCACAGGCCGATTACCGCCCAGGCAGTTCCCGGATACGACCCGGTAACAGCCACACGCCGCATCAACCGGGTAACGGAAGGCATCGGAGGCAATTTCCCTCCCGTCGTCATCTCCGACCGTAGCAACGGCGACTTTGAATTCGACTATTCTTCCCTACCCGATTACATATACATCGGCAAAGAAGACCCGGACAATCTTCCCGACAACTTCCGCATGCTGGTAGATGCCCATTTCTGGAAAGAGCGTCCGAATGCCTACCCTTACTTCATCGCTTCCGAAATAGAGGAGATGAAAGAATACAACTCTCCGCTGAAATTCATCCGCCTGACATACAATGACCT
>Ga0129316_1000964_pt1 | contig 12746 bp, 10 predicted proteins | sample Cm1ome_2_FD_94429 | JGI IMG/M metagenome (GOLD analysis project Ga0129316, IMG submission 94429) | Eastern black-and-white colobus group fecal microbial communities from Wisconsin, USA - Cm1022B metagenome | ecosystem: Host-associated > Mammals > Digestive system > Large intestine > Fecal...
ATCGCCTTCGTAACAAGCAAAAGGATCTTCTGTTTCCATATTCTGTTCCTTTGTATACGTATTTCTGATGGAATTTGTCAGTTTTGCAATCAAATCCGGTTTTTCATCTACACTCAGTGAAGATAATGCACTCATATACATATCTGTTATACTTATATTTCCAACTATAAATCCTCCTTTTTTACAAAGGGACAAAATCTATTCCGGAGATCCTAATCGGATAATCTTTTTTATCATTTCAGATGGATTTTGAAGTAAATGCCACCGGAGAAGTATTTCCCGTTGTTCAATTCGGCAATCAGATTGATGTGGTCTTTCCAAAGCTGGTAGTGTGCTCCGATGTTCACGGTGCGGGCGTCATATTCGGCCATCAGATCCAGTCCGTTCAAAGCTTTCACCGCCAGGTTGTCTTCCGGCAATAGATTGAATTTAAAATTCACACCCGCGGCAGGCCTTCTGTAATGAGGGAACCAGCAGGCACGGTAATCCACGTATGCAGCGTGAACACCCAGCGTCCCTACCCCGGCGAAACTGAAATGCTTGGTTGCCGCCAGATAATATCGTGTAAAATGATTGTTCTGCATACCGTCCTCATCGAACTTGATGGCTCCACCACCGTATGCTTCATGCGAGGTGGGATCATCCAAACCAAGGACTATCTGCGGAGTCCAGGGCTTCCACCAGCCTTCTTTCCACAACCGCAGGCGAGCATTGAAGGCACGGTCCTGATTGGTGTACTTTCCCCAAGACTGAGGCGGGAAATAAGTGGAGCCATGATTTGCATAATTGATGGTGCAGGTGTATCCCACTTCGAGCCAGGGGAAGATGGTTATGTTCAGATAATAATTGAATGTGTATTTTATCTCATTGGTAGTAAGATACTGCAACGGAACAAGATGTAACACATTCCCGCCCGCCATAAATGTCTTGTCTTTTTGCATCTCGGCAGTGGGAGCATGAAGAAGTCCCGTTGTGCCGTATAGCGCCTGTGCCTGACTCTGTAACGAGCTAATCGCAATAAGGCATACTAAAATTAATCGTATTTTTCTACTCATTATTATGAGAATTCCATCTATCTTTGCTTCCATGAAACGTTTGCAAGCAATAGTGTTATTAGTATTGAATGGGATGGTTTGGCTGGTGTCTTTCATTCTGCTCCTACCCGTTGTTTCCTTACATAGTTTATGGAAACTATGCAAAAGGATCTTTGTAAAGCCCCAATAATTGTTTTGCAAAATAGTAAAAGAACTGAATATCATCTATAAAATAGCGTCTGAACAGTCGCTTGGGTTCTTTCAGAAAGCGATAGAACCATTCCATCGCCAAGATTTGGAATATTCTGGGAGCACGCTTTATGTTGCCGGCTTCGAAGTCGATGGTAGCGCCAAGAGCCATAAATAATTTCACACCGGACATGCGGCTACGGTATTTTGCTATCCACTTTTCTTGCTTGGGTGCACCAGCACCAACCAACAATACCGTAGCTCCACTTTCATTGACAATATGTATCAGTTCTTCACACTCCTGTTCGTTCTTCTCGAAACCGTAAGAAGGTGAATGAGCGCCGACCACTATTTGCCTCCCTACTCTCCTGTTTATATTCTCCATCGCCTTTTTAGCAACTCCCTCGGCTGCTCCTAACAGAAAAATTTTACAATTGGGATTATTGGCATGATAATTATAGAATGCCGTAAAAAAACTGCTTCCCGGAATAGCCATCGGCAAGGATCGCTTTAATAGTTTTGATGCAAGATAAAGAATCTGGCTATCGCATACTATCCATTCTGCTTGCTGGTAGATGTCGTAAAATTCTCTGTCGTACTGGAGCTTTATTAGGTGGTCGAGATTGGGGGTGTAGAGGACACCTTCGGCCATTTGTTCTAATAGCTCTTTTTGGGTGAGAGAGAGGATATTAAGATTCAAAATGTGAACCTTTATTTTAGTTTTCATTTATTATTTATCTTTTAATCCTACACAATCTTCATCTTTCTTTAGAATCAAGTAATATAGTCAAGATATAAAAAACAATTATCATTCTAACTTATTTTTTACATTGCATGCAATTTATATACACTCTATTTATACTTATATTCTAAAGAGCAAACCAATAATTATAGGATTGACTAGGAAAATCTGTTGTAGTCCGCCATCTCAACATTTTTGCTGGATTTCCTCCAACTATAGAATTTTCTACCACATCCTTTGTTACAACACTACCTGGTAATACAATACAATTGCGATGTAATGTAACTCCAGGCATAATCATTGCATTAGAGAAAATAAAAACTCCATCTTCTATCACTACAGGAGAACCTTTAGTTTCAAATAGCGGACTATCAATATTATGTCCCAAAGTATATATTTTTACATTATGAGCAATACCAACATTATTCCCTATAACAATACCTCGCCGATTATCTAAATAACAGCCGAAATTTACCACAGAATTCTGTCCCATCGTAAATTTGCCAACATGAAAAAAATTGCAGCAACGATGAATACAACTTCCTTTATCTATTTTTATCCCAAACAATCGCAAATAATAGTTACGCAAAGGATTAGGAAAAAACATATATGAGAAATTCAAGTAAGCTACTAAAAAAAATTTGCATTGAAGTAAAACAGCTTTCATATATTCACACAATTTTATAATTCAACATTCTTTCTCATTTTTGTTACTATTCGGAGAGCATTTCTAGATTCCCCGTTACACATACTATAATTTAAATTCATCAGTATATAACTGAAACTCCTTGACTAAAGGTGCCATTTTTATAGCTTCCGGACGTATGCCGAAAACTAACATTACTTTATTCATAAAAAAACGGTTTTATTTAAATGAGAGATTTGTAATAGCTCTTTAGAATTTCTATATTTTTATCAAGAGAAAATGATTTAGTTATTAGTTGATAGGATTTTTGACTAAACTCTTCTCTCAAAGAACTATTCTCTATAATTTTTTTCAGAACTTCGGCTAAAGCATCAATATCACCAGGTTTTACCAGAAAACCGTTCTCATTGTTATGTAATACTTCTGGAATAGAAGCTATGCTCGTACTAATATTAGGAATCCCATAAGCCATTGTTTCAAGAATGGTCATGGGTAATCCTTCATTATAAGAAGGCATGACATTAACCATTGCATTGGCCATAAACAGTTTTTTCTGTTCCCCCACAATCCAGCCTAAATGTGCGATGCGATGGCTAATGCCCAATTCTTTTATCATTTGCTTTACTTTCTCCATTTCTCCATCTCCGCATAAATATAACTTTATAGTTTTATCTATTTGAGGATCTAGTAGCTTTATAGCTTGTAGCAAATTATATACTCCTTTACGTTCACAGAGCACCCCAAGAAAAAGAATGTTCCTCGCATCCTTATTATATGGATTATAAGAATAGGTGCCAACTGCATTATATAAAACTTTTACTTTAGCTTTGGAAGCTTTATTTCTCAATAACTGGGCAAATTCTTCACCCAATACTATGTTTAAATCAGTCAATTCAAGAATATGTCTAACATATTTCTTTCTTCTTTCAGAAAGGCTTGTATAAAACAGTTCAAACTCTGCAGCATGATGATGCATTACTGTTTTAATACCTAAAATATTAAATGTTTGAACTAAGAATGCTTTTCTGAAAAAACTACCACGTTCTGCCGTATGTAAATGCACTATATCAACCCTACCTATTAAAGCCAAACATAATATCTTAATATATGCCCACATAAAATATAATACCAAAACATATTTATTTGCATTAATATGAGTAGGAATATATCTTATTTCCACATCTTCCCAGTCTTTATAATTAAGATAGTTTTTGACTACTGACACCATCCCTCCCTTCACAGACAGAACTGAGCCACACATTAAAACATTTATCATTTTTCCTCCGTTTTATATATTCTCTTCTTAATTAACTTGGCAGGATTTCCACCAATTATAGAATACTCGTCAAAATCTTTAGTCAGAACAGAACCTGTTGCTATAATGGAACCTTTTTTTATATGTCTACCTGGAGTCATGATCACCCTTCTTCCAATCCAACAATCATCCTCTATTATTGTAATTCCATTTTCAGAAGCACCTTGAAAACACATAGGGGTAGCAGTTTTGTCAAATCGATGATTATTCTTTGCTATAAACACTTCAGGAGCCATCATAACATACTTACCTATTTTAATATTATTCGGTAAAAAACAATTTGCACCGATACCACTATAATCGCCAATTTCCACATCAAACCCATTCCCAAAATATGCACACCTATCTATTGTGGAAATTTTGCCACACTTTTTGAAAATCCCTTTCACGCACAATATTCTAATTGAATTAAACAGTCTTCCTATTAGAGGTAAATAGGAACTGGGAAGATATTGGGCAAAACCATAATAGATAAGTAAAAATATATATTTTTTACCCACCCCTAAAAGCATTTTAACCATCATATACTATACCTTTCATTATTTCTATAGAATTGATTGTTGAATATTTTTTCAAATATAAATTTCGTGATGCAACATTAAATCTACAAACTCCTTCGTTTGAAATTCGGTTTATACCTTTCACAAAATCATCTTCGGTATGGCATATCAAGCCAATAGAGTCATCAATGGCAAAACCACAAAAAGACTCATTAGTACCTATAATGTATTTACCCCACATTAATGCCTCAGTTGTCTTGGTCTTCATTCCACTTCCCTCAAAGATTGGAGCAATCACAACATCACAATTACGATAATATTCACCTAAGTCGTCAACAAATCCATGTATTTCCAATTTTTCATTGTTCTTGAATGACAACTTATCCATATTCGCACCTACCACAATTAACTTTGCATTCACTTGAGGAAGTATTCTTTCTATAAACCATGACAATCCATTTACATTGGCATAAAAATAGCTACCAACGAAAAGTAATTGAGGACATTTTACCTTTACAAGTAAAGTCTGTGCCACATATCCATTCACATTTTCCATTTTGTCTTCCATTGATGATGGTAAAATTGTAACCTTCGACCTATTATTGACTCTTTTAACATAAGCAGCATCCCTTTCTGTTAATGTCACAATATCATCGGAATACATAATAGCATTCATCTCCGACCGTATCAATGGTCCATTATAAACAGGATATAAAAGACGCTTCACAAAAGAGCGTTTACAGAAAAATTTTTCTACATTATGAAAGAATGTCACTATATGCCCCTTATAATTTTTTTGTTTTAATTCTTTAGCTATAGTACCATAACATGAACCATCAATCCATACCAAATCCATATTCTCGGCTTCTCGTAAAATAGAATTGACATTTTCACCATTCATTCCTACTACATAAGCGAAAGCACATCGTTCTATAACAGACTTTAAGGATTCCTGTCTCCTCTGAACTTTAAATATTTCTACATTTGTTTTGCCCAACAATTGATATAGCAATTGTTTATTTCGATTAGCAATAACACATCCCCCACTATTATTATTAATAGTTCCTGTTATAAATAATGCTTTCATCTTGTATGTTGATATTTTTAAATAGTAAACCTAATAAAATATAATGTAATGCAAAAGCAGAAGGATTGCTTAAAGAGTCACCAAATAAAGATAAAGCCACCCCCGTAATCATCAATACTGTAATGACCAAGAAGTAAGGATTCTCAGTTCTTTTCCTAAAGAAAGCCATCATCATCTTCCAATAAAATATCAGATAAATAACTGACCCTCCAAATCCAAGATACGCCAACATTGTACCATAAGCAATATCTGGACTTCTCAATTGTTGAACCATATTCGATTCATAAAAGATAATATTTACAACAAAATCATACATTTTCTTCGATAGTTCCGAACTGTCTGATATCAATCCCAATCCAAAGAACTGTTCTCCAAAAGGACGATTTACCAAATAGATCCATCTTTCGAGCACCCAACTTATACGATATGTGAATGTTCCTTCTTTTTCTGATGTATAGTCAACCATTTCTATATTTCCACTTACTACCGACTGAATATCCCCCATTGTGTTTGAATCTCCAGAAAAACGATCTATAACTATTGATAAAAATGGCAATGTGAAAAATGAAATAATTAAAATATACCTGACTATTTTAGTAGTTTTTCCTAAGAAGTACAGAGTTAGAACAACTGATATCAACGTTATCAACATCAAAGAACGTCCTAGAGTCCCTAAAAGGCACACAACAAGCATTACCATCACATATTTGGTGTATTTCCCATAATAACGTGGACAAACAATACAAATCAGCAGGAAAAATTCTGTAAACTTGGGATAATTAAAAAAACGATAAAGACCTGTAGAGGAATCAAACATTAAATCATAAGTAGGAAGAATAGGGATTTGAAATATTATCTGTACCAAATCCACTATTCCTATGACTATAGTCATTATTGCAAATATACGGATAAGTTTTTTCGCATTAACCGTACTTATATTAATTAATATCGGCAAACTCAATATCAACAAATAGAGTCTGCCTCCTTGAATTATGTAGAATAAAGGAATATCATAATGAAAATAAGAAAAGACTGCACTGCACATTAAAAAAACAAGAAATATACCAAACCAACAGGTCGTGGCATTGAAAGGCAGGTGATATCTACCTTTCAATACCATTAATATTGATATCAAGACAGTGTAGACTAATGCCAAATCTCCATTTTTTGTACCTCCCAATAAAGGATCAATCAAAATACCATATCCGTCTAGAAGAAAACCTACATACAGGAAATAGGACATAAACCTACCTTTCTTTGAAAAATATAGTAACAAAGACAATACCAATAATGCTACTCCCAACATCGTATATTTATAATTTCAGGCTAAATCTACAATCTTACCAAACACCGTCATTTCACCAGTATTCTTATCATACATATCATATCTCAACTTCCAACTCAATTTATGGATAGTATCCATAGACAAAATAGTATTCCACAATGTATCATTATATGCATCATTCAATTTACTTGCCATTTTCAATATATTTTCATTATAATATGGGCATTTATCCATCATCTCTCTGCAGGTTCCACTTTGGGAGTAAATTAGATTCAAAAAATAATCCAATAATAGATAGTCTACAAAGCAATTTTCCTTCTCCAAATATTCAAAAAAGAGGTTGCGTTCATTCACAAAAATCTGATTAGACATACCTCCCATCAAATAACTAGCCCATCGATAACGAGATATATAAGTAGCGTCATCGTGCTTTCTCTGTTTGCTAGTATAATACGGAATGTTATTTAAGTCTGGAAGGTTAGCTGTTGTATAACAAGTTGAATCGATCCAAAGCCCTCCATATTTTGACAATAAAGCATATCGAAGTACATCTGAGAAATTTGTTATCGATATCTTACCCTTATTTAGTTTTTCAATAACATAAGAGGGTAAATCGACATAGTCCCTATAATTTTTCTCGGAAAGAACAACTATTCGCTGATTGTTATTCACATTTTTTTTCAACTGCTTCAAACATAATTTGGGAACTAAAGGCATCATCTGCTCTCCTTGCCACCAACAAACCCAAATAGGATAAAAGTCCAAACTTCCCTTCTCTATTTCAGAGGCTTTATCAATATATCCATGATATTTCCGACTCATGTATCTTGCTATCGAGTCCTGTGTCATTATTTTACCACATCTAATACCGAACAGACATAACAATTGACCAATGACAGGAACTATGCCATCTATTCCCATCACATTGAAATATCCTCCTGCCGTTTTCATTTTTTTCATTATCTCGGCAGTCTTTACAACTTTCTTCATCTTGCTTTGAATGCGAAGCCATAATTTTGCAACCATATTCGTTGCGATAGTCCTGTCATACCCCATCCTTACTGCCACAGGCAGCAATTCTTCGAGTACTTGCAAACGTTCCATTTTGCCTAATCCGTATAAATTAAAAGTCACCCCATCATGATTGAATATAGATATGTCCACATCAATAGAACGATAACTTTTTCCACCCAACACGATTGTCTTTAACCAAAATTTCCAGTCGCTCACTAGCCGCAAGTCCTCATCGTACGGACATTCCAATAACAACGACCTCTTTATAAATGAAGACTGGTGGCTAATGCTTGTTTTATAGAAATGGCTTAACGTAGCTTTAGTCGGCGGCACAACATAACCTATAACCTTTCCACTCTTTGTCGATATTTCCCTGCCCGTAACAACATCGAAATCATCATCAAGAAATAAAGAAGCTGCTTTTATAGACAAAGGAGTAGCGAACATATCGCCGGCATTCATAAATATACAATATTCTCCACAAGCCATTCGCACGGCTTTGTTCATAGCATTATATATACCACAATCAGGCTCACTCGTCCACTTCGTTATATTATCGGCATTACGTCTTATAACATCAACGGTTCCATCGTTGCTATTCCCATCAACGATAATGTATTCATAGTCGTCATATCGTTGCCTTGCAACGGACTGTATCGTGCGTTCTATTACATCGACAGCGTTATATGATACAGTTATTACTGAAATCTTCATTACTTATTATTTTCGTATTCTTCTATAAAGTATCATTGAATAAAGGGAAATGCAGCAATAGAATCATCCATGTTGAGATTCCCATCAATTCGGTACGATATGTCCCGATATTAGATATCTTAAAAAAGTTCGTTAACATAAAATGTATTACTATTTATTACTTTCCGGCTGTAAAAGGGATCGAGTTCAACGGGATTTAATGTGTAACCGACATACCCATCGCTTCCTTTAGAAAACAGATTTGTGTCAACATCATGTTTGAAAAAAGATAAATAAAATAAGTCAAACTTCCGTATTAATAATTCTACCTTTCAATGTTAACTCACCATTATCTGTAATCTCACTGTATTTTGAGGATCCTTTATAACTAAACTTATATAATACTGTATCATCTCGGTGAACCATTGCCATATATTCAGAAGCAGAACATGGCAAACCAAGATCTTCTAAGGAATAAATAGAAGGGTTAGTGTATGGAACATCGTCCAACATACTCTTCACTTGCGACAATTTGTTTGCACATGCAATCCACAAATAGTCAATCCACAAATAGTCAACTAACAAATTATATCGTTCCCAATAACGCAGCATCATTTTTCGGGTAGTCTCAATCAGTAGGTTACCTTTCTTACAGGCAAAAAAGAAAGAGCTAAGTTTTCCTTCGGAAACAACCATCCATGGTTTTTCTATCCTTGCCTTCACTGTATAGAAGTCGCTATCAAGATACCCCATCGGTATCTCTCCCGTCTGAAGCAGCGTAGCATCCATATAGATACCCCCATATTTCGACATTAACGTCATTCTTACTATATCCGAGAAATGGGTATAGGTAATTATTCCCTTTCCGTATTTGTCCCTGATATGTTCGGGTAGAGAGAAATAACGTTCGTGGTTTTGTTCTGTTACCAGACGTACAGTCCTGCCTGCTGCATATTTCTCTATCTGACCGATACATCGCTGAACTATAGGAGGTACATTTTGAGCATCATTCCACCACACCCAAATGCTCCCTTCATATTCACTGCCCTCTTCATTCACCTTTTTTGCATAAATAGGTTCGTTCTCAACTTCGCGGCACAAATCAATGCAGATGGTGTCCAAGAAGCGAAGTACCACTTGATGTTTCTTTAAATTTACTTTCCTTTTGAAGAAAGTGATCTTGTTCAAGGGAAAATAGAAAAACACGAAAAAAAGACCTAACTTAACATCGCATTTCCGGGTTATCCGAATATAATAAATAAGTTCATCTTTCCATCGCCTTAATCTACTTTCGTGATTACGACGATTTACAGGAACTTTGGATGACCACCGTGAAACTCGTAGCGAAGCCCTCTTGGGCGCGTTTCTATCTGTTTTGCCGGTACCCCCCCACTAGGGTATAGGGGGGTACATCTTTCGTCACAACAGCGCCTCCCGCAACCACAGCTCCCTCTCCGACCGTTATGTCATGGAGAATGATAGTATGCGGTCCAATCCACGCACGGTCGCAAATTTTCACAGGTCCGTAGTGTTCAGGATTGCAAGCAAAGTCCGGGTCACGATAATCGTGTTGAAGTGTCCAAATACGCACATTGCTTGAGAAATTCACATTGTTGCCTATTTCAAGCCCAGCCCTTCCATCAAGAATAGCATTCTCGCCAATAATAGTACCCTTACCTATCTTGATACCCGACGGATTACGAATCTCAATATTGTAATACATAGTCACCTCACTGGCTATGTCCATTGAATAAACGTACTTATAGAAAAACATCCTTATACGGTGTGAATGTATATTACCTATCCAATAGAGAAACAGGCGATCAAACATATACGAAAATTTGTTGGCAATACGAAACACAAGATCCCCCTGTTGTAGGTTTCCTGTCTGGCGTTTCCTTATCACATACTGTGTCCACCTTATCATTGGCGCAGACAATATTAATAGAATAATACGATGAAAATATAAGGCTAAGACAACAGCTAGACAAACTAACAATTGCCAAACAGTGACAAGATGTGACATATTGATTAATAATTAGAATTTTATTTTAAGACTTTACAATTCCCCTATGTATTTGAGAGATGTCAATATTTGATTTCATATCAATATGAATATAAATCCCCCAATCATTAGGAATATGCTCAACAACCTTATTTATCATTGACAAATCCCTATAAACTGTCATAATCACGTAATGATTCATATATAGAATATTTAAATTTATACTACAAAACAGACCTTCAAAAACATCAATTAAAGAAACTTCTAAAAGCACTTATATACTTTAAATTTAAAAATTCATCTACTATAGGATTTCTCAAAATCAATTTCTGTATAAGAACAAAGGATACAATTACTATAATGATTCCCACTGTCATATTAACAAGATAATTCAAATCAAGAATTCTATAAATACCCCAAAGTATCGGAATTAACACCACTCCATAAGATACATTTTTAAATAATATAGATACAGGAAAAAGGATCTGAGTTCTTCTACGAATAAAATATAAAGCCGAAAGCATGACTATCACCTCTGACATAACCCATGATATGGCAGCACCTATGCTTAAATACTGAGGCGTCAAAAGGAAGTTTAAAGCAAGTCCTGTAATAGCCCCACATATCGTATTTACCAGTATCAATTTATCCAATTTTAAAGGTGTCATAATCTGTATTATTAATATTTGATTTATACCTACTATCAAAATCAATGGCATAATAAGACGCATAGGCCATACAGCTCCCTCATACCCATCACCTGCTATTAATTTTATTACATCAGGTGCATATATAACAGAAAAGACAACGAGAGGAACAGTCAATGAAATAATTAAATTAAAACTTTTATCTATCAATACTTGAAATGCAGCAACATCTTTCTTGCCGATCAAACTACTTAAACGAGGTAGCATAACTCCTGCAAAAGCTGAAAACAGAGATAATAATATTACATATAACTTAGCTGCTGTTGTAAAATATCCCACCTCTTTATCACTACTAATAAAACCGAGATAAGTAGTACAAAAAGAATTATATAACCAAGCTAGAATAGAATAGATACCTAAATAAGTTATTGGTCGGAGCATTTTTTTTATCACATCTAAATCAAAAGAAAAATGTATATAGTTAAAAGAATAAGCTACATTAACAGAGGCATTTAATATAACTGAAATCGATAATAGCCAGTAATATATATCATAATCATTTTCGTTCTTCACAAACAAAAAAACAGAGATAACATACAATATTCGAATAATCAGAGTTCTTACAGTTATAAACCGAAATTCTTCAATACCTTTATAAAACCAATCAATCATCAAATAAGTACCGAATAACTTAAAACTTCCTATAAATAGGAGTTCTTTATATCCTGCAAACTTTTCGATTGAATGAATAGAAATAAATAGAAAACAAAGGGCTAATAATGTAGTAAAACTATTTATTATAAAAAGCCCTGTAAACACTTTGCTTAAAGCTACCTTATCTTCTTTATTTTTTGCAACCTCCCTAATGCCAACCGTTGCTATTCCTAACATTGAAATCAATACAAAACATTGAATAATATTATCTATGAAATTACATTTCCCAATGTTTGTAACACCTAATACTCTAGATACGTATGGATATGTTATCAGAGGGAAAACATAGCCTGCCATAGTCAAAAAACTACTGTAAGCAAAATTTTTTTTTATACTCATAGATTAAAGTAAACAATCAAATGAACGTGGCCACTGAATAACAGTGGTAAGCACTCAATTTATGGCATCCCCGCTTGAAAGGGCACATAAGTGTGCCCTAAACTGAGCTTTGTTAATTAATTAGTTTTGAATTTAACATTGGCTTGTAGTCCCGTACACCAGAACAGACGGAGCAACTGATCTTGCTGCTGATGCGACTGGTGAAGCTCTTTCTCGATACACGAATCCGAAGACACCGGGATATGCTGGGAAGTATCCCGAAGACTTTCCCTTGCTTTGATGCGGAAGGAGTGTTCGGGTATTTGGTAGGAAAAGCAGCAAAGGTTATCGCCCGGCGCCATGAAGTTGTGCCAAGATCAATTCCGCTTTAATGACCGGCACGCCTCACTTTTTCCAATATATCTTACTAATGCCATGCGGAGAATGGCGTTTGCCCTCGGGAGGCAACTTCATATAATCACCATAAATATGGCAAAGATACCGGTCATAGGCTTCCACTATAAAAAAATTCTCCTTTTCAAAAGGAACTGTTATAA
>Ga0129316_1000968_pt1 | contig 12702 bp, 14 predicted proteins | sample Cm1ome_2_FD_94429 | JGI IMG/M metagenome (GOLD analysis project Ga0129316, IMG submission 94429) | Eastern black-and-white colobus group fecal microbial communities from Wisconsin, USA - Cm1022B metagenome | ecosystem: Host-associated > Mammals > Digestive system > Large intestine > Fecal...
AACCAATCTGGTAAACGGAATTAAGTTAGAAGACGGCAGTATAAAAGCCTTATCGCCAAGGCAGGTTGCGGATCTGCTTGGACACAGTACATCGCAGATCACCGAGCTATACTATGTCAAAAAAGACACCTCAAGGCTGAGTGGGATAACCGAAGGATTTGAAATATGAGCAATAAAATTGATGATAAAATGATGATGTACCAAACGGAAACGTTGCGAACAGGTGTCACACAATGGAAAAATGAAGCACTTTCTGAGCATCAAACACGCTTAAAAAGACCGCGTGCCATAGAAAAAGGCATAAGAAAAAACGGCTTAAACCGCATGTTTAAGCCGTTTTTCAATGGCAGGGGCAGAAGGGCTCGAACCCTCGGCACGCGGTTTTGGAGGGGATGTTGTAGGGTGCAAAGCCGCATTGGAATAGGCTTTTTTAAGGCTTTTATTGCAAACGGCACGCAAGACCGCGTGCCGTTTGATGCTTTATTGATGATATGAGAAATATTACTCAATCTTTGGGATCGCCTATATTCCTTTAGCACTGATGATTTGTGCCGCCTTTTGACGAATCAGTTCCTCGTCCGGATCTTTTCGATTGGCTGCAGATGTCTCCACAATTAATCGGAACAGTCCGGTGCCTGTCTCTTCAGATATTTTCCGAAACAGCGGAACAAAGCTGGAATGACAGCCGCAATATCCTAAAATAAGCTCCAATGGTTTCAGGCTCGTATGATAACCGTGATTCTCCATTGCGGGAATAAGCCGCTGATCGAGGAAATCCAGCAATCCATAAAAATCAACAGACAGACTCTCTGGTCCATTTAGGGCTGTTGCTGCCGCCAATTCAGTCGGTGTATTTCCTGCGCTTCTGGCCATGCCCAACAAGCAGCAGTCAAGGATATCAGCTCCTGCCTTTGCGGCAGCCGCTGTGTTTGCCACCGAAAAGCCCAGGTTGTTATGACCGTGAAAGCCCACAGGGATTCTGACCGCCGCTTTCAGCTCAGTTACGTATTCCATAACAGCATCCGGACGCATCGTACCAGCCGAATCCATGATAATCACAGCGTCGACTCCATTGCTTTCCAGTATGCGAGCCTCATCTGCCAGTGCAGCCGGAGAAAGCAGATATCCTTTCATCATCGCGTAATAAGCTTTTATCCCGGCTTGCTTAACGCATTTGACGGCTTGCAGCGCCTTTGATACGTCGCCGGCATCGGCGCCTACCCTTAAAAATGACAGCTTATACTGCGCTGACATTGAAACATAGCGCGGTACAAACCTCTTGGCATTTAAAAACATTCCTATCTCTGCTTGGTCGTGAAATTCTGCACCAATCTTAAGATATTCCTCGTCGGTGAGCGGTGCAATGCTGCCGTTGACTTCGTAAGCGCCAATACCTTTTGCATTGCCAAATTCGATAATCCGGATTCCGTTGTCAACCAGCCCTCTCAGTATCATGCGGGTCAGATCCTCAGGGAACCCATTTCCCAAAACATTTGCTCCGTCGCGCAGCGTGCAATCCATGATATTCATTGTTTCACCTCATTTAGTTAAAGCGTTCCTCCTGTTTCCGCTATGCCGCCGTTCCTTGATTTTCTTGTGAATCATCGCTATAATTTTTTTGATTACAATACGAAAGTGAGCTTACAAAAATGCAAAGTAATCTTAAATATTTTATCGCGGTAGCGCAGGAGCTTAACATCAGCAAAGCCGCAAAAAAGCTGTATATATCTCAGCAGTGCCTAAGCAATCATATAAAACGTCTGGAAGCGCATTACAACACTCAGTTTTTTATCCGCAAGCCACGCCTTGTACTCACATCGCAGGGCAAGATTCTTTTTGAAGCTTTGCAGCAAATCCAGCATATCGAGGACGTTCTCAGTCGTGAACTCAACGATGATAACAATAATTGTGTCGGAAACATCAGTATTGGAATCAGCGGCAGCCGAAGCAGACTTCTGATTCCTGATATTATCTCGGAATTCTCCAAAAGTTTTCCTATGGTAAAGGTCAGGGTGATTCAGGGTTCCAGCGATTTGGAAGGAAAGCTGCTCACCAGCAACCTTGATCTGTTTGTTTCCGCTTCCCGTATCCAATCGCCGTATATTCAGTCCAGTACTCTTCTCAAGGAGAAAATTTATCTGGCCGCTTCCTCTAACATTCTCAAAAGCCACTTTGATGACTTTCCTCATTGTCTTGCCCGGTTTGAAAACGGCGTGGATTTTGCTGAGTTCTGCGATATCCCTCTTGCCACCACCAACACAACAAACCGTTTACGACAGATCGTCGATGAATTTATGCAGGAAAACAACTATTCCATAAAGATTTTCTTTGAAGGGGACGGCGTTGACATTCATCTTTCGCTGTGCCAAAAGGATTGCTGCATTTTCTTCTGTCCACAGATGTACGCATCCCATATACAGCAACTGCAGCGCAGTGAGTCCAGCGACAATCCTCTTTACTTTTTCGCGGTCAACGGTTTAACACACACCATGGAGCATCGGTTATGCCAGCTGAAATCCACCTATGTACCCGTATATCAGAAAAAATTTGTACAGATCCTTTCAAAAGCGTTTTCCCAATATCAGTAGCCGCTTATTCCATCTTTTCCAGATACTGTTTAAACATATCTTCTGCACGCGCCGTGTTGAATGCTCCGCAGGGGCAGTGTCTGGCAAGCGACACTGCTGCATCATGAGGGCTTGTTTTTCCTTTTTTCACCTTATCAATTAAGGCTTCTACCAATGCTGGAGCTATTTGATGATGCCCGCACATTGTTGTAAATGCCAAAATCTCTTCAGGAGGCAACAACTCCAGCTTTCCGAAGATCCCTATGGAAAGGTTAACCGAATGAGGAACGATCCCAACTTCGGCGCACACCTCTTCTACATTTTCTCTCAGCGCCCCTGTCGTAACGGACAGATCCCAATTATGCTCCACCAGTTCTTTTAAAAACGCGGTATAGTCTTCTTTGTTGGCAAAAACAACGTTGACAGTGCGGTTATCTTCCAACGCTTCGATAATTTCCTCACTTGTCGTTGTGTACAGATTGCCCTTCTTGCTCATTCCCAGATTGGTGGGATTGTGCCGCATGGCAATTTTTGTGAATTCTCTCAGCTTATCGCCTGAACCGATATTATTAATCCCAATTGAGGGTCTCGAAAGAAGTGGAAAATCGTTTTGAAGCGATTCCTTGCTTCCTCTGCGGTGCAGCGTGTGTGACATGGTTTTTCCTCCTGTTCAATGCAGTTTTGTCTGTGCTCCCGGCTTGCCCATGCCAAGATTCGTCTTCGCATTGGGGCGGGGCGTAATCCCTATTTTTTTCAGTTCTTCAAGTCCGGGTAGTTTTCTGTCGGCGTCGTATGTAGAGATCATCGACACAGAAAACACCGTTTCAACCTCATGCTGAACGTTTAATAGCGCCTTGATAATCGGCTCGAGTTTTTCCACCGGAACCGAAAACTCGATAATGCAGGAAAGCACCTTTTCATTAAGCACTTGATGCATAAACTCTCCTGTTTCCAGATTAGCAATCAGGCTGGTGAGCGGATTGGCCTTTTCCCAATCGAGACCGATAGGAGCAAGCGCTTTTGTGATACGCTGCACATCATAGAATCTGGTCCCTATTCCGGGACGTCCAACCTCTATCCCAAAGCCCAGCCTTCCGCAGGCGACACGATTGGTAACATCGTTGGTTTTGATCTCTTCGGTGCCCCTGCCTTTGATCATTGTTGATGGATGCGTTGCTTTGGGATCACTGAATTGATGCCTGATTTTCCTCATCTCATCCAGTTCCTGCATCTCCAGCGCGTTTTTCGGACACACGCCGGAACGTCTGCACACACTGCATTCTACACACTCATCAAGATCGATTACTGCCTTTTTATCCTTTATAGATATGGCACCCATTCCACAATAAGGAATACAACTTCCACATCCAATGCATTGTTCATTTACAATCATTTTGGTTTTCCCTTTCTTTAACCTGTTTTTTAAAAATCAATTCCTGCCATATTTGTGGTAACAGCTCACCTCGCCTGTCGGATTTCGGCATTTGCAAATGTCAAAATCCGATAGGCATTGTTATTTTTATATGTTTTTTATCTGAACTGCCGTAGTTACGGCCTGTATCCGCTTACCTTATATTCACTTTCCTGTGCGACCAGCTTGCTGGTATCCCGCTGCGTAATGTTGTCAACCATTCCGCGAAGCATAATGCAAGTTGGACTGGGAGTTGTGATCACCTGTCCGGTAGGCGAAATTACCCCTGTCTCCAGATCTATCCGAAAACTGACGATAGAGTGGCTTGTTTCATTGGCAACATAAAGAAATCTTCCTCCAGGTTCAAAACAAAGATGGCGAGGAACCTTTCCAAATGTACTGTAATGCCCAATCACTGTCAGCTTTCCGCTAATCGGTTCGATCCTAAACGCCGCTATACTGTTGTGTCCGCGATTGGTGGTATACAAAAACTTGCCGGATGGATGTATTTGTATCTCCGCCCCTTTATTAGCACGTCCTACATATTCAACCGGGAGAGTAGAAACAATTTGTACAGGTGTCAGTTCTCCACCTTTTCTGTCAAAACGGCAAACAATCACTGCGGCGACAAATTCCGTAAGTATATAGCAAAAATCTCCGTCGGGAGAAAATGTGCAGTGTCTGGGAGCCCAACTTGCCCTGACTGGCATACAAGAAACCTCTTTGAGCGTATTGCTGCCTTCTTCCCGGCTATAAACATGGACACAATCACAACCCTTGTCTGGTGCAATCCAAAAATCCCCTGTTGGATCGTTGACAACCTGATGCGGCTTTGGGTTAGTCTGATCAGCGAGACGCAGCGGTCCCATCAAGCCGCATACCTGATGGAATATACTGAAAGGCTCGACATCACCATCTTCTTTAATACGAAACGCGCTGATTGAAGCGGTAGACGTATTGCTGACATACAAATACTCATCCTTGACGTCAACGGTAAGAAACGACGGGTTCCACCCACCGGAAGGCTTTTTTGAAAGGAGATGAATAGTGCCGTTGTCCTCAATACCATAGGCGCTTATGTAAGTACGATTTGCATGCGCCACATATAGATGATTTCCTTTACTGTCGATAGAAAGAAATCCGGGATTCTCAGTCTCAAAGCTTTGAATATGGGTCCAATCTCCGTTTTGCGGATCAATACGATAAACCTCGATCCCTTTCCCCTCGCCTCCGTTGCGCTCTTTGGTTGTATTGGAACCCACAAATGCAAAGGCAGGTTTCTTTTTTGTCATTTCAACCATAGCCCCCTAACGTACAAGCAGTACGGCTGATTGCACATTTGGTACAAATGCCGCATGCTCCGTTTTTCCATCATCGCGATACAGCAAAATCTCCCCGGCCGAATGCACAGCGTACACTCCGTTATCAGCCGGCAAAACCGAAATCAAGTCCTTTCCACCGGAGACAAAGCCCGTAGAAAATTTGACTGTTCCGTCATCGGCGACATCATAGACATTAATACGGTCAGAACCAGCTATCGCTATATACAGCTTTGTACCGTCATGTGAAAGGCAAATGTCTACCGCACAGGATTTTACTGAAACATCATCTTCAATTGCCAACAAATGCATCTGGAGCGGTGTAAGCTCACCCAAACCGTCATACTGACATACCACAAGCAGTGAAACACCTTCAGTGATGATATATGCCATCTTTTTCGATTGACTGACCGCCATTTTGAAAGGACAGGCAGCAGGCCTCAGCTTGATTTCAAACAGCTGGCTCGGCTTTGCTTCATAATCAACAGAATAAGCCCTCACATTATCCTGAGCGCTGTCTACAATCCAGACATAGTCTGAACATTCCGGCGAAATCACCTGACGCGGGGCAACCCAAATCTGCCGTTCCTTGTTTGGGCCGCATTCGCCGTCCAGAGAAAAGCATCCTTTCAGCCCGTCGAGCATTCCGTCCTCTTTCAGATTATGCACCGCTACAACACCGCAAGCCCCGCCGACGGCCCAGAGCGTGTCTTTTTGTAAATGCAGATTTTCCGCGCCCGAGAGCCCCAATGGCACAGTTTGCAGTGGTTCAAGAGTTCCCCCTGATCCTATGCAAAAGACAGTCAGGCGACAGCTCTCTTGACTCGTCGCATAAAGCAGATTTTTCTCCCTGTCAACGGCAAAAACTGCATTTTCTTTTGTCTCAACAGTTTGAACATGCTTCCATTCCGCGAGAGTCTCCTCAATTGAGAACACCTCGATAAGCGCCTTTTCATCTGAATCCTTTCCGGCGGCATACACAATTTTTTCAACTATAATATCCATATACTCCCGGCCTTTCCGCATTGTTACGCTGCTTTTCTTCTGGCTATTGCCGCCTTAACCGCTGGCCATGCAACACTGACAACAAGCAGAACCAGAATCAATACACTTCCGGGTCTGGATAGGAACAGCCCCACAATGTCTCCTCTCGCAAGGATAGCGGCGCGGCGTATTCCCATTTCGGCCATAGTTCCCAAAATCTGCCCAAGCGCAAATCCCGCGGTTGGGAATCCCGCTTTACGAATGATAAAGCCAAAAAAGGCAAAGCCTAACACAACATATACATCAAACATTCTGCGCGACAGCGAATAGGCTCCAAGCGTCACCAACACGGTGATGACCGGCACCAAAACCTCGTTTGGAATTTTGGCTACATTTTTCATCACCCTGACGAACACCAGACCTATTGGGAACATCAGAACCGATGCAAGAATAAATCCATATATGATAGGGTAAGTGATCGAGGCCTGTGTGGTGAAGAGAGATGCTCCGGGAATCAGGCCATGGATCATTAATCCGCCCAACAGCACTGCAGCGGCGGGGCTTCCCGGAATTCCAAGCGTAAGCAGCGGTACCATTGCGCCGCCTGTTACGGCATTGTTGGCAGCCTCCGGAGCGGCAACGCCCTCAATAGATCCTTTTCCGTAATTTTCTTTATCTTTAGCCCAACGCTTACCCTCGCTGTAACCGAGATATGAGCCTATATTCGCACCAGCACCTGGGAAGATACCAGTGAAGATACCAATTATGCTCGACCGTATAATGGTCGGCAGTATCATCAGGAAATCCTTTTTGGGCATAATCATAGAGCCCTGAAGTTCCAACACCTCTTCCCGCTTTTTGCCGCGGTTCTCGTAGGTCTCCTGTATCATGATGAGTACCTGCGACATCGAGAACATGCCGAGCAGGACGGCCGAAGAGGTAAATCCGTTCATCAGGTGATAGGTACCAAAATGATAACGGGTAACTGTGTCCTGCGGAGCTACACCGACACAGCTGACCAGTATGCCGAAAAAACCGATGGCAAATCCCTTGGCAACCGCACCGTCGGATAGACTGGCGATTACTGCAACGCCAAAGATCGCGATTAAAAAGTATTCCGGTGAATCAAACATCAAAGCCACCTTGGCCAACAGCGGCGAGATAAGCAAAAGCGCAAAGCCGCTTACAATCGAACCGATGGTGGAAGAAACCAGACTGGTACTGAGTGCGCGATGTCCCTCGCCGCGCTGTGTCAACTGATAGCCATCTATCAGCGTTGCCATATTGGATGGAGTACCCGGAGTATGGATCATGATGGCTGTAAACGATCCGCCTGTGATAGTAGCAGTATAGATTGCCATCAGCATGGTCATGGCAGGCACCGGCGACATGACATAGGTCATCGGAAGCAAAAGAGAAACACCCAGTGTTGAGTTAAGTCCAGGCAATGCTCCAACCAGCATGCCGGAAATAATACCCCACAGCAGCGCCATAATCATTTCCATCGAAAGCAGAGATTCGAAAAAAGACGGAATCGTGGATAACATGTTAGCGTATAACGCGGTCAGTTCCATGTATCATTTCCCCCCTTAAAATAATATCCCGGAAGGAAGGCGAAGCCCTACAAACCGAACAAAGAAAAAAAAGATAAAAATCTCCAAACCAATGATGATTGGAATTATTACTTTCCACTTGCGGTAGCCCATAAACAGCATCATCACTAACATAAACAATGCTGACGATGCAAAAAAACCTAAGAACCCAATCGAAACGGCATACAATAACATAATTGCATATCCGATAGCTGGTTGCTTAAGTTTTCGCATAGAGATTTGCGGGACAATATCCTCACCATTGGCGATTTTATAATTCAGCTCCTTTGTTTTTCTGATACCCACTTGAAGGGTGCGAACAGAAAAGGCCAGCGATACAATCGAGATACACATGGGGAACATCCGATTCTGGAGATTGTACTGGAACGATCCAATCAGAAAAAACAAGCTCACTGCTATCAGCAACACAGAGGCTACAACGTCTTGATGGACATATTTATTTATTTTCATATTCTCCCCCTCGCTTTCACATATTAATCCAAATGAATCATTGAGACCGCTGCCAACATTATTTGTCATGCCACGCAGCGGCCTCTTTTATCCCTGCTCAGTATTTACTTGATTTGCCGTCTCACTGGAGGTTATAAAGCTCTTTCAAAACAGGCTCTTTCGCCTCGACAGCCTTGATATATTCCTCTCTGGGTAGATAATCCACCTGTGCGCCAATATTGTCCATATCGGCTTGAAATTCACTGGAGGTGCAGATCTGATCCATCAAAGCGCAAACCTTCTCGATGACTCCGGAATCGGTTCCTGGCAGCATGGCGATACCACGCATAATCTTGCTTTCAACTTCAATCCCCTGCTCAAAAGATGTACTCTCATCCGGCAGATACTTGCTTCTTTCCTGATCAAACACGCAAAGCACCTTGATAGTCCCGTCATTAATCATGGTTTTGGCAGTACTAACCGAGCTGAAGATCGCGTCAACCGATGCTCCAAGGAAGGAGGAAACGTTAGCGGCGCCGCCCTGAGTATTTACAATTACCAGATTCTCAGGGAACTGGTCGTTTTTTTCGTACCACTTTTTCAGTAGGCGATAGGTCATATCGTCGGAACCGCCTGCAATGGTCGCGCCCAGCAACAACTGCTCATCCGGATGATCCTTTGCATACTGGATGAAATCCTCCATGGTTTCCACATCGGTAAACCTTGCATCGTCTGGACGAACTCCGAAAAGCCCCGGATCGGAACCAACGTTACAAATCAGCTCATAGTCTCTGAGTACCCAGAAACCAGCCTCATCGCTGTAAGCCGCAAGGCTGTATGTATTGGGGAGCATAACATTGATAAACGCATGTCCGTTTGGTCCTTCATTGAGCAACTGGGCATAGGTAACAGGAGAGGGTACGGAATTTGTATCAACCGCAACAGATTTTCCGGTGATCTGCTCCATATATTTGGTGACCAGTCTAACCGTGAGATCCATGCCGCTTCCGGCAGAACCCTTTACAAAGAAAGCCATGTCGTCATCGGGCCACACAACTTCCGCAGCCTCCGGCGCAGGAGCCGCTGCATTGGAACCTGCAGGTTGGGCGGCAGTCGGCGCACTGGCTACCGGTGTACTGGACGCAGTATTCCCGCCACATGCTGCGCACGATAAAATCATAACAACTGCGAGCAACAACACGATACATCTTTTCGAGTTTTTCATTTTGCTTCCTCCTTAATCTGTTCAAACAGCAAATTGGCAAAATATTTTATCAATATTGCCAATTTTGCTTCCTATTGTTATTTATTATTGCATATTTTGACGTCATACGCAAACATTTATATTTATATATATCAACAATATAAATATTGTGGTAGTTACGTTTTGAAACCAGATGCTCTTATTGTTGTCTGTTTCTAATGCATCTGTTGTACGCCTTATATTTCAAATTGGCATATGAAGGTCTGTGCGGAGAAATTGGTTTTAACGAGTTGCCAGATGAGATGCAATATGCTCTTCCCTTCTGCCTTTTGGACAATAGACCAGCATCGCGCCCGCTTATGGCCGGACACAGCTTTCCGGGCGAACCCCCGGACCCACCTTTAGGTGCGCTGTAGCCGTTACGGCATCGCTCAAAAACTACGACGCATTCCTTTGCCACCCAAGAGTTGATACGCAAGAATCAAAGAAGAAGGATTTCGGGCGAAAGATTGTTGATATTGGTGAATAGCTTTAGCAGCGCCTTTCGGATATGTTTGTTTGCTGAAAGGAGGCGCGACATGAGATTACTTGAAGATTTTTGGTACGGCAATATCGACCCGAGAGAGTATGACAGATCTACTTGCAGGGAATGCAGAGAAGCAGCTCGGCTAATGACAAAAAACGAAGAAAAGCTGCGAGCCACATTTACAGATGAACAAAAAGAACTGTTCTCCTGCTATGTGGATTGTGTAGTGGAGCATCAGACTCTTAACGAGTGCCTGTTATTCCAACACAGCTTCAGCCTTGGGGTAAGGATGGGTAAGGATGATGGCAGAAGTCTTAGGAGAACAGTCGTGCAAATGACTACAAGGAGGAATCACCTGTGAAAAAGAAAATCGTAACGCCCATGCTTGCCGCGGCAATGCTTACGGCAGGTAAAACAAACGCCTACGCAGCAAGTCCACTCGATGGCTATGCTGTCACTGTCTACGACCAAAACACACTCGCTGTCTTCGCAGCAGGCAAAGACTGGCCAATCACAAAGTGGTACTTCCATGATTCGGACGGAGATGTACTCGGCAGCATCGAAAACGATGCGGTGATGGAACTCTCCGAAAAGCATCAAGGGCAGGAGAGCATCAACTGGGAATACTGGCTGCCGCAGGCATTCAATGAGTACCGTGGAGTAGGAGCAGACATTGTCATCTCTGAGCAAACAGGCTTCGACGCCGAAGCTCTTATGCTGGAGGTCATCGAGCTCACAAATGCAGAGAGAGAAAAGCATGGACTACATCCTCTCGAAGCCAATGACGAGCTCATGGAGCTGGCTCAAATCAGAGCGAAGGAAATATCAAGAAAGTACAGCCATGAGCGTCCCGACGGAACAAGGGTAAGCGAAATATACCGATGCGGCGAAAATATAGGCGCAAGGAAAACAGCCGCGATACAGGTCGAAAAGTGGATGGCGTCGGAAGGCCACAGACACAACATCCTGCTCGATAGATATGAGTCTATAGGCGTCGGATGCTATAAGTCCGGAACCGGGCGTATATACTGGGTACAGATATTTAAATCATAATCAACACAGAGAAAAGAAAACATCGAAATGGCGGCAGCCGAGGTGAGAGCCTCGGCTGCTGACTTTCTCTCTTCAAAAGTTCGTCGCCGCTGTCGCCGCCTGTGTGCCTCTGTGTGCGACGAAAGGGATGCAGGACAACCACCAACACCGCCAAAGATAAAACGCGTTGTAGGCGATTTGTAAGAGTGGTTTTCGCCCCGTACTTGGAGAAAAAAGGGTGCAGGGCCGAAGTGCGAAAAAAGCAGGAGAAAGCAACGGGGTCGTGAGCGCCCCCGTTGCGACCACAAATGCCCGCAGTGCGGGCATTTTTCAAAGGTTCCAAGGTACCCTCCTTTGAGGGGTAAAACACCCCCAAGGGTGACGTAAATCCGATAAATACGCTTGTTCATGCGAAAAATAGAGGGGTCGTGAGCAGATTGTTACCTTTCCCTCTCAAAAATAGTAGACTTATGCCGAAATTTGCGGTATTGTGTTGGCTTGAAGAAAAAGAGTGATTGTATGAAACGAAAACTGCTCACCAACGGCAGCGCATTTAAACGCACCGATGGGCGTTGGGGCGGTGTGGTCTGGTACATGGATGAGAGCGGAGAGAGAAAACGAAAATCCTTCTCCGGCACATCCAAGCAGGAGGTCAACAAAAAGATGACTGCTTACGTTGCCGCCTTCGAGAAGCAGCTTATCGAATCTGACGAAAGCAAAAAGACGCTCAAAGAAAATATGCAGAACTGGCTGCGGGTATTCAAATTTCCTTCGGTGTAACGCACTACCTACGACAGATGCGAGTGTACGGTGGAGCATCAGATATATCCGCTAATCGGAGAGAAAATTGTTGGAGATATATCATCTTCGGATATAAAATCTCTTCTAAATCATTGGATGGACGAAGGCTATGCCTACACTACAGTCAAGAAAGTGCATATTTTCCTTGGAGAGTATTTCAAATATCTGACTCAAGAGGAACACATCTACCGCAATCCCATGGTCAGCGTCCCCATGATAAAAAAGAGTAACTTCATGGCGGCGCAGCAAAAAGAATATCTCCCCGAGAATGAAACCGTTACAGTCTTCACTCCAGAGGAGATAGAAAAGTTCAAAGCAGAAGCATTCAGATGTTGGGGTACAGGCAAGCGCATCTATCAGCAATCTGCTGCATACATCCTCATGCTGAATACAGGACTGCGTACAGGAGAGATCTTAGGTCTGCTTAACAGCGATATTGATTTGGAAAACAAAGTTATCCATCTGCAAAGAGGCGTCAAAGAAATAGCCAAACGAGATGGAGCTGAAGCTCAATCCGGCAGAGAAGTCAAAATAGGCAAGCTGAAAAGCGCAAGCAGCAGAAGAGATGTTCCTCTAAACAATACTGCCATCGAAATGATAAATGAATTGCGAAATGAATTCTACTTTGGAGAGGACTCCCCTCTCGTCTGTGACGAAAACGGCGACTTCACTCGTCCGGTCAACTTCCGAAAAAGATATTACAGAATACTGGCAGCAGCGGAAATTGAAAAGAAGGGTCTGCACAGCCTCAGACATACATTCGCAACCAATCTGGTAAACGGAATTAAGTTAGAAGACGGCAGTATAAAAGCCTTA
>Ga0129316_1000970_pt1 | contig 12663 bp, 11 predicted proteins | sample Cm1ome_2_FD_94429 | JGI IMG/M metagenome (GOLD analysis project Ga0129316, IMG submission 94429) | Eastern black-and-white colobus group fecal microbial communities from Wisconsin, USA - Cm1022B metagenome | ecosystem: Host-associated > Mammals > Digestive system > Large intestine > Fecal...
ATTATCGAGCATTTTTGCAACGCAGATTGTGCTTCGCAGCCGCAGCAGTGGTGCTTAAGCCGTCAGGCGGGAATTGTGCGGTGTTGCCTTAAGAGCCCATACTCGGTTCTCTGACAAGCTGTAAATCATAGCGTGCTTTCATTGATTTTAAAAACATTATGCTATGGTGAATGTACAGGAATTTATTCTATTTTGTAAAAACCTGCAAATTCACGAAAGGAAGTTGCCGTTCAAAATGGTTATGATAAAAGGCTCTGCCGCAAAAGCTCTTTGTCTGGCTGTAATTGCATCGTTATCCTTAGGGCTTTCCGGCTGTAACAGTGCTTCTGCGAACTTTGATCCTGTTTCCGGCAGTGAAGCCGCTGCTGCGCCAAACCTGCCGATTGTCCATTTATCACCGCTGGATAGACTTTCCAGCATTGCACTGGCCGAGGATGGCGTTTTTGTGCTGGAAAACCTGTACGCAGACAGCCAGAACATTCTGTATATTGATGCAAAAACCAAGCAGGAGGTTTTTCTGTGTTCTTCCCCCGGCTGCAGCCACGACACAGAAGCCTGCCCTTCTTTTTTGTCTGCAAAGGGGGGCTATGGCTATCAAATTGCCTGTTATCAAAATCAGCTGTTCCTGTTTCAAAATGCATCTGCTGATGGAACTGCTCCCTTCGTTATGCAGTTAGATATCAATGGTGAAAACCCGCAAACCATCTGCACCCTTCAAAGCGGAGAATCCTTTTCCGGAAAGGTTTTTGGATACGGTGATTCTCTGCTAATTGAAATTGCCAAGGCTGATGGAAGCACCAATTCAACGCGGCTGGAAAAAATCAACTGTACAACCGGTGCCCGGGAAACACTTTTTGAATATCCTCAGGATGCGTACTATTCTGCCATGACATCCATAGAAAATGATCTGGTATATATTTCTATTGTGAATGATGAATACCAGTACTTTAAGGTTGATCCGGCTATAAATGATCTTTCCCTTTCCGATTGCAGGCAAAACTCCCCCCTTGGCCCAGCTTTTGATAATTCTAATCTTTCCTGCAGCATTCAAGATCCATACCTTTGCAGCGTTGATTACACGAATCAGCAAATTACCGCAGAAAACCTGATGGACCATCAGGTGATCCGCTTTGCATGGCCCGAGGAGGAAGATTGGGGGCATGTTCTGGACCTGAATCACTTATTAGAAGATCGCTTTGCTCTGATGGCTGAAGATAGCCATGGCGATTGGCACACTTATGTATTAGATGCGGAAACTGGTACTCCGAGCGGTATTGATCTTTTTGGCACAAAAATGCAGCCGCGAGAACTGATTTGCCGCTTCAACAACGAAGTACTCTATCTTTCCCGTATAGAAACACGGACACTTCTCCGCCAAAGTGAAAACGGCCTGTCCGGAGAAACTTGCTATGTAAACATTTATGGCTTTATGTCTGATCGCGATTATCTTTCCGGGGCACCTGGGCAGGAGGTTGCTTTTCCTATGTAAGTAAAAGCGATTTTTCTAAAAGCCGTTCTCACAGCTGCCAAGCCGCGAGCATTTCAAAATCTGGGATTCGGAGGCTCTTTTGCAATGAAAACGATTTTTTTAACAGCTTTTCTCTTTTTACAGGTTTTCTTTCTTGCCGCCTGCGGCCCGGCCGGGGAGCCTTCGCAAACAAATTCTGCCGCCGCTTCGCAGCCGTGGGAACAGCCCGGCAGCGAAAGCGTGAGCAGTGCCGATCCTTTAAATAGGGAGCAATTCAACCAGCTTCTCGGCTGCCATATTACCCGCTTTGAATCTGCTGATATCACGGACGAAGCCTACTATGTCAATGCAGCGCAAACACAGGGCGTGTATTCCTTTACCGCCATCGATGGCTTAGAGGCCGTGCAAGCCGTTGTTACCCTGACGGTTTTAAAAGAAGCGCCCCCTGCCGAAGGCTCGCCCCTATTTGAACCGCAGCAAAAATTCGGCCTTGCCGATTGGCAGCAGGACGGGCTGTATTACCAGCTTCGCGTAGACTGCGAGGAGAAAGACACTTTTCTGAAATGGCTTTCCTATATGCAGCAGGCCACAAGCTGCAATGAAACATAAGGTGCTTGTTTTTGCCCGCCGCATTTGCCGAAAAAACCGACTCCCATACAGAATGTATGAGAGCCGGTTTTTTATGCTGTTATAAGAGAAAATCGTTTTTGCTCCTGTGCTTTTGCTGCATAGGGCAAGCTTGTTCTATCAGAAGGTGGCAGGTTTCAGGGTCCATGTCTGAAGGATGGTCTGCTCAATAATATTGGCAGCCTTGAAGTCTTCTTTATAAACATCCCAGGAACCGCCAAAGGGAACCGTGGGATCTACGCGGTCGGCAGCAGCCAGGCGGCCTTCCACAAACTCTACGGTTTCAAGATCCTCTGTGATCGCCTTCGCCAGCATGGCAAAAGCGTCCACAGGATTGATAAAGTCATCACCGATCCGGTAAAGATTCGGCAGCTGCTTGTAGCCAAAGATCCTTTCGGTTTCGTTGAACACCTTTTCGGCAAGCTCCTTAACGCAAACGGGAGAGCATACCACCGATTTTTCCGCCTTTTCAGGTCCGTAGATCATTTCGGGCTGCAGGGCTCTGCCGGTGATATGGCGTGCCATCAGGTTCAGCACCTCAGAGGCCGTACACCAGCCGCCGTTCAGCTGGGCGTAGTTTGCCTCACCCTTCAGCTGTGCAGCTGCCTTTTTCACGCTCTCTGCGCTGATCGGCTCCATTCTCTGATGCTCAAAACGCAGCGTTTCCATGGCAGTTACAAACTCCACCTCGCGGTGCTGATTCATGTAATCAAAGAACTTTGCATACTGATCGAGCAGGCGCTCAAACTCGCCTTCCCTGCGCAACGGTGCAGACACCAGATACGAGGGGTTCTTTCCGTATCGGAAGTTCGTGGAATCCCAGAATTCGGTGCAAACCAGCTCATGGGGATGATCGTACATGCTGAGGAAAACCACATCGGTGCAATGATCCTCGTTCATATTTTTGACGGATTCAATGATCGAGCAGGCGGCAGCCTCTTTATCAAGGTGTGCCAGGTTGTTCAGCTTGGTCAGGCACAGCACGCCGCCATACCAGAAGGGCTGGCCATCGATCCGCAGAATATCATGCACATCCAGATAGGTGGGAATGCCCCATTTGCGAAGCGCCGGGAACACCTGAGGCGCCCATGCAACACCGGGATGCCCGTAAGAGCTGAGCGGCTGGCCCGATTTCTCTCTCAGTGCCAGATAGCCCGGGCCCTCTCTGCGGTCAAAGTCCAAAGCGCCCTCTTTAAAGCCCATGCGATCCAGATATTCCGATGGGATGGGGTGAACACTGTGATCCGTCATATGGAACGCCAATTCATGGTCTGCGATCAATTTCAGAATATCCGTTCGCCCATGGTCGATCAGCTGCTGATACTTTTTCTCACAGAATTTAAGCGTGGCGCGCACACCGTGCTGGTTCATCAGCTTCAGCAGCTCATAAAGAGAATCCTCTGCTTCCGGCGTAACATAGTCCTCTACATCGAACCAAAGAATCACTTTCTTCAGCATTGCATTTTCCCTTCTTTCGTTATATACAAAGCATTACCGTATCATTCTAAGGGCCGCTGGCGCGGCAGTGGGGCACTGGCTTTTTACTGGGGATTTTCCACAGCGTCCACAAGCTCCTGCGTGGTGACAACATGGCAGTAAATGTTGTTCAGCACCTCCAGCTCATGCTCATGCAGGCGTTTTGTTCCGGCCAGACAGGCGTCCTCGGGAAGCCAGACCTTAAAGCTTTCGTCTGCCAGATCGCGCACGGTGCAGGATACGCACTGGTCTGTCATGGTGCCGGTAACGATCACCGTGTCGATCCCCATGTTGTGATAGATCAGGCGCAGGTTCGTTCCGGTCAAAGCGCTGTCGGTTGTTTTGGTAACCACGATATCATCCTTCTGCGGTGCGATCTCGGCAATAATTTCGCCGCGATGATCCCCCGCCGTCATCAGGAACTGGTTGAAGCCTGTCACCTTTTGATCCAAAGAACGGTCAGAGCCATCGGCCTTGTGCCCCTGGATCTTCGCATAGGAAACCTCCATTCCATGGGCGCGGCAGAGTGCGATCAATTTCTGAAGGTTGGGGATCGTAACCTTATCATAGGTTTCATAAAAATCCGCCCATCTTGCGTTGTGGTCCAGATCCTCCTGAGTCATATTCTCCGAGGAAATCGGCTTCACGCAGGCATACTCGGCATCAATGATCAGCAGCGCCGTTTTCTTGGGATCGATCTCGATTTTTCCGTAATCATAATCATCTTCATAGTAGAAAGAGCAGTATCTGTCATTAACCTTCATTTGTGATCTCCTTTCATCGTTCAGAGCGGCAATTTTTTTGCCGTGCGGTTTCTCTTTGATTTTTAAAACGGGCATGGCAGCCAGAACCCTTCTGCCATGCCCGATTTGATTTTCAGCCTATCTTTTTTTCAAAGCAGCTTACTGGGAAGAAACAACGGTTGCGGTTTCTTCATCGTAATCCCAGTCACGGCCAACGGAAACGCCGCGGTAGGTATCGCCGGTATCCTCATAATCTGCCTGAGGATACTTCTTGAATATCCAGAATTTAGCAAGGATGTAGTAAAGGATCATCGAAGCGATCACGCCTGCAATGAAAGCGTAGTCCGGGAAGATCACGCAGAACACCAGGCCAAATGCGAACGAGATCATACCGGCTGGGTTGAAGCCGTGGAAGTACTCAAACTGGCCGCCGCTCTTCTTGTAGAGCTCAGGAACATTCAGCTTGCGCTTGCGCAGAAGCAGGAAGTCAGCAATGGTCATGCCGTACATGGTAGACCACAGCGCGCCGGTAATCGTCAGGAAAACGCCGATATGATCCACCAGAATCCAAGGACGGATCACCATGCCGAGAATGCCGCAGATCACAATGCCTACCCAATACGGGATCTTGCCGCGGGTCAAAGCGTTCAGGCACAGGCCGCTGGGCATCAGGTTGGCGGTAACGTTGGTAGACCACTGGGCAAACACGATCATAACCAGCAGAATGGTAAGCACGATGGGGCTGTTGGTAACTGCGTTGATGGCTTCGATCGGGTTGTAGTTGCCCGTAACAAAGGTGGACAGAGCGCCCAGAACAACCATAAAGCCGGAGGCCAGAGGCAGAGCGATCACATAGCCGGGAATCGCGCACTTGTTGCGCTTAAACAGGTTCTTTTCGCCCTTGGTGGTTTTTGCATAACGAGACCAGGTTTCCACCTCGCAGGCATTGTCTGCCCAGTAGTTCATGTTCAGAATGGTCACATACATGAAAGCAGACAAACTTCCGGCAGTAAGGGTCGGGCCATCGCCGGAATAAACCGTGCTCCAGATCTGGATGCCGTTTGCATTGGCCATGGCAACCAGACGGAACGCAATAAAGATACCGATCAGAATGATGGAGGGGGCAGCAATATTTGCAAATTTTTCCATTGCCTTAAAGCCGCATGCCGTGTTGATCACCTGAACGATCACAAACAGCACAAAGCAGATGACCCAGTTGTCAAAGCCAAAGAACACATTCAGGATCTGGTTGATGGCAGTAGCGCCAAAGTAAGACTGAATACCAAACCAGATGGGGCCATAGATCGTTCGCAGGGCATTGGGGATCATGGTCCCCTTATGTCCCAGTGTAGCATTCACGTATGTGGGGAAGGATACGCCGTGCTCCACACCGATATCGCCGGTGAAAATAAAAAGGATGCCAAGAAGCATGGTGCCTACAACGGCTGCAAAGATGATCTGCTGCAGGTTGCAATACAGTGCCGCTTCACCGCCGATGGCAAAGGTTGCAATGATGATGCCAATGCCGATCCACACATTGAAAAAGCCAACTGCTCCGGTATTTTTCATCTTTGTTGTTACCGGAATTAGATCCTTAGAAATTTGCTCAACGTTTTTTGTGGGGTTCTCGTTCATGATTTTTCTCCTTCCAAAGTTTTTAATTAGTAGGGCTGGTGCTACTAATATGTAGGAATAGCCGCTGTTCCCCCAAAGCTCTCCGGTTCTGTTTTTGTATGCGCCTTTAGGGGCTCCTTGTCTATCTGCCATAAGAATAGCCAATACGGTGTGCAAATTGTGTGCAAAATTACTCGTTTGCTGCAATCGCAGAAGCCATGCCTTTCCGCGCCGTTCGAGATGGCAGTGCCCCACCTTCATTTTTTGCTGTAAAACACACGCCTTTACGCACACAAGGCCAGCGTTTTCCCGACGGTGTGCCCCTGCTGCACCTCCTTGTTTTTATCTAATTTGAATTTTCAATGGAACATGCTATAATTATTTTAATTACTGGTTTAATTTCCGGCAGCGGCGCTGATACCATCTTACGCTCCGGCGTGTGCCGGATATGCACCCTCTTTCTGCCGCCCATGATTTTTCCATAGCACAGGTGCAAAGCCATTGACCGAACGCTGTTTTTCTATATTCCGAGGATTTTTCAGAACCCGCACCTAAAAAAGCCCGGTTTTGCTTTCTCAACTTCTGCAGAAAGGATGGATCGCTTTGAAAACACTACGAAGATCCTGCAAGCTCTGCTTTTGGCTTTTGCTCTTTTTTTCGATCCTCTTTTTTGTTTTGCACGAAGCCTCTGCGAGCAAGCCCAACCCGCAAACCGCCCAAAAAGCAGCGCTGGAATACCAAGGCAGCGAGCCGCACACCGCCTTTCAGCTGCTCAGCGGCCCGGGCGAAGCCGATGTGCTCTGCGGCAAGCTGCCGCCTTCTCTTTCCGCAAACGACTCCCTGTGCTTTTTTACCAAGGGCCAGAATGTAAAGGTCTTTTTGGGCACACAGTGCCTTTACGCGCCCGAAATGCAAAGCTACCCGGAAGATGCCGCCGGCTGCCTTCACCTTCTTCCCCTCTCCGCAGGCGATGGCGAAAAATGCTCCGCATCCAGCTTACCAACTGCTTTGCCCGCTTTCCCAATACCTTTGAAGGGGTTTATGTGGGCTCTACCGAGGAATGCCTTCAAGCCCTGTGGTCAGATTGGTTTCCCAGCATCCTGATCTCGTTTTTAACCGTTCTGATCAGCGTGATCGCCATTGTGCTCAGCTTTTATTATCCCTCCTCCCAGAATGTTTCAAAGTCCATTCGCTACGAGGGCCTGCTGCTGCTTTCTCTTGCGTTATGGTCTCTTGCACAGATCCCGGTGATGTATCTGTTTCCCATTGGCTCTGTGCTTTTGTCGTTAGAGCAATTATCCCTCTTGTTTTCCCCGGTTTTCCTGGTAAAGGTCGTTTCCTCGCTGGAGCATCCCATAAAATTTCATGGGGAATACATGGGCTTTTATGTATTCTATACGCTTTATGCGATTATCGCCATGGCCGCCCACTGCCTGCGGCTGGCCGAATTGCCGGTGCTCTCCATCTGGAATATCCTGTTCCTCGCCATTTTTCTCGTTTATACCGGCGTTTTCGGCATTCTGGAATCCTCCTCGGAGGCGGTTTTTTCCTCCAGTCAGAAAGTGCTGGATTCCAGCCTTCTTTTCAGCGCCGTTCTCGATATTTCCCTGCTGATCTGCACGGCGGTTTCCTACGCAACGCTTTCCCACCGCCGTGTGCTGGTGCTGCTGTCGGTTTTGCTTCTGCTCTGCATCACCGTTCTCACCTTGTGGGAAATGCGCGTGCTGCTGCGCCTGCAGGACGAACTGGCCCAAAGCCACATGACCCTTCTTCTCAGCCAGATCAAGCCGCACTTTCTGTACAACACCCTCAACTCCATTCGCACGCTGATCCGAACCGACCCGGTTTCTGCGGATTCTCTGGTTTATAACTTCTCGCGTTTTCTGCGAAACAATATGCAGTCCATCAACGCCGACGGCCTCATTCCCTTTACGCAGGAGCTTGAGCACATAACCTCTTATGTGAAAATCGAAGAAACCTGCTTTCCGAAATTAAAGGTGGTTTTTGATATTCGTGTCCGCAACTTTTTTGTTCCGCCGCTCACCATACAGCCCCTTGTGGAAAATGCCATCAAGCATGGGGCCCTGAAACGCGCTGTGGGCGGATGCGTTACCATCAGCACTTGGGAAAATAAAGACAGCTTTTGCATTGAAGTTTGTGATGACGGCGTGGGCTTTGATCTGGAGCAGGTTCTTTCCTCTTCCAGCGGGCACGGCCTTCAAAACATCATCGTGCGGCTGTGGCAGCTGTGCGGCGCCACCCTGCAAATCGACACACAGGTTGGGCACGGCTGCATGGCTCTGGTTAAAATTCCCAAAAAGAGAGGACGGAATGCCGTATGAAAACGATCCTTGTAGACGACGAGATCCTTGCAATGCAGTTTTTCTCTATGGAATGCGCGAATATCGACGAAGTGGAGATCATTGCCACCTTCGAGGATTCCAGTTCCGCCTTGGAGTTTGCATCGAATCATTTTGTAGAGCTGGCCGTTCTGGATATCGAACTGCCGGAAATGAACGGGATCGAGCTGGGGCAGAAGCTGAAGGAGATCAACCCCAATATTATCCTGATCTTTATTTCCGCGCACGATGAATACGCCATGCAGGCCTATCGCCTGCACGCGCCGGTTTTTTTGGAAAAGCCCTATAACCGCGAGGATGTTCTTTACGCCATAGACACGGCAAAGCTGTTTCAAAGCAGCAGCAGTAAATCCATCGCCATTCGCACCTTTGGCTTTTTTGACATCTATGTGAATGAAAAGCTCGTTCACTTTTCCAACAAAAAATCCAAAGAGCTGCTGGCCTATCTTGTTGACCGAAAAGGCCATTCCGTCAGCAACGAGCAGGCCATCTGCATTCTTTGGGAGGATGCCGTGAACGACGCGCGCTATCAAAGCAAGCTGCGCCGGGCGGTAAAGGATCTGCGCGATACGCTGCGCGCCGTCAATGCAGAGCATATCCTCATCAACTATCCCAACTCCCGAGCTGTTGACACCAGCGCCTTTGACTGCGATTACTATCGCTTTCTTTCGGATAAAAGCACTGATCATCGCTTTTTCCCGGGCGCCTATATGTCCGAATACAGCTGGGCCGAGGAAACCTTGGGCTTTTTGTACAGCCTTTCTGAGCGCGAGTAAATCAACGGGAGGAGAAATTCAATGAAGGGCCATCGCAGAGATCCAATATCACAGGTGCAGAACGCCTCCTCGGGCCACGGGCAAATCGTTCTTCTTTCCGTCGGAGGCATTATCGGCGGCGGATTTTTCTTTGGCGTTGGGGATGCGCTGCGCCTTGCCGGGCCCAGCGTGATCCTCAGCTATCTTCTGATCGGCATCGTTGCCATCACCATCAACTTCTTTTTGATTGAAATGTCGCTTTCCCCTTACGGCTCTCCTTATTTTCACCAGTATATCGAGCACGCCTTCGGCCCCGCCTGGGGGCTTACCGTGGGCTGGGCCTATATGCTCGGCATGGTTGCGGGCCCGGCCTCAGAGATCATTATCATCGGCATTATCGTACAGCGCTGGCTGCAGGGATTTTCTTTGGTTCTGATTTGCCTTTTGATCGCTGTGGCAATTTTTTTCATGCGGTTTTTATGTGAGCCCATTCTTTCTATGCTGGAGGCCATAACCGCTTTTCTGCGCCTCTTTGTTCTGTTGGGGTTTGGCCTCGTCGGTGTTGCCTCGGTGTTCGGCCTGTTTTCAGGCACGATCCGCACCGTCGGATTTGCCAACTATACCAGCCATGGTTTTTTCCCAAACGGGATCTGTGGCACAATGTCTGCCTGCATCGGCATTATTATGGCCTACGGCGGCACCGAAAGCGTTGGTGTGTTATCCGATGGCAAAAAACAAGGCGGGTTCAATGTTCCCTCTATTTTTTTGCAGCATTTCCTTTCGCCTGGTTTTTTTATACTGCTTCACCATGTTTTCGCTGGCCGGTGTGCTGCCGTTTCAGGAAGCATCCCCTGCTTCCAACCCTTTCGCGCAGGCAATAGAACTTTTGGCTCTGCCCAAAATCGTTTCCCTGCTGTTTTTTGCCGTAATTGTGATTTCCATGTTCACCTTGGTTTTAACCGACATCAATTTAACCGTTCGGCTGCTCAATCAAATGAAGCTGGACTATTTTTCCCACAGGCCCCTTAAAACGAAAAACAAAATCTCCCGCAGCTTCGGCGTGGAAGCCATCACATGGTTTGTGGTTCTTTTTCTCGCGGTTTTCGCCGTCCTGCTTTGGCAGGGCGATGCCTACCTGCATTTGTTTTATCTTTCCGGCTTTGGCTTTACTTATATCTGGATGATGATTGCGCTGGCATATCCGAAATTTTTGCATAAGGTTTACAGCGACTTCCCGGATTTTTCTCCCTCCTGGCGCGCGCCTTTTCCCCACGTGTTCCGCTCCATCGCGCTTTTGATCCTTCTGGCAAGCATTTTTTACTTTTCCACGATCCCTCTTGGTCTGGAAACCCTTTTGATCGGTTTTCTGTTCCTCTTGGTCGTATATCTCTTTTATCGCTTCAGGGCCTGAAATTTTCTTTGGCGGCCTTGGGCCCAGGCCGCATTGGTCAGAAAAACCGGATACAATAAAACAGAGCCACCGGCATGGGCCGGTGGCTCTGTCCTATTTAAGCAAGATGAAACAGATCGATCAGCACCACCATGGCCAGGCCGTAGTACACCACCACGGCCACCAGATCGTTGATCGTGGTGATCAGCGGCCCCGAGGCAACTGCCGGATCGATGTGGATCTTGTGGAACAGCATGGGGATCAGCGTGCCCACCAAGCTGGAAACCACCATGGAAACGATCAGCGACATACCCACGCAGCCGGACAGCAAAAGCGCGGAATTCCAGCCATAGCCCTTGAAAAAGTGGATATAGCCTCCCAAAAAGCCCAAGGCCATGGCCGCCAGAATGGCGCCGTTCAGCAGGCCCACCCGGGTTTCCTTCCACAGCAGCTGCAATTTTTGGGGAAGGGTCAGATTTTCGTCCACCAGCACGCGGATCGTAACGGCCAGCGACTGTGTGCCCACATTACCGGCCATATCCAGCACCATGGACTGAAAGCAGATGACGATGGGCAGCACCGCCACCACCGATTCAAACGCACCCACCACCGAGGAGACCAGCATTCCCAGAAACAGCAGCGCCACCAGCCACGGAAGGCGCTTTTTCACGCTCTCGAAAATGCTTTCCTTCAGATCCTCCTCGCCGGTCAAGCCGCCCAGCTTTGCATAGTCGTCGCTCATTTCATCGCCGACCAGTTCCACCACGTCCGACGAGGTGATAATGCCCACCAGCTTGCCTTCCTCGTTCAGCACGGGCAGGCTGTGCTCTGCATAGTCCACAATGCGGTCAATGCAATCACTGATCTTTTCCCGATCCGTCACATACGGATACGAGCGAACGATCAGCCCCTCCAGCGCATCTCCTGCGCGGGCAATGATCAGATCCTTCAGCTCAATAGCGCCGTAAAAATGCTCTTTTTCGTCCACCACATACAGCATCGAAATGTTATCATTCTCACCGGCCTGCTTTATCAGCTCGCTCATGGCCTGCCGAATGGTCATATTATTTTGGATGCAGATATAGTTCGTGGTCATTCTGCTGCCGATCTCCTCCTCATCGTAGGAAAGCAGCATCTTCACATCGTCAACGGAATCCTTGTCCAGCCGGTTGACGATCTCGTTCTTATCCGAATCGTCCAGATCATCCAGCGCGTCCACCGCATCGTCCGAGTCCATGTTGGAGATCACCCTTGCGGCCTCGTTGCTGGGCAGCTCTTTCAAATAGGGCTCTGTATCGTCCAGATAAGAGAAAACCTCGGCCACCTCATCCTCACCCAGAATGGGATACAGCGAGTGGCGTTCTTCCGGGGTCAGCGCCTCCAGGGCATCTGCCAGATCCTTTTCGTGGTAGTCCAACAGCTTTTCGGCCATTTCTGCCCGTGGCATCCCGCTGTGAATGATATGTAAAATTTCCTGCACATAATTCTTCTGCATGATCGGTCCTCCCACGCCCTCGATGCTGGCAAAGCAAAGTCCATCGATTCTCTTAAAAACTCGCTTTTTATCATAGCATATTTGCCTTTTCCCGGCAACCCTGCCGGTGTAAACTCTTTGTAAAAGTTGCAGGGCCTGCCCAAAATTCATCGGCGCAGCCTGTTGCTTTGCAGCGAGCCCTTGTATTATACTGAAATCAACCAAAAGGCAAAAGCTTCCCTGTAATGGCAGCAAAGCCCGCTGTTTTTCTGTCTGCTTTGCCTTTTGCCCGCGGTGCAGCCCACTGAGTTGCAGCGATATATTTTCAGGTTAGCGGGCACGGCAAACGCGGGCAGGGCAAGCCCTGCCCCTACTGTGAAATATCGAAATAGCGTTTATAATTATACACACTTTCTCGCGGTTTATGGTAGGGGTGGGGCTCTGCTCCACCCGAAGAGCCCCGCGGGGTCACACAGCCTTGCCTTTTTTCCGCAGGGGTACGCCCTGCTTCTGGCCTTTCAGCCACAAGCCGCAGAAAAATCCATCATCGGAGGGAATTATTATGCCGAAGCCCAAATGGAATTTAAACACCATTTACATCTCCGAGCGCCTGCAGGAAAGCCTGCGGCCCATCTCCCGCTGCGCCCTCACCACGGTGGTGGCGCCTATGGGCTACGGCAAAACCACGGCGGTAAACTGGTATCTCAGCGAGCGCGCCAAGGCCGAGGCGCTGCACATCATTCGCATCAGCGTGTA
>Ga0129316_1000971_pt1 | contig 12659 bp, 8 predicted proteins | sample Cm1ome_2_FD_94429 | JGI IMG/M metagenome (GOLD analysis project Ga0129316, IMG submission 94429) | Eastern black-and-white colobus group fecal microbial communities from Wisconsin, USA - Cm1022B metagenome | ecosystem: Host-associated > Mammals > Digestive system > Large intestine > Fecal...
CACATATTCAAAATGTGCGCTTTTCTTATACCTTTAAACGATGAGTAAACATCCAATTATCGCAAATCGCACCGCTTTTCTCGTCATAGGTTGTCTTGAGGCTGCATGGGCACCTCTTGTACCTTATGTTAAGCGTGCATTTAGTCTGGACGAGGCCTCTTTAGGGCTTTTGATGCTTTGTACCGGTTTGGGTTCAATAATAGCACTCCCTTTATCAAGTTGGCTATGTGTGAGATTTGGCGCAAAACGAGTAGTTTATTTCTCTGGATTTTTAATGGCTTTTTCTCTATTGACAATAAGCCTATTGACTAACTTAACTCTGACGGCTATCATGTTATTGATATTTGGCGGTTGTACCATCACCATTGATGTTGCCGCTAATGTGAATGGGGTTGCTGTTGAAAGTCAGACTGGAAAACATCTGATGTCAGGATTTCATGGGGGGTACTCTCTCGGTACACTCATTGGTGCCGGTGTGATGAGTTCTCTTTTTGCATTCGGAATAATTCCTATGTGGTCGGTCGTGATATTTATGATATTGGTATTGGCCGCGATGATGGCCGGATGCCGTGACCTTCTATCCTCTGAGGCTCTTAAAAGCAACGACCGTCCGAAACAGGATATGAATAAGAAGTTTTATATCCCACCTATGGTTATAGTGGTCGGATTATTATGCTTTATCATGTATGCATCGGAAGGTGCTGTGATGGGGTGGTCTGCAATTTTTGTTAGTCAAGAGCGTGGCATTGACATGTCCGTGGCCGGTTTTTTCTATACCGCTTTTGCCATAGCAATGACTGTTATGAGGCTCTGCGGTGACAAGGTAGTAGATCGATTTGGACGAAGGTCTGTCATTTGTGGAGGTGCATTACTAATTGCTGTCGGTTTCACGACTGTGGTATCAATTGACAATGCTATTGCTTCTGCTGTTGGTTTTGCGATGGTTGGTTGTGGCGCTGCCAATGTGGTTCCCCAATTCGTGTCCTTTGCAGCCCACATAAAAGGGATGGCAGTACACAACATCATTAGTTTTATTAATGCCCTTGGGTACTCTGGTATCCTTCTTGGTCCGGTTATAATTGGATTCATAGGAAAACGCTACGGTTTGTACATGTCATTTATAGGAATTGCCCTGTTAGCTTTGATTGTTGCAATAATTTCATATATAATATTAAGAATCAGACATATTCCCATACGAACAGATGTGCAAGAAGATGATAGAAAAACATGTCTCTGCAATTCTGCAAAATAGAAAATCAGTGTGCAACGCATAAAAAATTTGCATTGCTTTTTGTGTAACTATTCAGCTATCTAAATGCACCTAAATCCTTGATTATCAACAGTGGCAAACATGTTGATTTGCTATATTTCAATAAAAATCGGGTATTTTCACAATTTACATAGCTGAGTAGTTACCTTTTTGTACTATTTTGTTAAATTTGTCTGTACCAACTTCTATCAGCACAATATCCAAAAGCGATAAGGATTATTTGTTATTGTGAGCAGTAACGAAAACAATGACGTTACTGCCCACAATAACAAGTTATATTTTTATCCCTTTCGGACGGTTATCATCCTTAATCTGAAAACCCGGTCGTCCGATGATGACATGGTCGGCAATGAAATTGCCTGACGGACTACGCTCATTCACCGGACTGCGAATCTGCGGAACATCTTCGGTGTGTTGTGGTGGCACGTTCCGTACATCTCCCGCATCCGGCTTGACCTCCTGTCCATCCTTTTCTTTTTCGGCGACTTCCGGCGTGGGTGGCGCAAGCTCCAACTGTATCTTGCGGTCGAGTGCGGCAAGTTCTGACTTCAACTGTTTCAGTTCGTCCTCTTTCTTCCACACCTTGCCGGCTATCTCCTGCAACTGCGGAACCTCCTTTTCCAGCACCTCGTTCTTTCCCTTATACTGGTCAATGATGGACGGAATCCTCTCCAATGCGTTCAGGAAGTTGCGTGCGGCGGCTAACGGGTCAGCCATCGCCAGATGCCCGTTGTTGTAGGTGTACTTGTAGTTACCTTCCACCACGAAGCGGTTGTCGGTAAACTCCAGTCCATCTTTGAGCATCCTCTCGCTGACCACCTTTATCGGAAAACCATATAGTTCCCCAATAGGCTTGTACTGCCCGCCCGTCGCAGCGTTCTTGGCGATTTCTTGCAAACGCCTTCCAATAACTTTTTCGTCGGTTGAATCCACACCGTCCACTTTGACAAGATTAAGGCGGCTGCCTTCCTTATCAGTCTGCACAACGGAAAGAAAACGGTTCCAGTCTTCCGTCATGGCTTCGATGAAAGCCGTGTTGTTACGCAGTTCTCCCGTCTTGGATTCCAACTTGAACTCCGAATCGCGCCTACCCTTGTTGAACGACTTGCGTTCCCCTTCGAGCGAGGCGATACGCTTCTCTAATTTCGCCTTGTCCAAAAGGTCGGTGTTGCCGGAGAGCAACGCCATGTACTCCGAGAAGTTCATGCCCGATTTCTCGTCCATAGCCCCCTCGTCGATGGTACGCGCGCCCATCGCCCCGCTTTTGAGCTGCGAGATGAACGTCTGCTTGCAGTGCAGCAGGTTGAACTTGTAGCTGTCCAGCGACTTTTCCACCGCATAGATGATGACATCCACGTTGTTCCCGGCAAAATGCTTGGCAATCTCGTTGCCTGCTCTAACTCCCCGTCCGTCACGCTGTTGCAGGTCGGACGGCCGCCACGGCGTATCCAAATGATGGATGGCGACACACCTTTTTTGCGCATTCACACCCGTTCCGAGCATGGAGGTGGAACCGAACAACACACGCACCGTTCCGGCGTTCATGGCGTCTATCACCCCCTTGCGTGCCTTGTCGGTCTTGCACTCCTGAATGAAGCGCACCTCGCTTGCCGGTATGCCGTAGTCCTCCGTCAGCTTCCGCTTTATCTCGCTGTAAACGTTCCATCCGTCGCCCGGCTGGTACGTCCCCAGATCCGAGAACACGAACTGCGTGCCTTTCTGCGCGTCGTATTTGTGGTAATACTCCGCAATCGTCTTGGCACAGTGCGAAGCCTTGTTGTCGGGGTGGTCTTCGTAATGCGGGTCTATCATGCGCATGTCGAGAGCCATCTTCCGTGCGTAATCGGTGGCGATAAGCATCTTCGCCTTCTCCTCCGTTTCCGACAGGGGCGGTCTGCCCAGCAGCGTGGCGTCGCCCGTTTTCGCAAATTCCATCAGTTGTTTGATGAAATACTCTTGGTCGGGCGTGGGCGGTATGTGGTGCAGTATCTCGTTCTTGTGCGGACGATCCACACCCACATCCTCTGCCGTGCGGTAGTCGGTTATCTCGTTATAGAAAGCGGCAAGCTCCGGCACTTTGATGAAGTAGCGGAAACGCTCCTTCTGCACCACGTTGTTCGTCACGTTGAACTCGAAGTCGGTCGTCTTCTTGGCAAAGATAGCCGCCCAAGCGTCAAAGCACCTAATATCCTGCCGTTCCAGTTCCTTCGGGCGCAGGTACTTGAAGAGCAGGTACAGCTCCGTCAGCGAGTTGCTGATGGTCGTACCGGACAGGAACGTAGCCCCCAAGTCCTTGCCAGTACGCTCCTGTATGGTACGTATGGCAAAGAGCATGTTCAGGGCTTTCTGGCTCCCTTCCGAGTTTCCCAATCCCGCCACACGGTCGTGCCGCGTGTTGAAAGTCAAGTTCTTAAATTGATGGCATAAATCCAAAATTCCGGATTTGAGTCATTATCAGAACTTTTAGGAGTTTTCTAAAATAATATTCAATTTATTTGTAATCAGAAACTTTGTTCCACATTAAATTCTGATTATTGAATGTAGTCTGAATATTATTGTGGTAATCATATGAAGGAATAGAACTATCCCTAAAGACATTATATAATTATAACAGCATATTTTACATTTAAGTTGCGAACAATGTGATAATAATCATACGAGAATACTTTTTATTTGCGAAAAAAAATGTATTTTTGTATCATATTACAAATATGATATTTCAATATGGCTATAATACCTCAATTTTATAAAAATGCTGTGGTGTCAATTGGTATTAAAAAACCAAATGATCATATTGTATGGATGGGAACGGGCTTTTTTATGACAAGGCGTGCAGATGACCAAGGTAACGTGCGTCCATTTCTTGTTACAAACAAACACGTATTCCAAGGTAAAAGCAGCATCGTGATTAGGATGAAAGAAAAAGGAACTGAAAATTTGAAAGAAATTGATGCTCCGATTGTAAAGGATGATGGAACTCCCACATACGTTCTACATCCTCAAAACGATATTGATATAGCAGTATTACCTTTAAATGGTTCATTTATAACAACTAATAATTTAGAGTTCCCTTCTTTTGACATTGATGTTAATGCAATGACATCATCGGAGTTAAGGGACAATGGGGTTGAGGAAGGAACTCTTATTTATATGTTAGGATACACCATGGGATTGGTCAATCAATCTTCTTCACGTCCAATTTGCCGTTTAGGATGTATTGCTCGTATTAGTGAGGCACAAATTCAGGAGCAACATAATATTTTAGTTGATATTCAAAATTTTCCTGGCAATTCAGGCAGCCCAATAATAAATAGACCTGAATTATTATCTATACAAGGCACTAAAAATTTAGACCGCAGTGTACTTGTTGGCATAATTCATTCGTATATACCTTATCAAGAAACATTAATAAATAGCCAAACAGGAAAAACAGTTGAAATAAGGAGTGAGAATAGCGGTTTGGCATATGTTCATCCTGTAGAATACATTAGGGAAATAATAGATTCTATCTTTCCATTACAAAATCACTAATATTCAAAGATTGTATTTTTGCGGTATAGTGAAACACTATATGTCTAAATAGGTGAAAGAGTTATTAGCATCAAAAAATACCATAAAAAGTATCTTACACTAATAATCATCAAAAAGTAACTCATCAGAATATAGCAAAGAATCTCTGTCTGTGTTTTCGAAATTCTTCGCTATGTTCTGATAATAATATAAAAGTTGATTCTCTCGAGATTGCTGCCTTGAATATGATAATATTTTTTCGCTATAGATATAATTTTTCTTGTCGCATCATTTAATCGTATGATCCCATATTCTACTATCATTTATTGGAAGTTAAAAAATCAAGTGATTTCTTCCCGACTTTGACTTTCCACTTCTTTGTGATATGCTTTTGATTCTCGCTTTCTAGAGTTTCTAAAGCTTTTGATTCCTGTTCTGTTGTTATATCCAAATATATCATTGTAGTTTGAATGCTTTCATGTCCAAGCAAATATGAAATTTGAGCTATGTTCATTCCATTTTCAAGCCAATGTGAAGCCTTGGCATGTCTGAATTGATGGGCATGTAAATTCAATGGTACATCTTCACAAGTTTCATGAGCTATTGAGGCATATTTTTTCAGCATTTTGTTCACATTTTCGGCAGACATAGGAGCATATACCCCTTTGCTTTTTGAATAAAAGATTAGTGCATCCATATCATTATATTTCGGATGGTATTTCTTGAGGTATCTCTTTAAACATTGCACTGATTGAGACAAAAGAGGAAGTGGGCGTTTCTTTCTCCCTTTTCCTATGACAATCATGTGAGGTTTAGAGCAATCCATGACGATATTACTAATCTTCAATGTAAGGAGTTCATTAACACGTATAGCTGTAGAGTACAAAAGTAGCATCAATGTGAAATCACGAAAGCCTGTTGCCGTTCTTTGATTTGGGACAGACAATATGGCTTTAACAGCCTTTTTACTTAAGCCAATAACTTTTCTTTTAGGAGTTTTCTCATTAGGAATGTTCTCAGCTTGTAGAAATACAGCCATATAAGTCATATCTCTGTCCGCTACATATTTCAAGAAGGCACGTAAGGCTGACAACCTTATATTGCATGTTGCAGGGGTACAATTCCTATCGCTTTTCATCCAAATAATCCATTCCATGATATATTCCCTACAGAAGCACTCTGCATTCAATGTTTCCGGTAAAATGCCTTTCACTTTCTTAAGAAACTCAGCATAGAGTGTCACTGAAATTTTATAGTTTCTTTTCGTATGAGGGCTACAAGCTTTTATTGAGGGCACATAGTACTCAAGCCACTCATGTAAATAACTAGCAATCTGTATTGCTTGTAAGTTAATCTTCTTTTTCATCTGTTTCTAATATTAATGATTGTTCTATTTCGCTATCGGTATATGCTATTATATCAGAAATCGCAGGGGTCAAAGAATAGTAAGCCAATGTGCTTTCTATTTGTCTGTGTCCCATGCTCTTGCTTAGAGCTAATAACTTGTCGTGTACTGCAAATCCTTGGTGCGTCCAGCTGTTTATGTTCTCTATGGCGTAGTTATGCCTTAGTTCGTATGGAATTGCGTGGGATGAATTGCAGCTTTGCCACAGTGCCCTGAAGTGGTACGTTACCCATACAGGAGGGTGCGGTTTGTCATCCGGTGTCGGGAAAAACACCCTGCGGTTCGGAATCAGTCCATCTATTTTTCCGTCATAAGTACGCATCAAGGGCAACATTGTGTCATGGAGGACTACATAATGTTGGTCATATCCTTTGCCGCGCTTGATGGACACCACGCCGTTTTTAAGGTTTACGTCATCGCGTTCCAGCAGGACGACCTCGGTTGTCCTTATTCCTGAACTGTACAGTAAACGGAAGAACACCGGCAGTGTCATGCGCTGGATAGCCGCGAGTCTGCCACGCCTTGGCTTTATGTTGTCGCAAGCGTCAAAGAAGCGTTTCAATTCATCGTGTGTAAAAGGATGCGGCATATAAGTTCTCGGTACAGACCTTGGCACTTGCGGCAAGTCAATTTTCGTCATTCCACGCTTGTTCATGTACTTGATGAAATCCAAAACAGGATAGACACGTGACACGCAAGAGTTTGTGCATTCAGTTGGACGTTGCCTGCACCATCTGTCCACGATTTCTTGAGTAAGTTCGGTTTGTCCAGGATATTCCCTTACGCAAAAATGATCAAACTGTATTATGTTCTTGATATAGCTATAACTGTAACGCCCGGAAGCTTTGCGGTATTTTATATATCCTTCTATAGCGTTGGATAGGAATGAAATTGTCTTCATACGTCAAACACCCCCTTTCTTATGGGAAAGTGTTCTATGCTCAATGAACATTCCTTCAGTCTCTTGAATTCCGCACTAAGGTAACGGTCAAGAGAATCTGGGGACGCATGACCGAGGGTGGCACTTATGACAGGTTGCTGCACACCACCTTGTAACAGAGTTGTCGCCACATTGTGGCGGAACAGGTGCAGGCTCTTTCTCTCATTTTTACCTTGTCTTATTCCTGCTTTGCACATGACTTTTGAGCATATGGCATCGAGATTGCGTGAAGCATCCAGTACCATAGAGCCGTCACGGTAGTGCGGCTCCAGCAGACCGTTGAACGGACGGGGAGAAAGGTCGAGAGGTTCCTCCTTCGGCTTTTCCGTTTCAAATTCAGGGAAAAGGGAAGTTGTTGTCTCACTTGCGTTATTGTCCGTAACGGGAACGGTTGCGACTTCCGTCTGTGCTTCGGGGCGTTTTGTCGCTTCCTTTTCCGGCATGTCAATGGCGAGAGCGGCTTTCACCGCCGTCCCGTCCACCCGTTGTTTCTCCTGATGCTGTGCCGCCAGCCTGCGAAGCTCCTTGCGTCGTTCCGGCGTGAGATCCATCATCATTTCATAGAAGCCGTTGATGGGCGGATTGGTGTCCCAATCCAAAGTGGCGTAAATATCTTCAGGGTCGCTTTGCTTCCCGACATTTTTCGGCTTTGTATCCTTGCTTTCGATTACAGGCTTGACGGATTCAACAGGAGGAACAGCCGTAACCGGCGGCTTCGGTTTAGGAATGGCACGTCTTGCCGTGCTTTCCTTTTTCGCCGTCTTTTTCTTCTTGGCGGGTGCTTCCTTCTTGCGTACTTCCTCGGTCATGCCCCAGAGGTCGAGCAGGGAGAGCTGCACGCCCTCCGAATAATCGGGGCGGCGCGGCTCTATCTCCGGCTTTTCTTCCTCCGGCTGCGGTGTTACCGCTTCGGGCTTCGTTGCCATTTCATTATGTGGCTGTATCTCAGGAGTGACAACCGGTGTGGAAATGGTTTCCGTCACCGTGCTTTTCCCTTGTGCCGGATGCAGGCTGTGCATTTCATACAGTTCTTTGTCAAACTGATGCAACTCAATATCCAGATGTTCCCGCAAGTCCTCCGCCATTTGCCCGATGCCGCCCCGGTGTAGGAGTTGATAGGCAGGTTTCCCGTAAGGGTCTGTGCCTCTGATTAAATCCGTATTGGAAAGAGAGCTGATGCTCCATACATACCCGTTCACGGAAGTGCCGATAGGCGTCTGTTCGGTCTGCATGAAAAGTTTCTCGTTGTAGTACAGCTCCCGTTTCTTGCCGCTGTTCTTTTGCAGGATAATCAGGTCGCTGCCTACCTCCGTACCCGCGTTGTCCGTGAAGAGGTTGTTCGGCAGGCGTGCGACACCCACCAGATTGGCATTACGCATCATATACTCGCGTATAGGCGCGTTGGACGGTGCGTCCAGCACCCCCTGCGAGGTGATGAACGCTACGATGCCGCCCTCACGCACCGCGTCAAGGCTTTTCAGGAAGAAGTAGTTGTGTATTGCCTTCTGTGCGGAACGCCTTGCCGGGTCTTGGCTGCCCGTGAACTCCGGGTCGAACACAGCCACGTCACCGAACGGTATGTTCGAGATGGCAAGGTCGAAATAGTCCGTGAAGGGCTTCTCTATCTTCTCGAATCCCTGCACCCTTACCTTTTGGTCGGGATGCAGGTGTCCCAATATCTTGCCCGTCATCAGGTCTTTCTCGAAAGCCATGATGTCCGCGTCCGGCTTGTTTTCCAACACGGCATCCACGAATGCGCCCACGCCCGCCGACGGCTCCAATACGCGATCGGGACGTATGCCGTGTTCATGCAGTACATCCGCGATAGTGCCGGTTATCTCTTGCGGTGTGTAGAAAGCGGTCAGCACGGACTGCTTCATGGCATCCACGTACCGCTTGTACTCCGTATCATCCTTGCTGTTTTCACGCACCAGCCTGTGCAGCTCCACCGTAGGGGCAAACAGTTCGAGGTCAGATTTCGCCCAATGCACGGCATCCGTCAGTTCCTTTGCCGGGTTCAGTATGCACTTCAACCCGCCGAAACCGCAATACTTCCGAAGTATAGCCTGTTCCTCGGCGGTTGCCGTCCTCCGTTCCCTGTCAAGTATGAATGCCGTCCGTATCGCCTCAATGTTGTCCCGCAGCCGTTGTTTGCGGTTAAACGCCATATTCCCCGATATAAAGGACGACGGCTCCCGTCAGCTCCGTGTAGAGCAGGTCGTATTCGGGCGACAGGGCGAAGTTGTCGTCCGAAAGGTCATAGGCGGAGAATACGTTGCCGACAGGCGGCAGCAGCTTTCGGATGAAGGCATCGCGTTTCTTTTCCGGCACTTCTTCGGCAAACTCGTTTTCCACGACTTCGCGGAGGATGGCGTACTTGGAATAGCGAAGACCACGCAGGAGCGTGTCCATCGCCAACTCTTGCGCCCCTTCGGGCGGATAGCCTTCGAGCCGCGCACGCTCATACCTTTCGGCGGCACGGTCGGCACGCTCCCGGATGAAGGCATCATCGGAAGCCTGTTCAAACCTGTTCGTGCGGAGATAATCCAGCAGGTACAGACCGTAATAGGAAAAGTCGGTCTGACCCTTGTTTTTCTTCCTGTTGTTCATTGCTTTGGAATTTAGTGGGTTGATAATGACGGGGATAATCGTCCGAAAAGGAGAAAGAAAAGGCACTCGGTATCCCTCCGAGTGCCACCACTAAATCCAAAGTATGAGTGTAATCCGGTATCGAAGAACAATTCATTACTCTGAACCAGTGGCAAAGTTAATACTATTTCTTCCGTCCTGAAAATTTCCTGCTCGTTTTCCTTTCTGGGAACACGAAAGTCGTGTTATAGTCCCCGTCAAAGGCGACTATGGCGTCGAAACTCTTGCCCTGCTTGCTCTTGAAGCCTTTGAGCAGCTTCGTATGCCCGTCGGTGAGCAGGTCTTTGATTTCGTCGTCGGAAAGTGTGCGGTTCGCCTTCAGGCGGAACACGGGCAGCCCGCACTCCGCATTGTCACAGCGTACCACCTTGCCGTAGAACTGCATGCTGCCCGTCCCGCACTTGGGACACTTGCAGCCGGAATCCCTGCGGGAAAACAGCTTGTCGCACGAGAGCAGTTCGGAGGTGATTTCACGTGTGTACGTTTCTATCTCCCTGCGGAAGGTGTCGGCGAGCAGTTCCCCGCGCTCTATGCGTGCCAGTTCTTTCTCCCATTCGCCCGTCATGGCTACGTCAGCGATGCGCATCGTCTTCACGACCGAATAGAGTGCAAGCCCTTTTTCTGTCGGCACAAGCGATTTCTTGCAGCGTTCCATGTAGCCGCGCTTGAAGAGCGTTTCGATAATCGCCGCACGGGTGGCGGGCGTGCCGATGCCGCAGTCCTTCAACGCCTGACGGAGTGCATCGTCCTCTATGTCCTTGCCCGCCGTTTCCATTGCCGATAATAGTGTGGCTTCGGTATGCAGCGGCTTGGGTTTGGTCTTGCCCTCCGTGATGGAGCAGCCTTTCAGCGTCAGCGTGTCGCCTTCCCGCCAGCCGGGGATGGAGGTTTCTTCCTTGTCCTCCTCACCATAGACGGAACGCCATCCAGCTTGCCTGATGACGCTGCCTTTCACCGTGAATTCCACCCCGGCACACTCCGCCGTGACGGTGGCGGTGTCCTTGACGCATTTTTCGGAGAACGCCTCGATCATGCGCCCGGCGACCATCTGATAGACGGTGCTGTCCTCTTTGGAGAGGAACAGCGGCTTCTCGCCCGTAACGAGCAGGGCGTGGTGGTCCGTCACTTTGCCGCCGTCCACGCTTCTGCGTGTCGGTACGGCTTTCGGCTGCACCTTGCCTTTCCATTCGGGCAAAGCCCCGATGAAGGCGAGCAGCTTGGGGATTTCAGCGAACACGTCTTCGGGAATGTAGCGGCTTCCCGTTCTCGGATAGGTAATGAGCTTCTTCTCGTAGAGCTTCTGCGCGATTTCAAGCGTCTGTTCCGCCGTGAAGCCGTGCTTGGCGTTGGCTTCCTTCTGGAGCGTCGTCAGGTCGTATAGGAGCGGTGTTTCCTCCGTCTTCTCCTTGCGTTCGGCTTTCGTGACGGTGGCTGTGCCTGCCGACTTCACCTTATTATACAGTTCCGTCGCAGGCTCTTTCTCTTTCCATTTTTCGGAAGAGGAAAACTTCACCGTTCCTTCATCGCAACCGTCCGTTGCGATATGGAGCTGCCAGAAGGCTTCGGGCGTGAAGCGGCGGTTCTCCCAATAGCGTGCGCACACCATCGCCAATGTAGGTGTCTGCACCCGTCCGACGGAATATGTGCCGTGTCCGGCGGCGATGGAGAGTGCCTGCGTGCCGTTGATGCCCACGAGCCAGTCTGATTCGCTCCGCGCTTTGGCGGCAAGATAGAGGTTGTCGTATTTGCCGCCCGCTTCAAGGTTGCGCAGCCCCTCGCGGATAGCCTTGTCGGTAAGCGAGCTTATCCAGAGGCGGACGAAAGGAGTAGTGCATCCGGTATAATGGTAGAGGTAGCGGAAGATAAGCTCACCCTCGCGTCCGGCGTCGGTCGCCACGATGATCTGTTCGCTTTCCTTGAATAGCCGGGCGACGGTCTTGATCTGCGTCACCACGCCGCTGTCGGGCTTGTAGCCCTTCTCCGTCTTTACCTGACGGGGGACGAGCGTGAAGGTGTCGGGGATGACGGGCAGGTTGTCACGGACGAAGCCGCGTATGCCGTAGCCGTCGGGCATGGCAAGCTGCACGAGGTGTCCGAACGCCCATGTCACGGCGTAGCCGCCTCCCTCGAAATATCCTTCCTCTCTCTTTGTCGCGCCCACGATGCGGGCGATCTCACGTGCCACAGACGGCTTTTCTGCAATGATTGTCTTCATATTTTTCTGTCGTTTTGAATTTTACAAATGTTACTTCGGATTTAGTGGCGGACACCGGATTACATCTTCATGCCCTTATTGTTTTTCTTTTGCGGCTTCTCCTGCTGCTGTTGCTGTGCGGTGTCCTTCGGGGCGGTCTGTCCCTTCCGCAACGGCTCCTTCAGGTTCTTGGTAGCCTCGTTGGTCTTGCCCTCGCTGTTCACTGCCACCTGCGTGCGGCTCTCGTTGGACGGGGCGACCTTCTGAGCGTTGTCGGGGTTGGTGTCGTAGCGGTACGGGCGTCCCTTCTCCGGATTGAACCTGATGTACATCGTGGCGTGGAAGCCCTGCTTGTCGGTCACGTTCTCCAGTTTCACGGCTTTGCCCGCCACGTAGTCGGCTTTCTGCTGCTCGGTGAAGTCCACGCCGCTCCATTTGCTGATGGGGCGGATGCTGCCGTCGGCGTTCGTCCACGTGTTGCGGCGTTGCTCCTTGTTCGTGTTGGCTGTGTTTTCCGTACCCTGCGCCTGTCCCTGTGCGGGGTTGTTCTTGGCTTCCTGTGCTTGTGCGGCACGTGGCGACCTGCCGGTTCCCGGCACGAACTCCACGCCGCGCTGCTCCACGTTCACTTGCAGGGTGGTGACGAACCTCCTGCCGTCCTTGCGCTCGATGAGTTTGTCGCGCACAGGCA
>Ga0129316_1000976_pt1 | contig 12570 bp, 11 predicted proteins | sample Cm1ome_2_FD_94429 | JGI IMG/M metagenome (GOLD analysis project Ga0129316, IMG submission 94429) | Eastern black-and-white colobus group fecal microbial communities from Wisconsin, USA - Cm1022B metagenome | ecosystem: Host-associated > Mammals > Digestive system > Large intestine > Fecal...
GCATAGAAGGGGGCAATGCCCTGCTTGGTGGAGCCGTACTTCTTGTCGGCCAGGCGGGCCTCCTCCAGGCCGTCCTGGAGCCGGTGCCAGGGCATCAGCAGAGAGGCGCGGTCAGAGATTTTCAGGTTCTCCGGGGTAATGGCAACGCCCTGGGCCCGAACCTCCTCCATTTCCTTCCACAGGTTCTCTGGGTCAAGGGCAACGCCGTTGCCCAGAATATTCACAACGCCCTTGCGGAAGATGCCGGAGGGCAGCAGATGCAGCGCAAATTTGCCGTACTCATTGATGACCGTATGGCCGGCATTGCCGCCGCCCTGATAACGAACGACGATATCGTAGTCCTGGGTCAGCAGGTCTACCATCCGGCCCTTGCCTTCGTCGCCCCAGTTGATGCCAACGATTGCGCAGTTTCCCATAATGTGATCCTCCGATTTATAACAAATAGTGTGTATTTTTGACCTTGTTTATACGCACGGAAGCTCCGGTGGGCTTTTCCGCCTGCCGGAGTTTCCAAGGGTAACAATGTTCTTACTTCAGATGCTCATCCAGACGCCGCATGATCTCGGCATAAGCCTCCTCCACGCCACCCAGATCCCGGCGGAAGCGGTCCTTATCCAGCTTCTCATGGGTCTTCACATCCCACAGCCGGGAGGTATCGGGGCTGATCTCGTCAGCCAGCACGATGGTACCATCGGACAGTCTGCCGAACTCCAGCTTGAAATCCACCAGGGTCACGCCGCAGGTCAGCCAGAAGGCCTTCAGGACCTCGTTGATGCGGAAGGAATAATCCTCAATGGTCTTGATCTCCTCGGGGGTGGCCAGCTTCAGGGCCAGGGCATGATAGGTGTTCAGCAGAGGGTCGCCCAGTTCGTCATTTTTATAGGAGAACTCAATGGTAGGATGCTCGAACACAATCCCCTCTTCCACGCCGTAGTGCTTGGCGAAGGAACCGGCGGAGATATTGCGGACAATGACCTCCAGCGGCACGATGGAAACCTTCTTCACCAGGGTCTCCCGGGAATTCAGCTCCTTGACGAAGTGGGTGGGGATGCCCTTCTTTTCCAGCATCTGCATGAGCCGGTTGCTCATCTCGTTGTTGATTACGCCCTTGCCGGCAATGGTGCCCTTCTTCAAGCCGTTGAAGGCGGTGGCGTCGTCCTTGTATTCTACAATCAGAAGCTCAGGGTCGTCGGTCTTGAATACTTTTTTTGCTTTTCCTTCGTACAGCTGCTCCAGTTTTTCCATAATGTAACAGTTCTCCTTTGAATCAAGAAAGATTGATGTGGACAAAACAAAAAAGGGACAAAGCCGCCCGGGGCTTTCACCCGTAGACACCCTTCGTCTCTACCATCAAATTCTACAATACCCGACAGCCTTTGTCAACGGTCACATAAACAAAAGTTTCCGCCGGAAAGCATGTTTCCTTTTCGCAAAATGCCGGGAGCGGCACAAAACCGCTCCCGGCGTGGAAACAAGCTCAGATTTCCGGATCGCCCGCAGGTTTCCTCGGCGGCATGCCCTTCTCCATATCCCGGGAGATGAACAGGAAAACAGGCACCAGGAATCGGAAGAAAATGGACAGCACCAGATACAGTGCGGCGTTCTGAGGATCGCAGGAAGCATAGACATCGTACAGTGCCATGAAATACAGCACCGCGTAGACGATTGCCACCACCAGCATCACGAGCACCAGACTCAGCAGCGTTACGATTGCCTGCACACTCTCCCCGGCAACCGCCAGGAACGCGCTGACGACCACACCGGCGATCATGGCCCAGCTGACACACTCCCAAATCAGCAGAGTGACCCGCTTATGCTTCATCTGCCCCTGGGTCAGGTAGCGGTACTGGTCGGAAATGGAACCCAGCACCCAGAGATTCGCCACAGGCACCCAGGCCAGCCAGGGTGCGGAAATGCCCCTGCGCCTGGCGATGGTATACAGTGACAGTGCCGTAAACACATAGACGGCAATGCTGGCCAGCGGCATCACACCCTCAGTCAGGACCTTGCCAAACAGGGACAGCGCCTGGTCAAAATAAAACAGACCATATTGGGGAAAAATCATATTTTCTCCCACCTTTCTTTTTCTTTCTACTCTACCACAAAACCTGATAGACGGCAAGCAAAAATATGGCGGCACCGCCCAAGTGCGCGGTGCCGCCGCAGTTTCTTATCCGATGGGTTCAAAGTCCGCCGCGCCGTGCTTGCACAGGGGGCAGATGATGTCGTCGGGCAGCTCGTCGCCCTCATAAATCCAGCCGCAGACCTTGCACACGAAGCCATGCTTGCCCTCAGTCTCGGGCTTGGGCTTCACGTTCTTCTGGTAGTAGGTGTAGGTCATGGTGTCCGCGTCAGACATGACTCTTGCCTCGGTGACGGTGCAGATGAACATGCCGTGGGTATCCATGTCCACAAAGCTTTCCACCTTCAGAGACATGAAGGAATTGATATACCGGGGCAGGAAGGCCAGTCCGTTGTCGGAGCGCAGAATCTCCAGGCCCTCGAATTTATCTGTTGTCCGGCCGCTCTGGAAGCCGAAGCGCTGGAACACAGAGAAGGGTGCGGACACATCCAGACAGTTGACGTTCAGCACGCCGGTTTTCTGAATGGTGTGGAAGGAGTAGTTCTGCTTGTTGATGGTGACGGCGATGCGGTTGGGTGTATTGGTCACCTGGCTGACGGTGTTGACGATCAGGCCGTTATCCCGGGTGCCGTCATTGGTGGTGACCACATACAGTCCATAGCCGATGTTGAACAGAGCCGTCAGGTCATTTTTGTCGGCAGTGGCGTCCTGCTGAGCCAGATATTCCTTGCTCAGTTCTCCGGCCAGAGTCTCCACCTGCCTGGAGGAGGCCTCATTCAGTGCGGAGACGATGCGTACAGTGGTATCCGCAAAGGTCAGGTTCTTGCACTCCTCCAGCATTTTCTTCATGACCTTGGCGGCCAGAGGCGCCCAAGAGCCGTTCTCCATCAGGGCTACGGTACGGTTGCGGAAATTCCGCTCGGTCAGGTGGTGAATAAATTCCTTCATAAAGGGGAAGATATCGGCGTTGTAGGTAGTGGTCGCCAACACCAGCTTGCTGTACCGGAAGGCATCGGCTACAGCCTGCGCCATGTCGCACCGGGCCAGATCATGAACGATAACCTTCGGGCAGCCGTTGGCCCGCAAAGCCTCCGCCAGCTTTTCCACGGCGGCCCTGGTGTTGCCGTAGATGCTGGTATAGGCGATGACCACGCCCTCGGTCTCTACGGTATAGGAGGACCACAGGTCATACAGGTGCAGGTAGTGGCCCAGATTTTCCTTCAGCACAGGGCCATGGAGGGGGCAGATGGTCTGAATATCCAGGGTGGCCGCCTTTTTCAGCAATGCCTGGACCTGGGCGCCGTACTTGCCCACAATGCCGATATAGTACCGGCGGGCTTCATCGTCCCAGGGTTCCTCCACATCCAGAGCGCCGAACTTGCCGAAGCCATCAGCGGAGAACAGAACCTTATCCAGCACGTCATAAGTCACAATGACCTCAGGCCAGTGGACCATGGGCGCGGCTACAAAGGCCAGAGTGTGCTTGCCCAGGCTCAGGGAGTCGCCCTCGCCCACCACAATCCGGCGGTCCGCGTAATCCGTGCCAAAGAAGGCGGTCATCATGTTGAATGCCTTGGCGGAGGACACAATGGTGGTCTGCGGGTAGAGCTTCATGAAATTGCCCACATTGGCGGCATGATCCGGCTCCATATGCTGCACCACCAGATAGTCAGGCTTCCGGCCATTCAGCACCGCCTGGATGTTATCCAGCCACTCATGGGTGAAGTTCTTGTCCACAGTATCCATAATGGCGATCTTCTCGTCCAGGATCACATAGGAATTGTAGGCCATGCCGCCGGGCACCCTGTACTGCCCCTCAAACAGGTCCACCTGATGATCGTTAACACCTACATAGCGAATATCGTTTGTGATGAACATAACTGATTTCTCCTTTTCTATTTGCGATTAATTCTTGTTCTTATATTATCACACACGGCACGATTTGTATACTGGCAAATTGCCAAAATTCTGGAAAGGAAATCTGTATAAAAATATCAATATAGCAAGCGAATTGACAGTTGACAATGGACAATTGACAATTATGGTACCCCGGAGAGGCAAACCTGCACCATCTATCCCAATCGTTCCAAGGGAAACTCCTTAATTTTCAATTGTCCATTGTCAATTCATAACCCCCGAGCCATACGATAAAAAGGAGGCAATCATGTCCATCATCACTTTGACCAACGACAGCTTCTCCCGCCATGTTCTCACCCAGCCGGGGCCAGTTTTCGTGGATTTTTACGCCGGCTGGTGCGGGCCCTGCCAGGCATTCGCCCCCATTCTGGAGGATTTTGCCATGGCTCATCCCGAAGTAAGGGTCTGCAAAGCGGACGTAGACGCTCTGCCGGAAAAGGCTGCGGAATATAGCGTACAGAGCGTTCCCACCCTGCTGGTTTTCCGGGACGGCGCCGTCGTAAACCGCGCCGCAGGCGTTCTCACCGCCCGGCAGCTGGCGGCGTTGGTATAGCAATAGGGGCGGCAATTTGCCGCCCCTGAGCTTGTCGCATGCACTCCTTGTCCGCTTTCAGCGGACAACTCGCACACTAACGGCCTGAGAAGTTTTTTCTGCCAGGTACACGCCCCGGCAGAAAATGATTTGACTTTATTTGCCGACTATCGTCGGCAAACTCTGCGAGGCTTTTTTGACAGACTGAGGGGCGGCAAATTGCCGCCCCTATCATGAAATTCACCTGTTTACAGCTGCGAATACCCGAAGCTGTTGACCAGAGCGTCGATCTTCTGCCCGGCCTTGCAGTAGGGGCATTCCCGGTAGTCATAGCTGGCGTAACCGGGAAGGTCCTGAATGGTGTAGACGGAGCGGACGGGATAGCCCTCCACCTGATCTACGGCACTGTAAATGGCCGCCACACCGGCAACGGTGCCGCCATAGTAGGTAATCGCCTCCAGGGCACGCTTTGCGGTGTAGCCTGTGGTCACGGACGCCATAAGCACCAGAACATGCTTGCCCCGGATCATCCCCTGGGTGTTGTCCCGGAAAATGATCTGGGAATTGGCATTGTACTCCGGATCCAGAATGTAGATTGTCTCATGGGCATTGATGGTACGGAAGCCGCTCTTGGTCAGCTCCTGGGCCAGGCAGGTGCCCACCACGCTGGTGCCGTCCAGGCACAGAATGGTGTCCACAGGGGTATCGTTGACAAAATTCGTCACCAGCTGCCGGGCGCTGTCCTTGGCCTCACTGAGGCGGGTCTTCTGATAGGTGATATCCACAAAGTAGTTGATGTGGGAATGGTTGGTCGCAAAGTGGCCCCGGGCGACGCGGAGCGGCGCGCTGCCATGGCGAATGGGCATCTTCATCAAAGTGATCATAGTTCCTGCCTCCGTTATCTGTGATAAATAGAAAGGTGTTTCGCCGCCCTCAATTGGGCATTTCGACGAAACGCCTTACGGTTATTATACAGCTTTGCCCTTCCGGACGCAAGTACAACCTCATTTCAAATCATCCAAAAATGGGGCCCTCTTTTTGGGCATATTGCGGGAACGCAGATCCTTTTCCTGGCGGTAGAACTGCCGGGCGATGATGCGGCAGACCTTGCCTCTGCGGATCATCCAGTGGATTTTTCCGAATCCCGCCCACATAACGCCGTCCGTCTCCCCGGGCTGCAGCCGAATCTTTTTCAGGGAAACAGGGTTTTTCAGGCAATAAAAATCATAGAAGGTATTCCTGTCCTGATCGCTGCCCAGAAACTCGAAGCGCTCCGGCGGGGCAGCGATGCCGGTTTCCTCCCAAAGCTCTCTTTGAATGGCCGTCAGGCTGTCCTCCCCCGCCCGAGCCATGCCGCCGGAATTCTCCCAGGTGCCCGCGAAGCTCTTTTCCGGTGCCCGGCGGGTCAGCAGGATCTTGCCTCTTCCATCATAGACCCAGACGCAGACCGTCAGGCCGTATTCCCCCGGTTCCCAGGGTGTGCCCCGCAGATGGGTCTTCCCCGTTCTGCGCCGCTGGGCATCGTATACGTCATTCCATTCTTCCATACCGTTTATTCCGCCTTTTTCCGGTACTCCTTGCTGAAGGAGAAGCCTCTGCCCCAGACCTCCGTGACCTGGGTAATGACCATGAAGCACTCCGGATCGATCTCCCGCGCCAACACCTGAACCTTGTGCAGTTCCCGGGTAGCTACCACGCTGAAGACCACCTCTGTGGGCTCATGCAGATAGCCGCCCTCGCCGTGGAGCAGAGTCACGCCCCGGTCTGCGTTGTGAAGAATGCTCTCGCAGATCTGCTTTGCCTGTTCGCTGACGATTTTCACCTCCGTCCGGCCGGTACCGGCGACCAGAGTTTTGTTCAGCGTAAAATTCACGGCAATCAGCATCAGAATGCCATAGAGCAGGTCCTCCGGGCTGTGGAAGAACAGCTGGGACAGCATAATGGCAAAATCAAACAGCCACAGCGTTACCGGCACCGGAATGCCGAAGAGCTTGTTCAGGATCAGCGGCGGGATGTCCATGCCCCCGGTAGACGCTCCTGCCCGGATAACGATGCCCAGAGCCACACCCAGCCCCATACCGCCGAAAATGGCGCACAGCAGCAGATCCTCCGTCACCCGAAAGTCCCCCAGCAGCGACTGGACGCCCGTCAGGAAAAGGGGGTAAACAAGAGAGCTGAGCACCGTGGTCATGGCGAATTTTTTGCCCAGCACCGCCAACCCCAGCAGCAGCATTGCCACATTGAACACAAATACGAAGCCGGACACCGGAATGCCCCAGAGTTCCTGGGCAACCAGCGCAAGACCCGTTGTGCCGCAGCTGATCAGCTGCCCGGGCAGAATAAACAGCGCCACCACAAAGGCATACAGCAGATTTCCCACCAGAATCCAACAAAGACCCGGCAGATTCTTCAACATTTTTTTCTTCATAGCTTCTCTCTTTCCGTGCGAAACATTTTGCTTTATTTTACCCGATTGCCCTTTCCTTGTCAACGGACGAAAAGCGCCGCCGGCGCGAAACCGGCGGCGAAATTCAATTCTCAAAGAAGTCCGAAATCGTATTTCCTAAAGGATCCTCCTGGTCAAACAGGCCGCCGTAATCGAATGTCTCGTACAGTATCCGCTCCGCCTCCAGGTAGCTTCCATAGTTTTCCGGCGTAAGTCTGCCCTTTCCGGCAGCCATCTGTTCGAGCATCCAGCTGTTCACCCAAGGGGCATAGTGGATGGTGTCCATATAGTTGTTCAGATCGCAGGTCAGCTGCTTCTCGGCGTTCCAGGAAAAGAGATGGATGTTCTCACAGGGCAGCAGGAGTTCGATGACCAGCCTCTCCTGCTCCAGCTGCCGGGTCAGCACGCCGTTTGACTGCCGGGTTCCCCACCATGCAGCGCTGTAAGGCGGAAAAAAGCAATAAAACTGGGTGTTCGGATACTGTTCCGCCAGAGCGCGCACGTTTCTCTCCACATTGTCACGGATCGCCGCTTCTTCCTCCCTCGTCATGTGTGCCTGCTCCGGATTTGAAAATTCCTGCACCGTCATGGCAGCCAGTACGGAATTGGCACCGTAGTCGTACATATGCCCCCAATAGCAATAGCTGTCAAAGTCCGTGATCCCCGTCTGCCCGCCGCCCAGAGCATTCAGGAGCATAGGCAGGGTCTTGCCGTAGAGCAAATCCTGATTGAACAGGTATTGCACATGGGCAAAGGGGTCCTTCCAGCTCAACGGCTCCAGATAAAACGCGCCGTTCTCCGGTGTGCAGTCCTCCGTCTTATCGAAATTGTACATATCCAGACTGCGGACAGCGATCTTCATATCTGGGTTTGTCTGAAGGGTCGTCTCCAAAAGATCGCTCACTTCCCCAAAAAACGCACCGGGCAGCGGCAACTTTTGAAACGGCACGTCAAAAAGCTGCTCAGCCTCCGATGCCTTGAAATTTTCTGTCATAGAGGTTCCCGTGATCAGGCCCTCGGTGGGAATATACCGGGCAATTGCCGGGTTTACTGCCCGTTCGTCTTCGGAAGCATAAAAATAGTAGAATTTATCCAGCCTCGGGGCATGATAGCGCATATAGGGGTCCACATACCAGCCAACTGCGGCAATCAAAGCAAACAGCACCAGAAACACGCCGAGAAGCAGTCTCAGCCAACCCCATTTCTTCTCTTTCTTCATGCTTCCTCCCTTAAAAACCATTGTAGACAAAAACTGCGTTGCCGTTCATGCAGGTCAGGCAAAGAATCAGCAGGATCGCCGTCCATACGGCAGTCCTCCAATTGACTGCATAGGTCCTCTCGGCAGTATTCCGTGCGCCCAGGCACAGCGCCAACGAACCGCCGAAAAGGCAGAACACGCAGAGCTTCCCCGAAAACGCCCACAGGCTCCGGAAGCCCGGCAGCGCAAACAGGAAATTCAGGGCAGGCGTCACGGATGCTGCCAGGAACTTTCCGCCCACACTCATTTTCTCGAAGGAGAAGATACTCCGGATGCATTCCAGCCATTGCCCCACGCTGTCCGCCTGGAACAATATCCACAATACATTGACAGCACAGAATGTCACCATCCAGGAAAAGGCCGGGTGGATATGCTTCCGGTATTTTTCTGTCAGACGGTCAAAAATGCACAGCGCTCCATTCAGAGCGCCCCACAGTACAAAGGTCCAGTTGGCGCCATGCCAAAGTCCGCTGATCAGAAACACCAGCATGGTGTTGAAGTAGGTACGCAGGCTTCCCTTCCGGCTGCCGCCCAGGGGAATGTAGATGTACTCCGTAAAGAAGCCGGTAAGCGTCATATGCCAGCGTTTCCAGAAGTCGCGCATAGAAAGTGCCTGATAGGGCGACCGAAAGTTTTCAGGCAGACGGATGTTCAGCATTTCCGAAAAACCGCAGGCCATATCCGTATAGCCGCTGAAATCGAAATAGATCTGGAAGCCATAGGCCATAGCCGCCAGGATCAATTCCACAGACGTCGCCTCCGGGGCCTTCAGCCAGGTTGCCGGGTTCGAAAAAAGGTCTGCCAAAATCACCTTTTTGAACAGGCCATAGACAAACCGCTGCAGTCCCGCTGCGATTCTGTCTGAATCCGCTTCCATTCCCTTCTCCGCCCGGAACCACACCAGCAGAGCATCCTGCCGGACGATGGGCCCCATGAGCAGCTTTGGGAAATAGGTGCTGTAGAGCAGATAGTCCAGCGCTGTATTTCCCTCTGTCTTTCCCTGATAGGCGTCCACAAGATAGCTGATCTGCTGAAAGGTAAAGAAGCTGATGCCCAGAGGCAGCGCAAATTGCGGGAATTGTAGCGTCCGTCCCAAAAGGTTTCCAAATATCTCTCCTGCAAAGTCCAGATACTTATAAGCAACCAGCACCCCCACATGCATGAGAATGCCGAGCCACAGGATCGCCCGCCGGCCTTTTGCCGCTTTCTTCATCCACAGACATAGCAGACCGTTTCCCGCAATGCTGCAGCACAGCAGGCAAAGGCCCTTCCACCCGCCCTGGGCGTACAGAACAAGGGAGCCCAAAACCAAAAATATCTGTGCCGGTTTTCTCCCCAACTTTCCCAAAAGAAAATACCCGATAACCGCCGCAGGCATTGCCAATAGCAAAAAAGATGCGCTGTTGAACTGCATTTTTCTCTCCTGTCCAAGTGCTCACCCGCACTTTCCGTTCATTTCATAGTTTTATTATACGCAGTCCCCCCCGATCCTGTCAACAAAAAGCGCCGCCGGTGCGAAACCGGCGGCGAAATTCAATTGCGGATCTGGTTTTCCAGGTGCCCGGACCGGATCACCGGGGGCTTTGGGTCCACGGCTTCCCAGGGGATGGGTGTATTCTTCTCTTCTTTTTTCTCTTCCCGTTTCACGGCAATTCTCTCCTTCGGGAAACCGCCGGCAGCCACATGGCGAATACATAACGCCATGGGTCTGGGGCACATTCTCCTGTTTCCCCTGTCAGGATATGCCGAATACACGGGATTTATTCAGCGGCTTCCGCAAACAGCGGCTTTACCCGCTGGCGGTAGAGCCGGGAGAACAGCAGCCCCGTCATCAGAGCGGACATGACCTCCGCAATGGGGAATGCCCACCAGACGTTGTTCACCTCGCCGGTCAGGCTCAGCAGATAGGCAACCGGCAGCAGCACAATGAGCTGGCGGCACAGAGAGACGATGGTGGAATAAGAGCCCTTGCTCAGCGCCTGGAAGGATGCGCCCAAGGCGATGCAGACCGCCGCCACCGGGAAGGGCAGGCTCAGGATCCGCAGGGCCTTGACGCCGATGCGCAGGAATTCCTCTGTGGGGTTGAAAATATCCAGAAGCGCCTGTGGGAACAGCTGGAACACCGCCAGGCCCACCAGCATAATGCCGACGGCCACCGTGGTCGCCAGCTTCAGGGTATGGATAATGCGCTTTGGCTTCCGGGCGCCGTAATTGTAGGCGATAATGGAGATGGTGGCATTGTTGATGCCGAACAGCGGCATAAAGAACAGGCTCTGGAGCTTGAAGTAAATGCCGAATACACCGGTAGCCACCTCGTTAAAGCCCTGCAGGATCTGATTCATACCGAAGTTCATGACGGAACCGATGCCGTTCATGACCACGGATGGAATGCCCACTTCCAGAATGGGGGCAATGACCTTCCAGTCGGGCTTCATATACTTGACATGCAGCTGCACATCGGGATTGTGCCGCACATTCATGTAAATGCCCAGCACCGCGGCCACGCACTGGCCGATGACCGTCGCCACAGCCGCGCCGGCGATGCCCATTCTGGGCAGGCCCCACCAGCCATGGATAAATGCCGGGTCCAGAATGATATTGATGATGGCACCGGTGCCCTGCAGAATCATGGTGTGCATGGCCCGGCCGGTGGCCTGCAGCAGCCGCTCGCAGAGAACCTGGATGAAAACGCCCGCGGTGAGCAGGCAGCAGATTCTGGTGTAGGCGATGCCGCCCTCCACCGTCTCCGCAACGTTGGACTGCATGGTGTAGTAGGGCCGGACACCGAAGACGCCGAAGAGCATGAACAGTGCCGTCGCGACCAGCGCCAGAAATACGCCCTGTCCCGCGGCCCGGTTGACGCTCTCCTGATCCTTCCTGCCCAGGCTCTGGCTCAGCATGGCATTGACACCCACACCCACGCCCACGGCGAACCCGATCTGCAGATTCTGCACCGGGAAAGCCAGAGACAGCGCCGTCACCGCGCTCTCCGACACCTGGGACACATACACGCTGTCCACAATATTGTAAAGTGCCTGCACCAGCATGGAGATGATCATAGGCAAAGCCATGTTCACCAGCAGCTTGCCAACAGGCATGACGCCCATTTTGTTCTCCTGCAATGTTTCTTTCTGCATGACGTTCTCCCTTCTTATTTCATACGCACAATAACAAACCTGTATATCATATAATAGACCTTTCCGGAAAGCAAGAGGTTTTTTTGTTTCTTACATCTTTCTACATTTTCAGCATTTTTCGCCGGAGATATTCCGCATTTCGGTGCAAAGAGTCCAGAAATGCCGGAGACTGAGGTTCAGTCTCCGGCTGCGTTATCAAGTTGTCTGGATCTTCCAGATTTTATAGCCCCAGCAGGTCTCCCCGACCTGAACGGCCTGTGCCTCCGGTGCGTAATGCTCCCGGATGTAATCAAGTACCGGCCCAGGATCATTGCTGACAAGGCGCACATGCTCCGCGTCCACCAAATCCCTGTAGGGATTTTCCACTCCGAACGCCGCATTTCGTTCAGGCACATATGGGCTTTCCGACAGCCAGCCTCCCAGCGAGGCAATATTGGAATAATAACCGAAGCCCCCCTGCCGTCCCGGCAGAAGATTCGGCGGCATCTCTTCCTCCCGGAAGAAGTAAATCGTCCCGCAGTCTGCGGACAGCTCTCGATAAACCGCCTGTACCTGTGACGCAGACAGCCATGACTCTACAGCCGCGTCATTCTGGGTCAGCCAACCGGGAATCTGGCCCAGCAGCATAGCCGCCGCCAGAAGCATTCCCATCCGCCCCTTGGGCAACCGGCTATTTTCCCGCCTGGAACAGACCAACAGCAGGATCGCCGCCGCTGTCAGCATCAACGGCACATCCACCCGGGGCCGCAATCCCCGTCCTGCCAGCAGCAGCCACGTTTCCGTTCCGACCATGGCCGCCAAAGTGTACAGGCCCAGCGCGATTCCCCACTTGTCCGCCGTCCAAAGCCACAGCAGCACCGCCAGCAGCAGCACCCCGGTAATCTGGTAGCGTATCAGGCCCTGAACCGCGCCCTTTCCGCAGCGCAGAATATTTCCCGGGCGGAAGTCTTTGGAAGGCTTGGCGTCCACAAGGGCCTGCATGGAATCCACGTTGAATACTTCAGGATCCGCAAAATCCCATCTTTTAAAAAGCTCCAGATCCGCCTCTGAAATACGCAGCGATGTGTAAAGTTCCCGGTTCTCGTCATAATCCGGGAAGCCATAATCCATCAATTCCGTACGCAGTGCGTTGAACTGTCTGTAATATGCCCAGTCTTCTCCATAGTATTGCTTTTCTCCCAACATCAGGCCGCCGCA
>Ga0129316_1000981_pt1 | contig 12546 bp, 9 predicted proteins | sample Cm1ome_2_FD_94429 | JGI IMG/M metagenome (GOLD analysis project Ga0129316, IMG submission 94429) | Eastern black-and-white colobus group fecal microbial communities from Wisconsin, USA - Cm1022B metagenome | ecosystem: Host-associated > Mammals > Digestive system > Large intestine > Fecal...
AAGGAGCTGATTGCCATACCAAACGAACAGAATATACCGATCACCGACGGCCTGCTGCTGATCGATACCCGTAATGACGGCTTCGATATGCAGCAGATCAAGAACCGCCGCTTTATGTTTTCCCCACATACCGGGGAACTTATTTTAGGAAAGCAGTACCGAGGCAGGCAGCTCTATAAAAGCCATGCCGATGAACACGCGGAAAGCGGCGCAACCGCGCCATTTGACAGCTTTATCCGGGGCTGGATCGGCGTGGGCAAGGACTACCCGCAGGGTGTGATCCATTTTGCCCCGCACATTGAAAGCCGCAACGTGGAGTTGTTTGACCACGCCTTTGATACGCTGGAAGTTTTTGCAAGAAACGGCGCAAAGGGCGATACCGTCATTCGCGGCTTTGGGAACCAATGGGAGCAACCATTGCAGAACATCATACAAATTTCAGAAAGGAGCGAACGCATGAGCGATTTTAACGCAAGACCCTTTGAGCTAGCCGCTACGGACACCGAGGGCAGAGTAAAGGAAATGACGGAACGGCTGGAACAAGGCGTGAAGGAGCTTTTCGAGAGCGAGCGATACCAGGCGTATTTGCGGGCTATGTCCAAGTTCCACGATTACAGCCTGAACAATACGCTGCTGATCCTGCTGCAAAAGCCCGACGCCTCCCTTGTGGCGGGCTTTAACAAGTGGCGTGACGAGTTTGAGCGCCATGTAAAGGCGGAGGAAAAGGGTATAAAAATCTTTGCCCCCGCCCACAAGAAAATTCGAAAAGAGGTTGAAAAACTTGACCCCGATACCGGCAAGCCCATCATCGGGGAGGACGGCAAGCCGGTTATGGAAATGAAGGAGATCACCATCCCCCGGTATAAGGTGGTAAACGTGTTCGATGTGAGCCAGACCGACGGCAAAGCGATCCCGGATATGTCCGTGGACGCCCTGACCGGCAGCATTGAACAGTATGAGGACTTTTGGCGAGCGCTGAAAGAAATCTCCCCTGTGCCGGTGGAACTGGAAAAGATCGAGAGCGGCGCACACGGCTATTACAGCCTTGCGGACAAGCGCATTGCCATTGACGAGGGCATGAGCGAGCTGCAAACGATCAAAACGCTGATCCATGAGATTGCACACGCCAAGCTGCACGATATTGACCTGTCCCTGCCTCCGCAGGAGCGGCAGGAGCGCCCCAACCAGCGCACCCGCGAGGTGGAAGCGGAAAGCATTGCCTATACCGTCTGCCAGCATTTCGGGCTGGAAACCTCCGAATACTCCTTTGGATATATCGCCGGATGGAGCAGCGACAAGGAGATCGCGGAGCTGAAAGCCTCTCTTGAAACAATCCGAAAGACGGCAAGCGAGCTGATCGGCGAGATCGAAGGACGCTTTGCGGAGCTGCAGGCGCAGCGAGAAGCAGCGCATGACAGCCCGGAGAAAATCGCGGAGGATCTATTTGACCTTATGCGCGACTTTGACCCGGACTATATGCGCAGCTATGAAAATGACCGTGAGGCGCAGGTGGCGTCCACGGTAGACAGTCTGAAAACCAATGACACCGCCCATATTGAAATGATGCTGGGGATCACCCGCGACGATGCGGGCAGCGAGGAAGTGCGCCAGCGGGCAGCGGCGCTGCTTAATCGCGTTTCCGCTTTTAAGGAGCAGAACAATACCTTTTCCATCTATCAGTTAAGGGGCGGCGACGATACGCGGGATTACCGCTTTGAACCGCTTGACAGGCTGATAGAAAGAGGCCTGACCGTGGACAGGACAAACTATGAGCTTGTCTATTCCGCGCCCCTCCATGACATTGAAACCCTGGAAAGCATTTATCAGCGTTTCAACATCGACCACCCGGAGGATTTCACGGGACATTCCCTCTCTGTTTCCGACGTTGTGGTGCTGCGCCACGGCGAACAGGAAACCGCCCACTACTGCGACAGCGCGGGCTTTGTCGAGGTGCCAGAGTTCTTGCAGGAGCAGGAGCGCGAGCAGGAAGCGCCGCAGGAGGAACAGACGGAGCCTTTGCCGCCCTCCCTTGATCCTGCTGTGCAGCCGGTGGTAACGATCATTTGGAGTGAAAGCGACCGGTTGCAAGACGGAGAACAGATGCCCCTTGCCCGTGCTGACGCACTTTTCAAGGCGCTGGACGAAGAAAAGCGCGTGGAGCGTGAAAAGCCGGGCTATGAAGGAAGCTGGTATGACAAGACCAAGTTCCGTATTGACTTCACCTTTAAGGGCGAACGCGACAACTACGAGGGCAGGCAGGATTTCGGCGACGGCGACGGCTCCCTGATCGATCATATCCGAGGGTACCACGAATACTACGCCCAAGACGAGCATTGGAAAAATCATGTCTTGCGAAACGACGGCGCGGAGGCATGGGAGCAGGAAAAAGTGCAAACGGATATGCTGCTGCATGAGTTTGTCCCGTATTTGGAGCTGCACCGCAATCTTTCCGAGCAGGAGCGCACCGCAGCGGATATGCTGGAAGCGGAAGCGCCGCTTACGCCGGAGCAGACAGCATATTTCAATGCTGTCCTCTCCCATGTGGACGCCTGCCGGGAAAAGCTGAACAGCGGTGACTATGATCTGCCCAACCCGCCGCAGCTTGCCGATTTTGACAAGGAGCTGCAGGACTACAAAGCCCATGTGGAGGAAGAAATCGTGCAGGAAGCCGCAGCAGCGGGTATGACCGCAGAGGAATACGCCGCCAATGGCTATGAGCCGGTGACGCGGGAAGAAGCGCCGGAGCAGGCACAGGAAAAAGCCGCTGTGCGGTACTATCCCATCCATGAAGAAGCCGCCCGGCGCGCCAACGACGCCAACAGCTTCCGGGACTACAAGCCGGGCAGCGCCACGGCTGAATACCGACGCATGGTGGATCACGCGGCGGAGCTGGCGCATGAGCAGAAAGGGCGCGTCGATCCCATGTATCACGAAAGGATAGATACCCTTTTAGACACCTACGCCCGACGCCTTGCGGAGAACATGAACAAGCACTATGAGATTGAGGCGCGTGTCCCCTCCGTGATGATCGCAGGAAGCAGCAATTTCCCCGTCCGCAAAAAGGAGAAGCAGAACGCCGCCCGCGACCGCAATATGCAGGAGTGGCAGGACGTACAAGGTCTGCTTGATAAAATCCGCAGCACGGGCATGGGAGGGATCAGCGCCGACGACCCGCAGGCCGTTCAAAAGCTGGAAGCCAAGCTCGCCAGTTTGGTTGAGGCGCAAGAGAACATGAAAGCCATCAATGCCTATTACCGCAAGCACGGAACGCTGGACGGCTGCACCGTTCTCCCGGAGAAGCAGATACAGGCCTTGCAGCAGGATATGAAAAGCAGTTGGCATTTGGAGCCGAAGCCCTTTCAGAGCTTCGAGCTTTCCAACAACAACGCGGAGATCCGGCGCACACGGGCGCGGATCGAGGAATTGAAACGGCACGGGGAAAAGGAATACTCTGGCTGGACATTCGACGGCGGTCGCGTGGAAGCCAACAAGGAGGCAAACCGTCTGCAAATCTTCTTTGACGGCAAGCCCGACGAGGCGACGCGGGAGGAACTAAAAACCAACGGTTTCCGCTGGGCACCCAGCGCCGGAGCGTGGCAACGGCAGCTAAACGACAACGCCTACCGCGCAGCCGGGTATATTCCTTCTATCCAGCCTATCGCTGTGGAGCCGCCTGTTCCCGATGCGTCCTTGACCGGGGAAAGGATCACAACGCCCCGTGGCAGCTTCCATGTGACAGCTTTGAGCCGTGAACAGATGGAGGCCGCCGGGTATGGCGTTCATCATCAGTCCGAGGACAGAAAGTATTTGATTATGGGCAATGGAACACGGGCATTTGCTGTTGCCGCTATGTCGCCGGAGAACTATTTGAAAAACGCGGAAATGACTACCGAACAGAATTACAACATGATTGACGGGCAGATCAACAACACCCCCACCGTGGACGAGCTGGAAGAAAAGGCAAAGCGCGGCGAGGTAATCTCCCTGACCGCCCTTGCAGCAGCGGTCAAGGCCGAGGACAGCAGAAAGCCCCAACGGGAGCCGGAGGGCAAAAAGCCGTCTATCCGCGCCCAGCTAAAGGCAGATAAGGCGCGGGCGGCCGCCCAGCCAAAGCAACAGGAACAGGCTGCCAAACGGAGCATCCGGCAGTCGTTGGAAATGGAATAAGAACAAAATGGGAGGTATCAGCATGAGCAACATTCAATTTACCGTTGAGGAAGAAAACCTGATCTGCATTTACCACAACGCAGACCGCAGAAGAACGATGACGGCGATTGCCGACGCGCTGCCCTATATGGACAGCGATATGCAGACGCTTTCAGAACAGGTCCTTGAAAAGCTCCGCAGCATGAGCGATACGGCTTTTGAGGACGCAGCCTTTCACATGACCCTTTCCGACGAGTAAGGGAAAACACAAACGCGGGGCGCGGTGGCCATCTTCGGCTGCCGCGTCCCGCGATTTTTGTTTTTGTGGACATTTCAAACGCCATTTTTGCCGGTGGTAAGGGAATGATACAGGGAAGCGTTTTCCTGCGCTGAAAAGCCTTGATATAAGCCACCTTTTTCGCCTCTAATTGTCCACAACAACCGGCGTCACTCCTTGTTTCTTGCGTATAGGTGCAGCCCTCCCATGATAAGGAAGGACAGACCAAAGACGACCCAGCCCCAAATGGGATCCTTATGGGTGCTGTCATACGCAATAGCAGCAAATACAAGGGCGTATGCCGCTGATAGCAGTCCGCCGATGATCCAGAATCCGATGCGAGTATTTTGCAGCCAGAACAGCAGCAGAAATACTGCGATGCCGATCACAAGGCACAGCGCCGGATGGATTGGCAGGAAGTGGTTGCAGCATACCCCGGCGACGATGCCGAGGGCGATACTGTCAAACAGAATGATATGCCCGAAGAACAGGCCAATAATGGTGCAAATCAGACTAATGGCAATGCCGATAGCCAAGATCGCGCCCTGCGCAGCCAGAAAACCCATGATAGCCTCCTTTCAAAAATCAAGTAATGCCAATCGCGCACAGCCGCCGCGTGGCAGCCAGCACATCTTCCCAGCTTATACCCATTGCGTAGCTATATTTCTCCTGATATTTTATCCAAAGCTCCCGCATGACGTTGCTTTCGTTCAAATCGTCCAAAACACGGTCACAATCTGCTATGGCAGCTTCGCTTGACCTCTTGCGGCTTGTTGCTTTGATTGCAGCAGATAAAATATCTGTGTCAATCGAGAGATCGCTGCGTTGCAGGATATAGAGATCATAAAAATCACGCAAACGTGTATTCGTCAATGCCCGCGATAAGATCGATTCGAGCTTTTCGGCAAGTACCGTTTCCAACGTGTACGCCCACAAGGATATGGTTCGCGCTTCAAACATCAGCCTGTATTGATATGTAATCTCTGCCGGAGTAATAATGTCACCGGTGGAAATGTCGATTTTTAAAGGAATACGCATACTATCAAGCTGCGCGTCCAATGATAGCCGAACACCGCTGTACTCTGCTTCGTCCATAATGTCCGAAACGCTTTTGATCGTAAAGCGGATATTGTCATCTACGGGAACCGAGATGATGTTTTCCACGATACGTTTTGCGCTTTCTATATCAAGCGGCAGATTTCGGATCGTAGTATCAATATCCATGGTTGTACGATTATCAAGTCCTACCAATGCAGAAATGAGCATCCCGCCCTTTAATATAAAATTGTCCTTGTAGGGCGACAATGACACCCGTTCCAAGAAACGCTCCATTGCAAAGTTGCGGAAAAACAACTGCGATTTTCCGCTGTCACCCTTTACTTGATTGCTTACCAACGCCTTTAATTGCCGTGACGTTTTAATCATTAGAATAGTACCCCCATTCTTTCTCTGATCTTCTGCTCGATATGCAGCTCTCTGGCATACCGGCTCAATTTCGTATAATCCTTGTCCTTTCTTCTTACATACTCCCTTGCAGCGTAGTTGAACGCCGCAATATCCATGTCCTCATAACGGCGCACCATGTCACAAATCGTGCGCTCTAAATCGTAAACCTGAATCATGTGTCCGCCGAGGGATTGCATTTTTGCAATGCCGATGTCATACCATTCTTTTTTCGTGTAATAGACCTTTATCCCTTTTTTCGTCAGTCCTGCGCTGTTATAGTTTGCTGCTACAGTGACGGTTAAAGGCACCGGCTCACGCTCGGAAAGATCATGCAGATACAACGCCGTTTCGTGGGAGAAAATCGCCTTTGGAAATTGCGCTTGTAAGAGGTACATTTCATCTGTCAGCTCGTCTGGGTCTGCATAGATACCGTGTGCGATTTTTTCAAGTGCGGCATCTTTGATGAAGCGATAGAGGGCGTCCTTTGTAATGCCCGCCGCCAACGCATCCGATGTTTTCAAAATGCCATTATTATCCATGAGCATTTTTGTAAGATTATTCTGTTTCATTTTATCACCAACTTTCACGCTGATATTATAGCAAGTAATCAGCGTGAAAGTCAACGTTGTTTTGAAAACATTTTTGAACGATCCACGACAAGCACACATTACTTTATCTAAAAAATGTGCTATCGTCGGCGCGTCACAAGCTCTTGTCCTGCTCCATACCTCGAGAGGGTGACAAAATGTTGTCTACATTTTGTTTGACGGCGTCATATTCCCGCAAACGCTTTTTCAGTTTCCCGTAGTCTGAATACAGCTTGTCCTTTTCGACCGCAAGGCGGGCATAGTCCTCTTTGAGCTTCGCCATATCCGGCAGCGAACCTGTGACGCCTGCGGCTTTCAAAGCTCTTGCCGCTGCCTCAAATAAGATGATTTCGCGCTCATGGCCGCGCAGGTATTTTTCCTTATCGCGGGAGTTCTTGTATTCCGCATACAGCGGTCTGAACGCACGGTATGTCTCTATGTTCTTGATAAGCAGCGCCATATCCGACAAGCGGCGCTCCGCGTCCCTCAGGGCGGCGATGGTTTTCTCGCCGGTGTCCTGAAGCTCCGCAATCTTCTTCTCCAAATCGGCGTATTTTTCTATGCCGTTTTTATCCAGAAATGCCATCGTCCGGGCGGCACGTTTCAGATTTTCGATCTTTGCCCAGCGTTCATAGCCCGCCGATTGCTGCGCCTTGATGCTGTTTTCAATATCGATTATCAGGGATATGCCGCTGCGTTCCGGCTTCGGCGTTTTCAGGATTACCTTGCCATTGATGCGCTCCGCTATGGCTTCCTCGGTGTATGCTTCGCCAAGCGTCTTTGCACGGGTGAAGCGTTCCTGTTCGGGAGCACGAAAAGAGATATACTTCCCGTTTTTGATCTCGTAACCTTCGGCTTCCAGACGGCACAGCAGATCGTTAATATCCGCTGCAATGGGGATAAGCCGATCAATAGCGGCTTTCAGCTTTGCCTTGTAGCTTGTCCCTTTCCGTTGAGCGTCCCACTCGGCATATTGCTTGCCTCGCTCCTTGCCGGGGATCACGACGGACAGACCGTTTTCCTGACACAGCCTGTCGCTGGCGCGGCGGATCTCGCCGTAGCCTTTCCGATTGGAAATATACTTCTTATGCTCGGCAAAGTCCACGGCACAGAACAGAATGTGATTATGGACGTGTCCCTTGTCGATGTGGGTGGCGATCACATACTCATACTTTCCGCCAAGGATTTCATCGGCAAGCTGACTGCCGATCTCATGCGCTTTTTCGTAGTCCACTTCTCCCGGTGAAAAGGCCTGTATCAGGTGATGAGCAAGATTGTTACCCTTATTCATGGCCTGCTTACGGGTAAACTCAAACTCAATATCCGCCGTTTCGATGGAGCAGCCAAAGGAGGACACCAGCAGCTTTTCGTCCGTCTTTGCCGGATTGGTGATATAGTCCAGCGCTTTCTTTAAGGTGCTTTTAACAGGATGGATCTTTGTGACTGCCATATTTGCGTCAACGCCCCCTTTATGTTCTCGATGTCCTGCGCATACAGCGTCCCCGTGGCATTGACGCGCCGGGCAATCTGATTGATATTCCTGCCGATCTTTTGCAGCTCAGCGGTCATTTCCTTTACGTCACCATAGTCTATCTTGATGACGTAGCCATCTATGAGCATCTTGCGGGCATATACGGAAAAACAGCCCGTTCCCATCTGCCGCATTTTTTGCTCGATCATGGCGCGTTCCTCCGCCGTAACGGGGACACGCAGCACAATGTTCCGCTTTCGTATCGCCATACGTCCACCTTCCTTTCCGTTTGCTCTATAAGGGTTTGGGACTATCCCAACAAGCAGAAATGCGAGGCGCAGCAGCGCGGCATTTTCGGGAGTGTGGCTACACTCTCTATGCTTGCTATGGTATCTCTTTTTCTACCACTACTACGGTAAAGACCCCTCGATTTGCCAAATGGAAAGAAAAAATTTGAGGCCGCTTGAAAAGCGACCCCAACCGAAAACAAAGCGTATTTGTAACTGTCAATAAACCTTTCCAGTTTTTTTCAGCCAAATCACCGTATCGCGGATGCTGCTTCGCAGGGAGCGCGGGGAATAGCCGAAAGCGGCGGCTGCGGCGTTTCTGTCGAACCGACCGTTGGAATCGAGAACGGCGACGGAATACGGCGTGAAGTATGGGGGCTGCTTTTTCCGCAGGCTCTGCTTTTCATAAAGGGGCGCGATCAGCTTTGCCAGGCAGATTGGCAGGAATGATACAGACCGCCTCAGCCCCAGCGCGTCCTTTGCTGCGTTCAGTATATCGCGGATGGTCGCGTACTCCCCAGAGAGGATATAGCCGTGCCCCGGCTGCCCATGTTCTGCGCAGGCCACAATACCGGACGCCACGTCGCGCACGTCCACAAAGTCATACCCTCCCTTCACCGCCACGGGGAGCTTCCCCGCGAGGAAGGACAGCAGCATATTGGTGATGCTACCTTTCCCCACATCGCCGGGCCCAATGATCCCGGAGGGAAATACCACGCTTGCGTTCAGCCCACGGCCTGCCGCTTCAAAGACAAGAGAGGTTGCAATGGCCTTGCTCTTGTCGTAATCGCCCCGCACAGCATCCGGCGAAAATACGGCATCCTCGGTTATCTCCGTTCCCTTCGGCTTTTCCGGGATCGCATGGACGGAGCTGACATAGACCAGCTTGCCGACCCCCGCCTTTTCGCAATGCCGCAGGATGTTGTTTGTGCCGCCCACGTTCACCCGATAGATCCGCTCCCCCGGACGCGACGCCACCGATACGATCCCGGCGCAATGGATGACACAAGTCCCGTTGTCTGCACCGGAAAAGAAACGCTCCAGTGAGGCGGCGTCGCAAACGTCGCCATAGAAAACGGAAACACCCTCCGGCAGCCCGGCGGCCAGTGGATCATTTTCCATCACCAAAGCACGAATCGGAACGTCCTTCTTTTTCAGCTCTGCAAGCACAGCCCGTCCGAGAAAGCCGCTTGCGCCTGTTACAAGATAGGTATGAAACATAAACTGTCCTCCATTAAAAAGACGAGTGTTGATTATCTTTCACACTTACAGTATAATAAAAGGGCAAAGGACCGGCAATCAACAATGTTCCAAGCCGAGAAAGAAAAGCAACACAGCGCGGGACAGTGTTGAGAATAACAGTAAACTTTTTGTGTACGGGGGAAGCGGCATGAGAAAGAGCGACGCAAGAGTGCGCTATACGCAGCGCGTATTAAAGGAATCCTTTTTGTCCCTGCTTCGGGAAAAGCCTGTCAATAAGATCACGGTCAAGGAGGTCTGTGAGCTGGCGGAGCTGAACCGGGCGACCTTCTACGCCCATTACAGCGATTGCTTTGCGCTGATGGAGAGCATCGAGCAGGAGCTTTTGGATGCCTTTGGAGAATCCCTGCGGCTGATCGACGGCTTTGACGTGAGCGCGCTGATCGCCGCGCTCTATGCCATGGTGGAGCAGCACGGGGACGCCTGCCGCGTGCTGATCTTCGGCGGGGCAAGCCCCTCCGTCCTCGGACGGATGATCGACCTTGCCAGACCGTCCAGTATTGCGGCGTGGAAGCATCAGCTTCACCACGCCTCCGAGGCGGAGCTTGAAATGCTCTATACCCATCTGTCAAACGGATTGATGAACGTGGTTGTGGGCGGGTATGACAAATACAGCCGGGAGGAAGTGATCTCCTTTGTCAACCGCATCGTCAAAAGCAGCCTGTCGCTGTTCCGATAAGCCGGTGATTTTTCCATAACGGAACGCAAAATCCTGACATTTCTGTTAGGGACAAAGCGTATTGTGACTTCTATAATAAAGACAGTTTAATTGTGGCAGGGTGCGAAAGGAGGAGTGCAGGGTGATGCTTTCAAAAACCTCAAAGCGGAATATCGCCCTGTTTGCTGCAGCCTTTCTTCTGTGTGGCGTCCTGCACGTCATTCTGTGGGGCGTGGATTTCACATACACTTTTTCACAACTCTTTATGAGCATACTCACTCTCTTATGGGTCCTGACGGTCCAAAAGCGGGTCACAGACGCCCGCCTGCGCAAACTTCTTCTCTGGATCGCGGTGCTTATGATTCTGTTTTATGTTTTGCAGATCATGAAGTACCGGCTGTTTTACGGCTTTACGTCGGTGCAGCGGTATTTATGGTACGCCTATTATATCCCAGTCATGGCTATCTCCCTGCTCTGCTTTTACCTGGCGCTGTACATTTACCGGCCTAAAGAGAAGCCTTTGCCCGCGGTCAGCTATCTTCCCATCGTCATCGGTGTTCTGTTGGCGCTGTGTGTCCTCACCAACGACCTGCACTTTCTGGCGTTTCACTTTCCTTCCGGGATTTTGAGCGATGGGGTCGGCCACCGGAATGGCCCTCTGTTTTTCCTATTTGCGTTTTGCTTTCTGGTTTTGTTCATACTGTCTTACTGGATCATTCTGCGAAAGTGTCGCCGGACGGTACGCGGCAAGCTTCGATTTCTTCCGGTTCTTCCGTTGATTGCCGAAACAGTCTATTGTGTTCTTTACCTCTTGGATACACCTCCCCGAGTCAACGGCATCATCCTATGGAATGGAGGAGAATTCTTCGGCTTTTGCATGATTGCCTTTCTGGAAGCCTGTATCATTGTCGGTATGATCCCTGCCAACAAAAACTACGAAAAGTTGTTTTTTGCCACCCGCCTTCCCGCCGTCATTCTGGACAGCAAAGGATCGGTGGTGTATCAGACTGCCGAGACGGAGTACCCCTTCCCGGAGAGCGATGACGTGAAGGTCATGCGGCATCCCATTTCCGGCGGCAGCGCGGAATGGACGGTGGACTTGAAGCAGGTCCGCTCCCTGAATCAGCAACTGGAGGATGCGACGGCACAGATGGAGGCCCGCAATGCTTACCTGGCAGAGGAAAACCGGATCAAGCAGGAAAAAGCAGAGGTCGAGACTCGCAGCCGTCTGTACGACCGTATCTCAGGACTGTTGAAACCCAAGCTCGATCAGATCGAAGCGTTGCTCGACAGCCCGGAAGGAGATCCTGACCGGCAGCTTGCCAAAGCTGCCGTCCTCAACGCCTATATCAAGCGGCGCAGCAATCTGGAGCTGCTGATCGCTGAACGCCTGGATGTGGACGAGCTGACAGCGGCGGTTGCGGAATCCCTGGAATACATGCGGCTGTGTGGCGTCAATACGGCGGTGTCCTCCTTCGGGGCAGGGACATTCCCCTCTGAAATGGTAATCGCCGCCTATGAGCATATCGAGGCCATTGCGGAAGAAAGCCTTGATACCCTGTCGGATATGATCGTTACAGTGCGAGCCGAGGGCAAAGAGTTGATTGTCCGCATGATGCTCAAGGCAGACGATTTTGTTTATGCGGCAAACGGCCAGTGGCATGACGGGAGCAGCTTTTCCCGCAAGGTAGTGATTACAAAGGACAAGCAGGACATGATGATTCTGCTCACCTTCACAGAAGGGGGGGAGCAGTCATGAGTGTGTTTCCTGCAGATGCCTTGTTGGATAAAACGCTGTGGGCGCTGATGGGACTTATCACCCTCTTTCTGTTCCTGGGCGCTGTCGTCCTCTTTGCCTTGCTGGTCCGGCAGAAACGGTACAGAAAACTGTGGGCGGTACTTCCCGTCATCCTGCCTTCCTACTTCCTGTATCAATGTATCTGCACCTATACCGCTCTTGCTAACAGCCCTGCCGCTGTGAGCGTGGTGACATGGTTTGCCGGCCTCCCGGGCTGGCTTGTTCTCCTGACGTGCATGCTTCTGGGACTTGCGGAGGGACTGCTTTTCCGCAGCGTCGGAATATATGAAAAAAGCCGTATCACGCCTATGTCCGTAAAAGAAGCGACAGACAGCATACCGATGGGTATTTGCGCTTATCTGCCCGGCGGTCAGATCGTCATGACAAACCGCGCCATGGAGGACTTTTGCCTAAAAGCAACGGGGAATGTGCTTTCTGACGGGGAAGCCTTTGCCGAAACACTGCGATCCGGCAGCTTGCAAACCGATTGTAAAGCGGTCATGCTGGGGGAAACGCCGGTGATCGTCCTTGCGGATGATACGGCCTGGGCACTCTCCGAGGAAATCCTTTCCGATGAAAAAGAGAAAACCCGCATCCTGCGGGTATCGGACATCAC
>Ga0129316_1000986_pt1 | contig 12521 bp, 10 predicted proteins | sample Cm1ome_2_FD_94429 | JGI IMG/M metagenome (GOLD analysis project Ga0129316, IMG submission 94429) | Eastern black-and-white colobus group fecal microbial communities from Wisconsin, USA - Cm1022B metagenome | ecosystem: Host-associated > Mammals > Digestive system > Large intestine > Fecal...
CGCCGGCATCTGCGCCGACACCGACATCTGGGGCGTTTACCGCGGGGCGTTCAAATGCGGCAGCGCCGTGCTGCACATTGAGGACGGCAGCGTGACGGGGCGCGACCTGAACCTCTTCGCCGCACCGCAGGACGAGAGCGAGCAGATGATCCTCTCGGCGCTGCTGCCGCAGTATTACCTCAATAAGAGCGTCCTGCCGCGTGAAATCCTGCTGCCCTGCGAGATCGAGGGCGCGGACGAGCTTGCGCAGATTTTGACCGAGCGCGTGGGGCGCAAGGTGACGCTCCATGTGCCGCAGCGCGGCGAGAAGGCGGAGCTTCTTGCCATGGCGCAGCGTAACGCGCGCGAGGACGTGGAGCGCGTGACGACCGCGCAGGAGCGGGAAAACCGCACGCTTTCGCAGCTTGCGGGCATGCTGTCGCTTGCCGCGCCGCCGGAGCGCATGGAGTCCTACGATATTTCCAACACCGGCGCGAGCGACATTGTCGCCTCCATGGTCGTCTACGAGGGGGCGAAGCCCAAAAGGAGCGCCTACCGCCGCTTTAAGATCAAGAGCCTCTCGGCCCATCCCGACGACTACGCCTCGATGGAGGAGGTGCTCACGCGCCGTATCCAGCGCTATCTGGACGGGGACGAAAAGTTTGCTCCCCTGCCGGACGTCATGCTCATCGACGGCGGCATCACGCACGCGGGCGTCGCCGAGCGCGTGTGCGCGCAGATGCAGGTCCGCGTTCCCATCTTCGGCATGGTCAAGGACGACCGCCACCGCACGCGCGCGCTTGTCACGGCGGATGGGCGCGAGATCGACCTGCACGCCGCGCCGAACGTCTTTGCCCTGATCGGCCAGATCCAGGAGGAGACGCACCGTTTTGCCATCACCTTTCACCACGAGAGCCACACGCGCTCTTCCACGCGCTCGGCGCTCGACGGCATTCCCGGCATCGGCAAGGTCCGCGCACAGGCGCTGCTCAAGACGTTCAAGAGCGTCAAGGCAATTCGAGAGGCGGACATTTTCGCCCTCGAACGTGTGCTGCCAAAAGACGCTGCGGCATCTGTTTACCTTCATTTTCACGGGTAAACGGACGAAAAAAAGGATGAAATGTAACTTCCTCTGCGATCGCCCATTTGACGGGAAAAGGGAAAAAGAATGCTGGATTTTGTTGGACTTGCCAACAAAATCTGAAAATACGGGTTGACATAATTGAATTTCGATAAATGAATTTTTAAAAAGTCAAACTTGCATATTTTCCTCTGCGGCGATGCAATTTGCTGCATGCAGCGTCCCCTGTGACCTTTGCGGACACGGGAGGCGCTGCATTTCTTCTGTGCGGGGCAAAGGCGGTGCTGACGAGCAAAAAGGACAGTGTTTGCAAGGCTTTTCCGGCCTTTGACGCGCCGGGGGAAGGCGGCGGGACACACCCGGACTGCCCGCAGAGATTTTTTACCCCGCTTCGAGGGAACAAATGCACCGGAAAGGAGGCTGCCGGTTCTTCCGCAGCGCGGCGGCGCGGCATGGGGGAGGGGTGATAGAAGTTTACATAAACCTGAAAAATGCTGTTTTCATGAGCACGAAATCTGATTTTTACAGACAGAAAGTTCCAATAATATCGAAATAATATAGAAAAATAGAACTTTTGTCGAAAGAATGGCGAGAACTTGACAAATCCTTTTTCGAGCGGTATACTGCCAGCATGTTTTGGAAAAGTTACAAATTGTAATCTTTTTCCGGGCGCAGCGCATTTCCCCCGCTGCGCGAAGCTGCGGCGGCTCACGCCGCGAAAAAAGGAGTATTTCATGCAGAAGTTTTTGAAACAGTTGTTCACAGCCCCGCACAGCCGGAGAGCGATGTTCTTCGTGCTGTTCGCCGCGGTGATGCTGCTGAACAGTTCGCCAGAGCTGCGCGCGAACGCGCTGTATCTGATCGCCGACGGCGATGCGGTCAGCGTGCTCGACGGCACGACGGACATCCCGCAGGAGCGCGTTATCGTCACGGGCGCGCAGAGCGCCGACGCGGAAGTTACGCTCCCTGCCGGTGAAAAGGTAACGGTGACGCACGGCGACGATATTGAGTACGCCACCACAAGAAATGGCGAGCGCGTCAGCGAGCTGCTGCGCCGCCTGCAAATCTCGGTCAGCCCCCTTGAGATGGTGCTGGTCGATGTTTCCGGCGAGTCGGTCGAGATCACAGTCGCTTCCGACTTTACCTACTACGAAACGGATACCGAGGCTGCGGAGCATATCACGATGACCACCACCTCCTACCGCCTGCCCAAGGGCGAAACGAAGGTCGTGCAGCAGGGCATCGACGGTACGCGCGATGTTGTCTACGAGGTCGTGTACGCCGACGGCCAGTTTGTCTCCCGCCAGGCGGTGGAGGAGAAAAACAACACCTCCGTTGCCGAGATCACCTATGTCGGCACGCTCGTGGAGCGCGCGCAGAACGGCGATACGGTCAAGTCCGTCGCCTATGAGGACGACGGCAGCGGCTACCTTCTGATGAAGTCCGGTGATTCCGTTCATTTCTCCGGCTCAATGAAAGTCACCTGCACGGCCTATACCGCGGGCTACGGCGGCGTGGGCACCAGAACCGCCACGGGTACGACCGTCCGTGTCGGCACCGTTGCGGTGGATAAGAAGGTTATCCCCCTCGGCACCGAGATGTTCATCGTCGGCTCAACCGGCTACATCTACGGCAACGCCGTTGCCGAGGATACCGGCGTGCGCGGTGCGGCAGTCGACCTCTATATGAACACCTATCAGGAGTGCAAGCAGTTCGGTCTCCAGAGGAATTCGACCGTCTACTTCCTCGACTGATGTAAAGAGCAAGAAAAAAGACGTCTGGTTTTCCAGACGTCTTTTTTTGATCGATCGCAGGTTCAGAACAGCAGCTCATAGCCCATCTTGATGAAAAGAAGCGCCAGCACCACGAACATCATGTTGCGGATCTTTTTGCTGCCGCCGCGAATGGCATAGCGCGCGCCGAGATAGCTGCCGAGAATGCTGCATGCGATGGCAGGCAGCGCCAGCTTCCAAAGAACGCTGCCGTGCAGGATCCAGACAACGGCAGCGGCAACGTTGGAGGCCAGATTGGTAGCTTTGGCACAGCCGCCCGCCGTGATGAGGTCGAGCGAGAGAAAGCCCGTGAAGCCGAGGATCATAAAGGTTCCTGTGCCGGGGCCCAGCAGCCCGTCGTAGCAGCCGAAGACAAGGCCGATGAGCGCGGCGGTGACGACCTCGCGCTTAACGGAATATACGGGGCGCTCTTCTGCGGGAATGTCCTTGCCGAAATCCTTTTTCACCGTGAGAAAGACGGCCACACAGGGGAGCGCGATAAGCATCAGCGTTTCCAGCGTCTTTTCCGAGATGACGGCGGCCAGCTCTGTGCCGAGCGCCGAGCCGATCAGCGCGCCGACGGCCGCAGCGATGGCGAGGCGCAGCAGGATCTTGCCGCTGCGGAAATATTTGGTCGTGGCGGTCAGCGCGCCGCAGCCGTTGACGACCTTGTTCGTTCCGGCGGCAAGGTGAGCCGGGATACCGGCCATCAGATAGGCGGGAAGCGTGATGAGTCCGCCGCCGCCGGCAACGGAATCGACAAAGCCGCCGAGAAAGATGAGCGGCAGAACAACGATCAGAATTTGCGGTGTGAGCTCCATGAGAATATCCCTCTTTTCCTGAGATTGCTGCATTTTATCACAGGGAAAAAAGTTTTACTACTCTTTTGCGCAAAATATGATAAAATAATTTCACTGATTCTTTACGCTCAGAGCGCAGAAAGGAACAACGCTATGGAACGCAACAACAAAGCTGCCATCGAGGCGCTCTTGAAGCGCCACGGTTTTCACTTTTCCAAGTCCATGGGTCAGAATTTCCTCATCGACCCCGCCATTCCCTTCGAGATCGCCGAAAGCTCGCGCGCAAGCGAGCAAAACGGCGTGCTGGAGATCGGCCCCGGCATCGGTGCTTTGAGCCATGAGCTCTGCGAGCGCGCGGGGAAGGTCGTTGCTGTGGAGCTTGACAAGACGCTGCTGCCGATCCTTGAAGAGACGATGGCGCGCTACGATAACTTCGAGGTCGTCTCCGCCGATATTCTCAAGACCGATATCCCCGCGCTGGTGCGCGAGAAGTTCGGGGGCCTTACGCCCATCGTGTGCGCAAACCTGCCCTATAACATCACGACCCCCGCCATCACCGCGCTCATCGAGGCGAAGTGCTTTGAGAGCATTACGGTGCTTGTGCAGAAGGAGGTCGCCGAGCGGCTGTGTGCCGCGCCGGGCACGAGCGCCTACGGCGCGTTCTCCGTCTTCATGCAGTACTATACGGAGCCGGAGTATCTCTTCGCCGTGCCGCGCGAGTGCTTTGAGCCCCAGCCCAAGGTCACCTCTGCCGTGCTGCGCGCCGTGGTGCGCAAAGAGCCGCCCGTCAGGGTGGAGGACGAGAAGCTCTTCTTCCGCGTGGTATACGGCGCATTTGCCCTGCGGCGCAAGACGCTCGTCAACAGCCTGATGACGGCGTTCGGCTCGCAGCTCACAAAAGAGCAGCTTGCGCAGTCGATCACCTCCTGCGGACTTGACGCAACTATCCGCGGCGAACGACTGGGCCTTGCGGAATTTGCGGCTCTCGCCGCCGCGATCGGCGCGTTACTGCGATAACATGCTGCGATATATTCAAAAAAATAATAAGCTATATGGTTGTTATTGATGAGACATTCTGCTACAATTTGCGGTAGAAAGGAGTCAAACTCAATAGCAACCATTTTCCTGTGCATCGGTTCGCTCTCTGCCGCCTTGCGCGGCACGGCACGCCACACAAGACGCGGTGCAAAAAAATTTCCTTTGCGCCGTGAAAATGCTGCGAGGAAAAGAACAATGACGAATTTGACGAACAACAAGGCGGTATTGTCGTGGATCGACGAGATGACCGCCATCACCAAGCCGGACAAGATCGTTTGGATCACGGGAGAGGAAGACCAGATCAGCGAGCTGCGCGAGCAGGCCGTCAGAGAAGGGATCCTCATCAAGCTCAACCCGGATAAGCTGCCGGGCTGCTATCTGCACCGCACCGACCCCGACGACGTAGCGCGCGTGGAGGACCGTACCTTCATCTGCTGCGAAAAGGAAGAGGACGCAGGCCCCACGAACCACTGGATGGAGCCGAAGGAAATGTACAAGAAGATGTATGCTCTGGCTGACGGCGCTTATAAGGGCCGCACCATGTACATTATCCCGTATTCCATGTCCATCATCGGCTCGCCGTTCGCCAAGTATGGCTTTGAACTGACAGACTCCATTTATGTCGTGCTCAACATGCACATCATGACCCGCGTCGGAAAGGCCGTGTGCGACGCGCTCGGTGACGACACAGGCTTCATCAAGGGTCTGCACTGCCAGTGCAACCTTGATAAGGACAATAAGTACATCGTCCACTTCCCGCAGGACAATACCATCATTTCGATGAACTCCAACTACGGCGGCAATGTCCTTCAGGGCAAGAAGTGCTTCGCTCTGCGCATTGCTTCGAACCTCGGCCGTCAGGAGGGGTGGATGGCCGAGCACATGCTGATCCTCGGCATTCAGAACCCGCGCGGCGAGATCAAGTACATCTCGGCGGCCTTCCCGTCCGCCTGCGGCAAGACGAACCTTGCCATGCTGATCCCGCCCGAGGGCCTTCAGCGCTGGGGCTGGCGCGTTTGGTGCGTGGGCGATGATATTGCGTGGCTGCGCGTCGGCAAGGACGGCAGACTCTGGGCGGTCAATCCGGAGAACGGCTTCTTCGGTGTGGCGCCCGGTACGTCGATGAAGTCGAACCCCAACGCGCTCATCTCCACGCACAAGGATACGATCTTTACGAACGTTGCCCTCGATTTGAGCGACAACACCGTCTGGTGGGAGGGGCTTAACAAGACGCCGCCCGCCCGCGCGATCGACTGGCGCGGCCGCCCGTGGACGCCGCAGAGCCCCGAAAAGGCCGCCCACCCCAACAGCCGCTTCACCGCGCCGGCGCGCAACTGCCCGTGCCTGAGCCCGGAGTTTGACAATCCCGAGGGTGTGCCCATCAGCGCCATTATCTTCGGCGGACGCCGCGCGAAGACCGCGCCGCTCGTCTACCAGTCCTTCAGCTGGCAGCACGGCGTGTTCATCGGCTCGATCATGGCCTCGGAGACCACCGCTGCGGCGACCGGTCAGGTCGGCGTGGTGCGCCGCGACCCGATGGCAATGCTGCCCTTCTGCGGCTACCACATGGGCGATTACTGGCAGCACTGGCTCGACATGGGCAAGAAGATCCCCAAGCCGCCGAAGATCTTCAACGTCAACTGGTTCCGTACCGACGAGGACGGCAACTTTGCCTGGCCCGGCTTTGGCGACAATATGCGCGTTTTGCAGTGGATCATCTCGCGCGCCGACAATGAGATCGGCGCGGCGGAGACCGCGCTCGGCTACGAGCCGAACACCCACGACATCGACATGGAGGGCCTTGATATGTCGATGTACGACATGCGCAGACTCCTCTCGGTCGACCGCGATCTCTGGCTCAAGGAGTGCGAGGACGCGCGCGCCTACTACGAAAAGATCGGCAAGGTGCCGCCGGAGCTTTACAGCGAGCTCGACGCGCTCGAAATGCGCCTGAACCGTGGCTACAAGGTAGAACACTGAATAAAATAACAAAAAAGGAACCGCTCAAAGGGAAACACTCCGCAAGGAAGTCGTTTCCCTTTTTGCTTTTGTAAGTCGTCAAAATGACTGGTTTGCGGAAAAATCATTTTATGATATAATAATTTTCAGATAGCAAATAACTATTTGCTATCTGAAGGAGGGAAAGACTGTGCCACAACATAAGTTTATTACAAAGCAACTAATAGATAAAGGTTGGTCAGAAGATAAAAAATACTGTCTTACTGACGAACAAGGAAAAAGATTTTTGCTTCGTGTTTCTCCGATTGAACAGTATGACAGAAAGAAAAGTGAATATGAACTTATGAGTCAGGTAGCAACTCTCGGTGTGCCAATGTGCAAACCTTTAGAGTTCGGTACATCTGATGAAGGAGTTTATTCTATTCAAACTTGGATAGATGGCGTTGATGTAGAAGAAAATGTACATAATTTAGCATGCGAAGAACAATATTCTTATGGTTTTGAAGCGGGAAGAATACTGAAGGAGATTCACAAAATCCCAGCTCCCAAAGGAATAGAAGATTGGGAAATTTACTTTAATCGTAAAGCAGACCGCAAAATCAAAATGTATGAAGAATGTCCTATCAAGTACGAAAATGGGCAAGCCTTCATTGATTACATTAATGCTCACAGATATTTACTCAGCGGTCGCCCTCGAACTTATCAGCACGGAGATTATCATATCGGCAATATGATGATAGGGAATGATAAGCAACTTTACATTATTGATTTTAACAGAAATGACTTTGGAGATCCGTGGGAAGAATTTAACCGCATTGTGTGGTGTGCTCAAGCTGCTCCTTTATTTGCAACCGGAATGGTAAACGGGTACTTCGATAATGATGTGCCGGTTCAGTTTTGGGAGTTGCTCGCACTTTATATCAGCAGTAATACTTTATCTTCTGTGCCTTGGGCAATTCCTTTTGGTCAGAGCGAAATTCAAGTAATGGTAAATCAAGCAAAAGATGTACTAATTTGGTATGATAATATGACAAAACCCGTTCCAACTTGGTACAAAGAAGTTATAAACAAATAATACGAAGCATACGTCACCGAGTCCATAGGGATAGCGAGCATCGGATTGTGACAACACAATCCGAAAAGGAGTCAAATGTAAAGCAGTTGGGGCACCTTCCTTACGGAGGGTGCCCCAAGAGCGGTTCCTTTTTTGTTGCTGCGATCATCGCACCACGCCGAACTGAAAAAGATAGTCGCGCCACATCACATAATAGGGCGCCTTGACGTGCACGCCGTCGCCGGAGTATTCCGGCGTCAGCGCGCCGGTGTCGTCGTCAAAGACGGGGTTGCAGTCGATGTAGAAGACCGTCTCATTGTCAGCAAATTTTTGTATCTCCGCGTTGCGTGCGTCAATGGTCGAATTTTTGAAGAATGTTGTATCCGACTTTTCCTGCGTCGTGTGGAAGATGGCTTGCAGGAAAATGATGGCGTCAGGCTGCAACTCGCGTATCTCATCGAGCAGCACCTTGTACTGCGCGGCCCAGCTCTCTGCCGTGCCGGCGCCAAGCTCATTGATGCCGAGCATCAGGTAGATTTTACCGTAGTGCTTGCCCCTTAGCGCCTGGGCGAGCGTCTGCCTGCCGGGGAACTCCGCCTTTTCTACCGCCGACCAGACGGTCAGCCCGTTGTGGCAGAGGTAGTCGGCGTTGGGAAGGCCCGCGTAGTCCTTGAAGCCGTCGGTGTGCGAGTCGCCGATGAAAAGCGCGTCGTCAAAGTAGCTTGCGTCCACGGTGGTGAAGGGGGAGGCAGGCTCTTCGGGTTCGGGTTCGGGCTCCGGCTCCGGCGCGGGAACAGGCTCGGGTGCGGGGGGCGGCTCAGGCGCTTTCGGCTCGCTCCACGGATATACCCCGTCGGCAGCTGCGAGCGCCACCGCTGCGACGGGCGGCGTTTTCTTGTCGAGCTTTGATAGATAGCTGCCGTACACGCCCGTGGGATCAAGCAGCGGGTAGACATTGAGCGTGACCGTGCTCAACAGGCACAGCGGCAGCAGAAGAGAAGGGATTCGGGAGGACATGAACGATCTCCTTAAAAACGAGAATAGAGGAAGGCATTGCCCGTCGATGTGGCGATGAAGTACACGCACACCCAGAAGAGGACAAAGAGAGGCAGATCGATGAGCGGCGTGCCGCGGTGCTTTTCAAAAAAGCGGCGGGGCTGCGGTAGACAGAAGAGAATACCGAGGAGCAGCAGCCACCAGTAAGAAGAGAGCAGCTTGAGCGCATCCTGCGCGGACACGGCGCTGTGCGTGCCGAAAAACGGAAACAGGCGGGAAAAATACGCGCCGACATCGGAGAGCTTCGTGATGTGGAAGATGACCCACGTGGGCGGAATGACAAAAAGAAGGTAGAGGTGCGAGAGCAGCGCGTGCTTTTTGAGAAAGCTGCCGATGCAGAATTTTTCAAGCAGGATGAAGAAAAGCAGCACGATGCCCCAGAGGACAAAGTTCCAGCTTGCCCCGTGCCAGAGGCCGGTGAAGAACCACACGACCGTCAGCGCGAGCGCCGTGCGCGCCTTGCCGCGGCGGCTGCCGCCGAGCGGAATGTAGAGATAGTCGCGGAACCATGTGCCGAGCGTGATGTGCCAGCGGCGGTAGAACTCGCTCACCGAGCGGGCAGTGTAGGGGAGGTCAAAGTTGCGCGGCACGGGCAGCCCCAGCATCTGCCCAAGACCCATCGCCATGAGAGAATACCCGGAAAAATCGAAGTAGAGCTGCAAGCTGTAGCTCGCCGCGCCGAGCCAGGCAAGCGGCGTAGAAAGATAGCCGTAGCCGATGCGCTCAAGCGAGGCCCACAGCGGCGCAAGCTGGTCGGCCAGCAGCACCTTGAAGCAAAGACCGACGGCAAAAAGCTCGAAGCCGAGGAAGGCGTCCTCACGCGAGAGCGTGCGCTCCTTGAGCGCGCCGCGCCACTCATCGTAGCGCAGAATGGGCCCCATCGTCAGCTGCGGAAAGGCAATCGTAAAGGCGGCATAGTCGACGAGATTTTTCTCCGCCGCCGCGCCGCGGCAGACGTCGATGAGGTATCCCGCGCTCTGGAAGAGGTAGAAGCTCACGCCCAGCGGCAGAATAAGCTTGACGAGGGGGAAGCTCTGCCCGGTCAGTTTTCCCCAGTTTTCAAGAAAAAATGCAGCGTACTTGAAATAGACGAGGCAGAACAGATCCGCCGACAGCGCGGCGGCAAGCAGCCCCTTGCGCATGCGCGGGGATCTCCCCACCATCAAGCGCGCGAGAAAATAGTGCAGAAGAAGCACCGCGGAAAGAAGCAGCGCGTCGCGCATGCCTGCGCCAAGCAGATAACATGCGGCGCTGCCCAGCACGAGCACGGCATTTTTGCAGCGGAAGGGGACGAGATAATAAACCGCAAAGAAGAGCGGCAGAAAATAAAAAAGAAACGTAAGGTCGGAAAAGCTCACGGGACGGCTCCTGTCAGAAAATGTTGTGGGAGGGGCGCATCGGCTTAACGCAGCATGCCGGGTCGAAAATCCGTCAAGAAGCCGCCGGGTAAACCGAAAACCGAGATTTTGGTTTACATGCGGCGGCAAGCGTGCTACAATCCTAAGACGGCGGCTGCGAAATGGCGCAGTGTTTGATGTATTATGTCAATCGTAAACGATAAGCCGCCAACTGTCAACTTCAAAAAGGTAACAATTTCGGTTACATTTTGTAACGGAGGACGCTATGGGGAAAGAAACCGTTTTGGCGCTGCTGCTGCGCGAAAAGGGACGCTTCGTCTCGGGCGAGGCCGTCAGCGCGGAGCTTGGCATTACGCGCGCGGCGATCTGGAAGAGCATCTCCGCGCTGCGCGCGCAGGGGTATGAGATCGAAGCCGTTCCGGGGCGCGGCTACTGCCTCAAGGCATTGCCCGATGTGCTCAGTGAGCAGACCGTGCGCAGCTTTCTGGGCGGGGTGCAGGTGGTCGGCGGGCGCATCGACTGCTTTGATACCATTGATTCGACCAACGCTTACTTAAAACGCATCGCGTTCGACGGCGCGCCGGACGGCACAGTCGCCGTTGCGGCGGAGCAGACGAGCGGGCGCGGCCGGCGCGGCCGAAGCTTCCAGAGCGCAGCGGGCAAGGGTGTGTATCTTTCCGTTTTGCTGCGCCCTGAGCTAACTCCCGCGCAGCTCATGCCGCTCACGGGACTCGTTGCCGTTGCGATGAGCCGCGCGGTCGACCGCGTGGGCGGCACGAACGTGCAGATCAAGTGGACGAACGACCTTGTGCTCAACGGCAGAAAGCTTTGCGGTATCCTGACCGAGCTGAGTGTGGAGGGCGAAACGGGCGCGCTGCAATACGTTGTGCCGGGCATCGGCATCAATGTCAGCCAGTGCGAGGAGGACTTCGACGGCGATGTTGCGCAGATCGCAACGTCCATTCTGCGCGAAACGGGCAGGCGCATTTCGCGCGCGGAACTGGCCGCGGCGATGATCGAGGAACTTGACGCGCTCTACGCAGCGCTCAAGTCGGGCGATACGAGTGCGTATCTTGACGAATACCGCCGCCGCTGCGTGACCATCGGGCGCGAGGTACAGCTTTTGTGGCAGGATACGAAGGAAAAGGTTACGGCGCTGGACGTGGACGAGGAATTCGGTCTCATCGTGCGCCGCGAGAACGGAACGGTCGAGACCGTTCGCACGGGCGAAGTATCGGTGCGCGGCCTTTACGGATACGTGGAATAAGGGGGCTTTGAACATGCTTTGGGAGCTGTTTCTCACCTTTGCCAAGATCGGCGTGATGACCTTCGGCGGCGGCATGGCCATGCTGCCGATCCTTGAGCGCGAGATCGTACAGAACAAAAAGTGGGCGACGGAAGAAGAACTGGTCGATTACTTTGCCATCGGTCAGTGCACGCCGGGCATCATCGCCGTCAATACGGCGACCTTTATCGGGCAGAAGAAAAAGGGCGTCCTCGGCGGCATTGCCGCAACGCTCGGCGTTGTATTCCCCTCTCTTATCATCATCACGGTTCTCGCGGGATTGATCACGAACTTTGCACATCTTGCGTGGGTACAGAATGCCTTTGCCGGCATTCAGGTGTGCGTGTGCGTGCTGATCCTGAACGCGGTGCTCAAGCTGCTGAAGAAATCCGTGGTCGATAAGCGCACGGCGGTCATCTTTGCGCTCGTGCTGCTCGGCAGTATGCTGCTGAGCGTTTCGCCGGTGTGGTTCGTGCTGCTTTCGGCGCTTTCCGGCATCGTGCTCAAGGCGCTTGAGGGGAGGGAAGCGAAATGACGCTCTATCTTCGTCTGTACTGGGAGTTTTTCAAAACAGGGCTCTTCGCCATCGGCGGCGGTATGGCGACGCTGCCGTTCCTCAAGGACATCGGCGCGACCACCGGCTGGTTCACGCAGACGGACCTTATGAATATGCTGGCGGTGTCGGAATCCACGCCGGGGCCGGTCGGCATCAACATGGCGACCTACGTTGGCTACACGGTGGCGGGTGTGCCCGGCGCGATCATCGCCACCATCGGCGAGGTGACGCCGTCGATCGTCGTTATCCTGATCGTCGCGGCGATGCTTGCAAAGTTCCGCGACAGTAAGGTTGTCGCCGATGCGTTTTACGGGCTGCGCCCGGCCTCCACGGGCCTCATCGGCGCGGCCTGCGCGGGTGTGCTGCTTCAGGTGATCGCGGGGATCACGAGCGCGTCGGCGGGCGAGTCCCTGCTGATGAAGTTTTCATGGGACGGTGCGATCAACTGGCGCGGCATCGTCCTTGCGCTGGCGCTGCTCTTCTTCACGCGCTGCGTCAAAAAGACCAAAGACCTGCACCCGATCGTTTTCATCGGCATTTCCGCCGTGATCGGCGTGGTGTTCCGCTTCGCGGGCGTGTAAAA